>Ga0116172_10002467_pt1 | contig 16037 bp, 13 predicted proteins | sample AD_UKC083_MetaG_FD_89799 | JGI IMG/M metagenome (GOLD analysis project Ga0116172, IMG submission 89799) | Active sludge microbial communities of municipal wastewater-treating anaerobic digesters from USA - AD_UKC083_MetaG | ecosystem: Engineered > Bioreactor > Anaerobic > Digestate | place: USA...
ATTGCGCTTGCTTCTCCTGTCAGGTGGTTAAAACGAAAAACGGCCATACATTAGCCGTCTTAATCTATAACGACTGCGAATGTATGGCCGATTGGTGTTCTAAATAGGTCTTGCTGCGCCGGCACTCGCCGGCTTATGGGTGGCTTTTTTCAGTTGTACTTACGAATTAATTATAGCATATTCTCTTTGGTGAGTGTGTTATGCTCTTACCCTCGCTTGTGGACGTTGACGGACATCCTGCCGGATGTGGTTTTGGAGGAAGTTGTAAATATCTAATTGGACACCCAGGTGTTCAATCGTCACTGTTACCGCATACCTTTGAGCCGGATTTATGTCGTTATCCACCCATCCTTTTTTGGATTGAATAACCAGATGAAAATGCTCGCCTGGATAATTTTCCAGGGAGCCATTTTGCCTGATTCTAAATTCAGCCTTGTGGAGTGTGCCTCCACCACGATTTTGCATCGAAGGGCGCAAATCGCATTGATAGCGGGGAGCAATTTGCTGCATACCATCAACCCTTTGATTACTGTACCAATCGTAAATCTCGTTGGTGGTCCTCCCTCGGATCAGGCGAAATTCCAGGCTGACGCCCGTGTAATCTTTGCGAGTATGTCTTACAGGAGGATCATAAGCCAGGCAGATTGTGATTACTCGCTCTCCACGCGTGGAACGAAACTCGTCCGGGATCGGGATCTCATAAACATGCATCCCATCGTTAGGAATCTCGTCTTCCCCCATCAGAAGTACGCGATTATCTGTTGAATATAAAGCCCTGTTTTGGTCCGGCAATCCGTAGCCATATATTCTGCGAATATCATCATCATTTGCAATCCGTTCCTGAGCAATGTCAGGTATTTTTGCAGAATTGGCAATCAAGGCGCGTACCAGGTTAGCCGAGAGACCAGGATATTTCTTTAGAATCAACGCTGCCAAATGAGCAATTTTTGGCGCACTGAAACTCGTACCGCTCCTTGCAGCAAATAGCCGCTGCCGATAATCCCAATTCATGGACACAATATCCACCCCGGAATCAAAATCCATAAATCGCCGTTGCATCGCGTACCAGGTAGAACTCCCACCATACTCCACAACATCGGGCTTTATGGCTCCATTGACACCGGGGCCGCTGCGGGTAAATGGCGACGGCATGTTCAATTCTCCCAGTGGTTCAATCAGATCGCCAGGCTGCCGGCCAGCATGAACAGATGCGGTATATTGCGATAATGATCCAACCGTCAAGGCATTGACTGCTGTTGACGGTTCCAAAATTCTCGACGCATTATCCAATAAATAAGCAGGATAATTGGCACGAATTATTTCGGCGTCTGGCCCTCTAAATGTGGTGATTGGTATATTGCCTGCCGAAACGACAATTACAATATCACTCATGGTTCGGTCATTTCTAAATCAAGTTTCCTAATATGGCCCAAAAGTAGGACAAAATGCCCTTTTTCTTGCTTTTTTCACGTTCCTGATCAGATTTTCACCGCTACTTTGCAATAAACATCGAGTCGTTCTTTAATGTAAAAATATAGCACCCAATATACAGGCAAATTATCTGCTTCTCCACCACATATAGGTATTGGCGAATCTTTTCTATCAATCAAAATTTGACCGAACCATGAGTTAGAACTAACGATTGATTACATCAAAGATTGAATGAAATATAAAATATAGTTGAAACTTTATGAAACTGCCCCAGGGCAGTATAATAGATGTGATGGGGCTTTATAAGCCGCTCCTCCAATCATTATATTTACCAGAGAAATGGGTAGTGTTACATGTGCCTAGAAAATATCCTCCAAAAACATCTTGTGTTGAAAACTATTCGCGATCATCTATATACCGAGAAATTTATAGAAGTTACAACCCCAGTTCTAAGAAAAACACACAATGAGACATTTCCTCGCGTCAAGTTGAAGGAGGGAGTTTATTTAAGGGATTCTATGGAAATGGCGTTAAGAAATACATTGAGGTATTATGACAAGGTCTATGAAATTGGCCCTTGTTTCAGAAATGAGGTGGGAACTTCAATTGAGCATTTGCCTGAATTTACAATGCTAGAACTATACATTGTTGATAAAAATATACAATACCTCATTGACTTAACAAAAAGCATATTGACATCTCTAAAGTCCGAATTGCAATTTGAGATCGTTTCTATTGCTCAAATAATTAAAACCGAATTGGATGTTGACATTTTTACTGCTTCCGAAGATACCTTTTTAAAGAAAATAATGAGCCAATACTCTTTAGAAGAAAACACTCCATCTTATTTGGTGGCTAACAAATACATTGAGGATAGAATTGAGCCAACAAGCAAAGGTAGATGTGTTTGCTTTGTTGACTATCCTACTTGTACACTCTCTTACGCTAATCGTAAAAATGGCTTTCCTGGAGTGATAAATCGTTTTGAAGTATTTATCAATGGTCTTGAAATCGCTCATGCCTATGAAGACGAAACTGATTTACTATCTTTTCAATCACGAGCAAGTGAGATAAATTTATATGGTTTGGAAGAGGAATTCATTAGCAAACAAATTGAAGAAGGAAATCTCCCGCGGCATACAGCTGGTCTAGGAATAGGTATAGAAAGATTATGTATGGCACTTAACGAACAAGAAAACATTAAAGAATTTATGTTTTCCAAACCCTTTTCAATATATTGATATACAGGCACTGTCGGTTCGATCACTCTGGACGGAGTTGGCAAGAATCACCTAAACCTTACCCCACTTACACAGAAAACTGCTTCAAGTTTGTGATTGTCGCTCTGTTTTTTGAACAAGCATCCTCCTAATTGCTTGCCAGGAAGTGGGAGATAGCTCAAAAATCAAGCGGGCTTTGAGCCATGAGCCGCACTTTTATATTGTGAATTGGCAGGAGTAAAAAATAATGATCACAACTAAAATTAAACCCAACCTTTTATCTAAAGGCGATAAAGTGGGATTAGTGTCAACTTCTTCACCTGTGAGCAAAGAAACCGTCACTAAAGCAAAAGAATATTTAATGCGATTAGGTCTTGAAGTGGAATTAGGTGAACATATCTTTGACAGCCAGAATTATGTTGCTGGAAGCCCTAAGAATAGGGCTAATGATATCAACCATATGTACTTTTCATCTGACATCAAAGCTGTTTTTTGTGCTTATGGTGGAACAGGCGCTAATCAAGTATTACCCTTTTTGGATTATGATTTAATTAAATCTAACCCAAAGATATTTATGGGGCTAAGCGATCCTTGCGTAATAGCTCTGGCAATTCATACTCTTACTAATCAAATAACATTTCATGGCCCAACTGGGTATAACTTTGGAGAAGCAGGCGTAACACCATTCACCGAAAAGTTTTTAATTAAAGCATTAATGAATCCTGACCCAGTGGGATTGGTTGAACCGACATCAGATTGGATTGCTCTAAAAAATGGTCATGCGAAGGGATCACTGTTGGGAGGAAACCTGACTTTATTACAAACCTTAGTAGGGACAAGATATGAACCGCATTGGGATAATAAGATACTTTTTTGGGAAGATCTGTTTGTTCAACATCATGTAATTGAAATGATATTAACTCATTTCGAACAAGCTGGGATATTCAAGAAAATCTCAGGCCTAATTATTGGTAAATTGGTTGGCTGCGAAGAAACAGAGTATCAATCCGAAGAAACTTTTGAGAAGATGATTCGAAGAATATTCGATGGTTATAAATTCCCAATATTATATAATGTGGATTTGGGTCATACAGATGACAAAATAACAATTCCGATTGGAGCAGAAGCGGATATCAGGCTGAACGACACAGAAATGTTTTTTTCAGTAATTGAAAGTGCAACATCATGTCCATAAAGTTAGGATTAGAAGCCTTACACATTAGTTCACAATATATAACTGGCATCGAGAGGTATTTACAGTTAATTTTACAAGCTCTATCTTCTTTGCCAAATGATGACATTTCCGAAATTGTCGTGTTTGGTAAACAAGATCATTTCTTTACTCAATTCCCCAATATCAAGGTTAGCTCAATAGTTGTCAATGAAGACAACTTAAGAGATTGCGTTACTCAGAGCAAAATCGACATTTTACACTGTTCATTTGTTCCCCCAAAAGAGCGCCTTGATTGTAAGGTGATATATACTTTACACGATGCTGGTAGGTATATTTACCCCGAATTGATGAGTCCTTTAGTAAGTGAAATTCACAATCCTCGCATAAAGAGGATGATTGAAGATCGCGAATGTATATTTACTACAGTTTCGAACGCGGCGAGGGATGAAATAGTAAAAACGCTTGGCATCAATCAAGATATTATTCAAGTGGTGCCTTTATATGTGTCCGACCATCTTTCACGCTGGAATGATTTCACTAATGATCAAAACATCATAAGAGAGCTAGGTGTTGAAGGAGAATACCTGCTTTCAGTTGGTTGTTTTGCTCCGACAAAGAATGCAATTACTATTGTCCGCGCCTTTGATAAGTGGAAGAAAATTTATGGTTATGATTCCTCTAAATTAGTTCTCGTCGGACGCGTAGGCTGGGATATTGAACTCGAAGAATATATTCCCAACGTACGAGATGTTGTCAGGCTAACTTCAATTACAGATAGACAAATGGTCGCGTTATATAGAAATAGTAAAGCAACTATCAGCGCCTCATTAATAGAAGGCTTTGGTCTTCCGATGTTAGAAGCAGCATCGTTTGGTAGTCCTTTACTGTGTTCTGACATTCCAGTTTATAGGGAAATCTTAGGGGATTATCCATATTACTTTTCACCAACTGATACAAATTCTCTCATCAAGTTGTTTTCAACCAATATGCCAAGATCCCTGAATCCCACTTTTACTACTAGTTACACGGTAAAACAAACAGCTGAAAAACTTAAAAACCTCTATACTCTACCCTAAAACAAAGGTTTTTGATGTCTATGCTGAATTCAAACATCGATAATGAAATAGAAATATTATTGAGTGGTGACTTAGACAATTTACTAAGAGATCAGGATATATTCAGTGAAAGTTCATTTCAAAAAATTCTTGATCCGTGGACGAAAAAAGATTTTAAGCCGGTGTTATGTGCGCGAAGTAAAGCCAACTCGATTATTTTTGGGATAGCTTTCGTAAACCCATTCCTCTATGACACTTGGTTGGTTGTGCCATTAAACATCACTGATGCCGTAGAAATTTGGTTTGATGTTGTTCTACGGATAGCAACCCAGGCATCTGATAAACAAGTAAAATATTTGCTAGGATGCTGGGCAAAACACTACCCTGTTTCTTCTAATTGGTTCAATGGGTTAAATTTTATTGGCGTTAAAGAAGATGAAGAGTATGGATATTATCGTTGTGGGGTTATAGATGTCTTAAGAATGTCTCAATCGACGGAAATACCATCAATTTTATTAGATCGATATTTGAAAAGTGAACCTAGAACGGGCGTATTGCAAGTTCTTTGTCCAACCAGACAAAGGTTAAAAGATGGTGCCGTTCAAATACTAGTACCATCTGGTTTTCTAGACAGGGGGATAAGCCGTAGAGACGCCGAAATTATTCGAGATTCAATGGGATTATATCCAGAAAATGAAGTAGATCGAGGATGCACAGAAATAAATTCATTTTGGATGGATAAGTATTGCATAACCAATTCTCAATATGCATCGTTTCTAAATTTTTTAGGTACCCAAGAGAGACAGGAAATACTTGAACTAGGAAGTAGACAACCAGGGTTCCGATTCAATCTTGATGATGATTTAATTTGCCCTTATCCTAGCACTAATAATTTGCCAGTCATAGTTCCTGTCGAACTGGCACAATTGTATGCCAATTGGGTACATGGGCGATTACCCACCGAAGATGAATGGGAATGGGCGGCAAGAGGTCCAGATGGGCGCTGGTTCCCATGGGGGAACAGTAATCCGGATTTTCGTAAAATTTGGCATGACTGCACACAAGCAGGTAGCGTTGCTGCCAATCCCGAAGGAGATTCTTGTTTTGGGATTAGTAGCATGGTGGGTAATGTATGGCAATGGTGTGCCACCACATATAATAGTCATCCGCAGTATAGAGGGGGCGACTATAAATTATGGGCGATTTATTGGAAAAGGACAACGGTTAGACCACTTGATTTTGCCGAGGAATGCCAAAATCAAGTGGGATTTCGTTTGGTCTTTGATAAATAAATTTCTGAATGGCGCTAATTATCAGGTGGCTTTTGATACTGGGCTTTAGCCCCTGATCTAACTGGTAACTCAAACCCCAAGGTTGATCCCCATTCTTCTGTATCGGTGGTAAGTAATCCTACTATTGTTTCGGAGTAAGCTCCCCATTTGCCTATTATGTATGTTTTTAGCTCCTCATCGTCAAGAGATATTCCATTTAGATAAAAACAGCTAATTATTGCTTTTACGTAAGAATCAATATGTGGCTCTTTTGGTTTTGAGATTGTTGACTTTTTGTTCAAACTGAATGTCAAGTTTGTGGCTAGATTCGCGGTGTATGGTCCCACGCCAGGCAATGCGATTAGCAACTCCTGAACGTTATCAGGTGGATTTATTTCTAAAACAGAATATCCTTTTGACAACCACATGGAAGACAAGTCAAATACTCGCTTAGCCCGAAACCCTAATCCACATTGTTTTAGAATATCAGGCCCTGCATCTACTATTTCTTTAGCGGATGGGAAGCCAGAATATTCAGATCCATTTGGGAATTTCACTTTGGGACCTATAAACTGACACATTTTCCCCATCATTGTCGACACGCGAGAAAAATTCGATCTTTGTGCGCATATCACTCCGCAAAGGGCCTCGAACAAAGATGGGTAAGATTTTCCTCTATTCCAGCCATTGTGCTTGACAGCAGTTTCTAAAACAACGTCTTCTGTTGACATATTAATAATAGCTTGATCTATTGGCGATTCTAAATGCAAGCAGCCAATTATGATATCTTCAATCTTTGCTGCATCATCTTCTTTCCAGTTTTTATCAGCATAAATTTCGATAAAAAGTTTTTCGGTGACTATCTCGTGATTCGCTCTTATTACGATACCCCAAACGGGCACGGACGTATGGTCACGTAAAATTCTTATCAGTTTTGTTCCATCATCATACCAAGGAGGAATCACATAACGAGACCTTGCAAATTGAAAGGAGTATAAGCCTGAAGGCACTAATACGATCTCTTTCCTCAAAGAAACTGTTATTTCGTTCATTGTAATGCTCCAGAAATAATTTGAATAAATCTTGCTGCCTGGTTTTCCTTTTTGAAGCGTTCTAAATTCATGGTTCCCTTTGAAATTAATTCATTACGCATATTCGTGTTAGAAACCACCATATCAATTGAGCGAGCGGTATTGAGGAGATTGGTTTTGTCTTTGATTAGAATTCCTGCACCGCCCATTACTTCGGCAACTGCCCCTCCATCATAAGCAACAACTGGTAGATGGAAATAGTGGGCCTCAAGTAGTGGAACACAAAAACCTTCATGTTCACTCATGGATACAAAAGCTCTTGAATGCCTGTAGTATGCCTTCCATCTAACTTCATCCAACAACCCTAGTATTTCCACATCTCTACATAAATCTAACTCGGCCAACAATCTATTAAGGAGAGTGAAATAATCCTGATCAAAGATACTTCCAACAAGAAACAGCCTTGAATTACTATTGTAATGTTCCTTATAGATCTTGAAAACTCTAATTAAATCGTCCTGTTTTTTATGGGGGGATATCCTGCCTACGAAGCATAGATTATCTTTTCCATCACATATACCATAGCCTTCTGCGTTTATATCTTCTATCAATGCTATTTTTTGTGTATCGATAATAATAGGAAATACATAACAATTCTTGTATCCGACCTCGACCATTTCTTTTTTACTATACTCAGATGCGGCCATACCAGCAATTGCAGACTTGGCCAACTCGCTTAATTGTCTGCGGCCCCATTCCAACAAATTCGCCAGAGGCCAGTTATTCTGAAAATATAACGATGGCGTGATGTTGTGATAATAAATAATATACGGGATTCCTAATAGTTGAATGTATTCTCCAATGGGGTCACCAATTCCCATATGATATATTAGTAAATTAGGTTGAAAATCCCTAAGAGAATCAAGTAAATAAACCCGAGAACTATAAACTTTGGATTCCACTAACGATGCAAAAATACGAGAATCTACGCCAGCATGAGCCATAATCTCATCCAATTGAAGAACGTAATTGCTCATTGCATCATGTTCCATCACTGATGGAATAAGTTGAGCGACCCGCATTGCCAAGCCTCCTCTATTATTTGTAAAATGAAACCAACCAACTTTTCACAAAACTATTTAGCCATTGACTCTAGAACGATAATCTGACCTTGAAGATGTTGGTATCTATTAGTTAGCAGGTCCCCACAGAGCCTGGCAATCTCCATTGGAGACACAATACTATTATCAATTCTAGTTTCCTTTAATTGATCAATAGAAGACCCTCTCATGTTCAAAACATACTCTGCCATTGATGTTTCACACCAACCAGGAGCAATACAATTTACACGTACACCTTTGGGTCTTAATTGTTTCGATAAAAGCTTGACAAGAGATATTGTTGTGGATTTTGATAATGCATAAGCTCCAGATCCTGGAGAAAGCTCGATACCTGCAGTAGAGGATATAAATATTATGTCGCGGAGGGAATTTGAGCTTGCTATTTTCTGTGTAACTAATAGTGGGCCAAATACATGGACTTCAAACTGCCTCATCATTTCTTCATGTGTACAGTCAATTATGTTATCTAATGAAGGTATACCTGCTGCAAATATCAGAGCGTCAAGTTCTGGATATTTTATACGTATTAAATCATTGGGATTTTCCAGGTCTATTTTTATGAATTCTGTGTTAGCTACATGGCTTAAGGCATCCCGATTAAGTTTATGCTCAGTTTTGTAACCAATATAGACTTTAGCCCCAAGATTTGCTAAGTGAATAGAGATTTCATTGCCAATATCGCCACTGCCCCCCACAACCATAACATTTCTAGATACTAGTGAAGGAATTCTTTGATCTAATGTATTCATATTTTTAAATTCTGATGTCTTGAATCTGATGTTTCCCCCAAAATGCGTTGAAGGAATCAACGGAGTAGTTAATAATTAATTCTTTGTGCGCCTTTATGCTCACCTCTAGTTTTTTTAGTGGTGTCACATCTCCCACGTCATCTACAAAATGACTATCACTAGACAGCATAAGATAGCATTGGCATTTAGCTGCACACTCTATTAGCTTTTGATATTCACAAATAATATCTTCATTCGCTCTTCGTAGAACTCGAGCATTTATTTCCAAAACCACTTCTGATGTGGCAGCTGCGGTTACTACCGCTGCCACATCTATTGGGAATAAAGGATATATCGGATGTGTAATTGCGGTTGGCTTAACATTTTTAATGCAATTGATTAGAGCATCGGTATGATAATGGCGCGAAAAATCACTATTTTGTGTATAAGGGGTTAGGTTATGTATACCGGCTAGCAAATAATCAAGTTCTTGTATTATCGATGGTGGTATATCGATGTCTCCATTTTGTGATTGAATATTGGCTTCACAACCAAACAGAAATTTACAACATGGACTTGACGCACGTCTTACATCATCGCCCATGGTAAAGTATTCCAAATGAGATGCTCCTCGCATACTAGGGCCGTGGTCAGCTATCCCAACAATACGAATTTTTCTTTTAGTGGCTATCTTTCTTATTTCACTCAATGTGGATAACCCATGTCCACTCGCAATCGTATGAACGTGAATATCTACCTCAAGGCTGTGATCTGTTTTTTCGCGTTTCATGATGAACTTCATGCTGTAGATGAGCGAGTAAAGTGAATAGATCGATTAGCTACATCCATCAATCGTTCTTGATTGATAGTAATCTGCTCTAAAGTATCTCTATCAAGGGATGGGTGATGATATAGCTCCCATGGTGGGGTCGAGTAAGTGAATTTCTCCCAATCATTGGTTTTTAATAAACCTTCCTGGTCTAGTAGTTCAAAAAATTCTGTTCCTGGAAGTGGAATAGCTACACCAAATTTAATATGATCCAATCTCAATTGGAGAGCAAATTCTATTGTCTTCATAATAGTATCTTTGGTTTCACCAGGAAGTCCAAACATAAAGTAGCCAGTTGTTTCCATACCAGCATCTTTGGACATTTGTACAGCTCTTATAACTTGATCAACAGTTATTCCCTTTTTCATCCGATCTAACACTTCTTGGCTTCCAGACTCAATGCCAAAAGGAGTATGATAACAACCGGCCTTTCTCATAAGATTCAAAAGATCCGGAGTTACTCGGTCCACTCGAATTCCGCTTCGAGGTACCCATGGGAACGATAAGCCCCGATTAATTATTTCATTACAAACACCTTTAGCGTGATTTAAATCAGCGGTGAATGAATCGTCAGCGAAGTGGATTTCTCTAAATCCACATCCCAAAATATATTGCATCTCATCGACAACCCTTTTACTGGATTTGCGACGTATCTTATGCCCAAATATGTTCTTATTGCAATAGATGCAATACGCGTAACATCCTCGTGATGTTTCTAATAAGCAAACAGGGTTTTCACGAGATGCATCCGCCGGATATATATATTGGGTTGTGTCAAATAGCTCAACCGCAGCAAAAGGCAGATCATCCAAATTTTTTATCAGTGGCATTGGTTGATTTGAAATTATTTGTTCGCCTATTTTATATACCCAGCCTGGAATATGCTCAAAAGAGCCATGCACAAGGAAATCATCAAAACTTTTTTCTGCTTCACCAATAGCCACTGCATCATAGTCCGAATGTTGTAAGAACTCAATTGGTTTGGCTGATGCATGGGGCCCTCCTCCGATTATCATAACGGAACTACCAAATCTAAGTCTAACCTCATTAGCAATGTATGAAGCAATTTTTACCAGAGGTGTTGCAAAGGTAACGCCGACTAAATTGGGCTTATACTTTTCCAATGATAGACGTAAATCATTCTGCCAATTTGACGATGTATTTAGATCTAGTATATGCACATCTATATTTCTAGCTTTTGCGACACCGGCGAGCATAGCAAGGCTTAGTGTTACCGATGCAGATGAAACTGATTCCTTGACACCAATAGGTTCGTATGGAGGATTAACCAGAAGAATATTATATATTTTCATTTTTTTTATTTTTACGAAGTTGGTAAATCTGAGAGCCCGTATAAAATTCTGCTGTCTTATAAGTCGTAATTGCTGCATTAATGATGTTGTTGATTTCAGCGACATTATTTTCTGTGACAGCACCATGCAAGTCAAGTAAATTATCATTTCTCAACAAGCATCTTTGAAGTTTTCCATCAGGAGTTAATCGTAAAGCCATTAATGCATCATGGCATGGGAAATTTGTACATCCATTGCATGTGTCACCATAAAATGCTCCTGCATTGGCTGATTTGATTAGCACCTCCACATTTCCCTTAAGCGCCAGCGACAGCATAGGATGCCCCAATCCACCCGGAGCTGTTTTTGTCTTTTCTTCCAAAGCCTGATTCCTAATACCATCAATTATTTCCTCAATTGACACTGAGTGTTGTCTAATTTGCGAGGACTCCTTGAAGTCCGGTATGTCATCAATCAAATCTAATAATTTTATAGTGCCACCCCCAAGTTCTCTTACAAAATCAACCATATTGGGTATATCAGCTTCGTTAATGCCCTTTAGGACAACCATATTGATCTTAATTTTGAAAGACAATTCGGCAGACATACGTATGGATTGTATTAGATTTCCAAGGTCATTAGCTGAATACCCAGGATTGAGGAAACACCAAGTAAATTCATCTAAAGTGTCTAGGCTGAAATTCAAGCAATTTAATACATTATTATCTTTCAGTTCTCGAAGGATATCTTGAGAAACCGGCCGTCTTGTAATTAATTCAATATCCTCAACAAATTGTAGCCCACTAAGAGATCTAATTAGATGGGGTATATCATTCCGGGTTAAAGGTTCCCCTCCTGTTATTTTTATGTGTCGAAGACCGAATTGAGATAACATATCCACACATTTGGCAATAGCATCAACGCCCAGTTCATTGGTTCTACTAGTTACAAACGTCTCACCACCAGGTCGACAATAAACACATGCTCTGCCACAATAGCTGGTAACAGCCAAACGAAGTTGTGGCAACTTTCCATTTGTAGTTGGAATTGGGTTTGAATCAGAGTTGAACATACGGGCAGTTTTCCTTGTTAAACTTCTCTACTAAAGGCTCTAATCCATGTTGTAACCATGGTGTTTGTATTTGATAATAATCATATTTTGACCAATTATCCAGTGTTTTAGGTGCCACGAATCCGGCCGACAAAGCTGTTTCCCAGAGAGGTGTTCCAGGATATGGTGCATAAAAATGAATTTTCACTTCATGATTTGGATTTTCATGTCTTATTATTTTGCCTAGCTCAATAGTTTTTGATACTTCGTCTGGGTCAGGGCTATTAGGAAACCCAACCACAAAAGTAAAGCTACCTGTTATATTGGCATCACTCAACTTTTTCGCCAGAATCAATGTGTTTTGTACAGAGTATTGCTTTTTGATTAGTTTTAAAATACTTTCGGATCCAGACTCAAGGCCAATTAGCAGTCTTTTGCAGCCACTCGCGGACAACAAATTCCAATCTGGTGTCCTTAATTGCAATAATGAGTTGGGGTGTGAGGATGCCGCCCATGACAAACCATAAGTCTTTAATCCTTGTGCTATCGTAATGACTCTTTTTAAATCAACAAAAAAATTCGCATCATAGAATTTTATACCGTTTACATTAAATCTATTTACTAGTAACTTCGCATCCGCTAACACTCTTTCAGCGGAAAAAGCAGTCCATTTGCGTTTGTGTAATGCTACTTCTGAACAAAAACCACATCCATACGGACAACCTTGACTGGAAACATAATTTATAACGCGGTTACTAATTCCCGAGTCATTACGAATATAGAATTCCACATCTACAGTATCCCATGGAAAGCTGGGAAAGAGGTTTTTGTCTTCTAAAGATGGTGTCTCGGTAATGAAGAACTGATTCTCCATTTTCTCGCAAACCCCTGGTATTAGATATGGCTTTAATCTAGATGAGCTACTAATAGCATTGATTAGTTTTCTAAAGGTACTTTCCCCTTGCCCTCGTATTACAAAATCTATAAGAGGGCTTTCTAAACATTCTTTTGGAAAAAGTGTTGGATGTGCCCCGCCCCACACAATAGGAATATTAGGATTTATTTCACGAACTATTTTGGAAAACTCGAGTCCATTCGCGATTTGGTGTCCAGTCATTGAACTTACCCCAACACATAAGGCATCCTGAAGCAGTTGGGATAATTCGTTATTGTCAAATGGCTTTAATTGGGCATTCTCATCAATTATGTTAACTTGATAACCTTCAGCCACGCAAATACTAGCAATAGTTAGCAGGGAGTAGGGTATCCAAAAAAATTTGTAATTGCGCTCATGATCTGTTTTGGGATGATATAGGATTATTCTCATAGATTACACCGTCAACATCTTGATTCTAAAGGTTGCTAATAGTAATAGCCCCTCAATATTTGAAATATTATAACTCATGGTTCGGTCAAAACTTGGACAGGAAACGAAAAATGCGGTAAGCTAACCGCATGACAAACAATCTGAATATAACAACAGAACAAGTGGACGATATTCCGGTATTGATAGCGCAAGGCAAGAAGATAGGCATTCCAGAGCTTCTGGATCAGCATTTCACGCCACATGGGAACTGGCAAGGGACAAGTCTTGGCTGGACAGGTTTGGTGTGGCTGAGTCACATCCTTTCGGAAGGCGACCACCGGTTGAATCAGGTGGAGGAATGGGCGGAAAAACGTCTGCGCACGCTGGGAGCGAGCACGGGGCAGCCGGTGCGAGGCGGAGAATGGAGCGATGACCGCCTGGGGATCGTGTTGGATGAACTGGCGGATGATGAAAAGTGGTCGGCGTTTGAGAGTGTTCTCAACCGGCAGACCTTCCGGGTATATGATTTGCGGCCGAAGCGAGTGCGATTGGACAGCACCACAGCGAGTGGATATTGGACAGTAACGGAAGAAGGGCTGTTTCAATTTGGGCACAGCAAGGATCGCCGGCCTGACTTGCCGCAGGTCAAGGTGATGCTGTCGGCGCTGTATCCAATGGGGATGCCGGTGGCGACCCAAGTTGTAGCTGGACAGCGGGCGGATGATGGGTTGTACATCCCGGCGATTGAGCAGGTGAGCGCCAGCCTGGATGAGCATGGGTTGCTGTATGTGGGTGACAGCAAAATGGGGGCCTTGGCGACGCGAGCCTATCTTCAGAACAGTCATGACTATTACTTGTGCCCGCTGTCTGCGACCCAGTTGTCGAAAGAGAAACTGGGCGACTATTTGCAGCCGGTGTGGAAGGGAACACAGGCACTGGAAACGGTTCAGCGCAAAAATGCGGAAGGCGAGATCGAAGAAATTGCCGGAGGATACGAGCAATCTATCACTTTGAGCGCCGAGGTGGGGGATAAGACTATCACCTGGACAGAGAGACATTTGATTGTCCGTTCTTTCCAGTATGCGCGTTCGACTGAGGAGGCCCTGCACACCCGACTGGCAAAGGCCCAGGCTGCTTTGCAAGCTTTGAATGAACGCAAACAGGGCAAGGAGCGCATCGAAAGCGCCGCTGCCATGCAATCGGCTGCGGATGAGATCATCCAGGAATACCGGGTTACGGGTCTGTTGAAGTTGGAAATTGTCGAGCAGCATACCGAAAAACACATCCGTGCTTACGGAGATCGGCCAGCTCGCAATGTCATCGAAACCACCGTATCTTTGCAGGTTGAAAACGATACCGCTGCGATTGCTGAAGCCGTCCGCTGGTTTGGCTGGCGGGTGTATGCCACCAACCAGACCCCGGAAATCCTGCCCCTGGACAAAGCTGTCCTGGCCTATCGTGAAGAATTCCTGGTTGAACGTAGTTTTGGCCGTCTCAAGGGCAAGCCGCTGTCCTTGTCGCCCATGTATTTGCAGAGCGACAGCCGCGCCACCGCTCTGATCCGCCTGCTCTCGCTTGGGCTGCGCATCTTGACCTTGATCGAACATACGGCTCGCCAGCGTCTGGCAGATTTGAACGAGAAATTGCCGGGCTTGTATGCTGGAAACCCCAAACGCGCTACGGATCGCCCCACGGCCGAAGCCATGCTCCAGGCTTTCAAGGGCATTTATTTGTCTGTTATCACGTTGGGTGATCAAGTCTTGTACCATGTATCGCCGTTATCTGAGGTTCAAACTAAAATTCTGTCGCTGCTGGATTTCTCCGCTGATATTTTTACCCAACTTGCAGTGGGTTTTCCAAAACCTGCTGGAAAATTGACCGAACCATGAGATATCATATTCATGAGCCAGGTTATCCAAAACGCTCGCCCATTGGGAAGGTTTTCCGTCAGCATATACTAAATCAGGATCAGCAAGCGAGATATTGAAAACCCGACAATCGTATGTCTCCCTGAAGTACTGAATAGCTTCCTTCATTTGGGTGACGATTAGGTTTTCGTCATCAAATCTATCTTGTGCGTTGGTAACTCTCGCCCCATAAATAAAAACCTGCAGGGTAAAGTCCAAAGAATCGATACAGGCTTTCACGTCGCCAAAAAGCGAAATGCCAGCCACCATAGTGCCATGTCCGCTTTGATCCAGTGCCGACCCCAATGAACGCGGGAACGGTACCACCTCTCCTATGGCGTTTTCCAAAAATGGATGACCGGTAGCCACACCGCTGTCAATAACACATATTCCAGGGGAGTCATCGTCTGGCCTATCCGGTGGGTTAGGAAAATTGTCAATTCGGGTGTTGTAATATTCGGGTATTCCAATTGCTGGTTCTGGAGGTAAATCTATCTCGCGAACATCTCCAATTTCCAGCATTTGATCAAGTACCGCACCAGTTACCTTTACCCGCGCAAGGAACAGGTTGTCTCCAACATAGCGGTCAGTGATCCTCCCCCCGTGATTATTAACAAACTG
>Ga0116172_10002473_pt1 | contig 16016 bp, 13 predicted proteins | sample AD_UKC083_MetaG_FD_89799 | JGI IMG/M metagenome (GOLD analysis project Ga0116172, IMG submission 89799) | Active sludge microbial communities of municipal wastewater-treating anaerobic digesters from USA - AD_UKC083_MetaG | ecosystem: Engineered > Bioreactor > Anaerobic > Digestate | place: USA...
CAGCCGGACACGGTGTACTACTCGGCCAAGGCAAAGGGGGCCATGGTGGCGTACGGCAGGTGGATCTCCTGCCCGGGCATGACCGACGGGAAATGGCACCGCTACGAGTTCTACATCAACTTCTCACGGGGCGTGAGCCAGTTCAGGTACGACGGGGAGGTGCTGGTCGACGACGAGTACGGCAGCGGCAAATGGACGAACGAGCTGTACTACATCTCGGCCCCCTCCATCGACGCCGAGGAGACGGGTGTCTTCTCCAGGCAGGTGGATGACCTGGAGGTGTGGGACGGCATCCCGGGCAGCGGGGTGAATCAGTCCTTCGCGGCATCCCGCCACCGGCTGGCAAAGACCGGACCTGCAGGCCCGGGCACCCTGGCCCGCGGCAGGAACGCACCCGCACGGTCCGCCGTGATGAGCGCGGTGCGCCCGTCGTACGAGCCGGCGGCACGCGCCTTTACCCCCGGCTACTCCGGCAGACTGCCGGTCATGGCCTCGGGCTCCCCGCTCCAGAACCTCATGAGAGGGTCGAACATGAACTGATCCACAGCCTCTGACCAGCCATTATTCTTCCTCCGTAAAAGCCCCTGGACGGTCCAGGGGCTTTTTTTTATCGCCAGAGCCTGAAGTTGTCGAAGAACAGGGTCCTGGGCTCCTTCAGCTTGTACGAGAAGATCACCACGTCGGTGATCTCCTGCATGTCCATGAGCCGTCCGCTGGGGGCCTTCCTCACCTCCCCGAGGTCGATGGAGATGCGGTTGGCACCGGGGGCGAGGGTGTACGTCCTGTTGAACCGGTCGCGAAACCTCCAGGTGTGCCTGGCATCGTTGACCCTCACCAGCACGTTCAGTGGCCTGTCCCCATCCAGGAACACGTCGAAGGAAAAGGTCTTGAACCCGCTCCAGTCGTGGTTGAAACGCTCAAGCGCTATCCCCGGGTACCTCCCGGGCTCCAGGTGCGTCTCCAGGGTGTGGGAGCCGTGGGTGGCATGCTCCCCTGAGCGCGTGAAGGAGGCCGTGGTCGCGCCCCAGCTCGAGGTCTCCCACCAGTGCTCGAAGGAGTTGATGAGAGGGAAGTCGTTCCCCATGCGCCAGGTCTCGAGGAGGGAGAGCTGGACGGGAGCGGTGGCCAGGACGAGCGCGAGAACCGCCACCGCCTTGAAAACCCTCGCCCTGACAGCGGCCGGGCCCGGGAAAGGATAGGCGAGGACGAGGAAGCACAGGGAGCCGAGCATGTCCCTCAGGATGTCGCCCACGCCGGCGTCCCGGTCCGGGCTCGCCACCTGGAGGAATTCCGTGAAGGCCCCGAGGGCCGACGCGAAGAGGAACGAGGCAGCGTAGGGGAGCAGCCTGCGGACGGGCCAGACCCTTCCACTGTGAAGCCAGAGGAAAACCAGGGAAACCACGCCGAAGAGGAGCACGTGCCCGTAGTCCAGGAGGTCGTGGAGCAGTTGGGAATCGCTGGGGCCCAGGTCGACGAGGAGGAGGCCGAATACGGAAGCTAGCAAAAACGCCAGGATAAGTATATTATTCAATCGACCGGCCCGGGACATGCACCAGGATTACTGCACATGTGCGTGAAAAGCAACAGGAAGTGAATTTATATTCTAAAAGACGTTGATTGTACGTTTGTTTTGCACAACGGTAAAGACCTGGTATAAGTTAAGTTTGACGATCGGAATACCGATCAGCTGAGTGTATTCAGGGGCTGAAAATCAACACTTACACGCACTCTCACCCGAGGGCTGCGTTCACCCCCCATGGCGGAGCCATGCCGGGCGTCAGGGCCCCTGATCGATACAGGGCACAATGGTGAGAATCCGCATCGCAGAAAAGCACGACGGGCACGCGTGGGACGAGTTCGTCACCGGGCACGGCCTGTCGGGGCCGTTCCACCTCTTTGCCTGGCGTGAGGCGGTCGGGCGCGCCTATGGCCACACGTCCCGCTATCTCGTGGCGCACAACGACGCCGGCGCCATCGAGGGGGTCCTCCCCCTGATCCTGGTAAAACCACCCTTCCTCCAGGGCTATCTCGTTTCCCTCCCGTTCTGCGATTACGGGGGGCCCCTTGCCCGGAGCCCCGAAGCTGCCGGGCTCCTGGTCCGCAGGGCAGCCGAGCTCGCCCGGTCCTCCCGGTCGAAGCTGGAGATACGGTGCGCGGGGCCGGACACGTCCATGCAGGCGGCCCCGTCCCTGGGCCCCGTCTCGCACAAGTCGAGGATGCTGCTCGACCTTCCCGGCAGCGCCACGGTCCTGTGGGACTCCTTCAAGTCGAAGCTGAGAAGCCAGATCAGGAGGCCCCAGAAGGACGGGATGGAGTTCCGGATGGGATCGGCGGACTACCTCGACCACTTCTATCACGTGTTCTCGACGAACATGAAGGAGCTCGGCTCGCCGGTCCACGCCAGGGCCTGGATCGCCTCGGTGCTCGACGCCTACGGGGGCCGGGCCCACGTGGGCATGGTGTACCGGGGCGCGGAGCCGGTTGCAGGCGGCGTCGTCATCGAGCACCGGGACACGGTGACCATCCCCTGGGCATCGGCGCTCTCGGCGTACAGCCGGTCCAGCCCGAACATGCTCCTGTACTGGGGCTTTCTCCGGTACGCGGCTGACAACGGATTCAAGCGGTTCGACTTCGGCCGCTCGACCCCGGGCGAAGGGACCTACCTGTTCAAGGCGCAGTGGGGGGCTCGTCCCGAGCCACTCTCCTGGTACGTGGAAGGCAATGCGGACGCGCAGGACGCGGCGGCGAAGCCGGGGCGCATCCGCCAGGCCGTGGCATCCGTCTGGTCGAGGCTTCCCGGGGACGTGGCGAACGCCCTCGGGCCGCGCATCCGGGGCTACATAACCCTTTAGGAAAGGCGTGATCGACATCTTCACGAAATCGAACTACCCCCCGGCAGAGTCGAAGATCCCCCTGTACTCGCTTGCGGCTGCCCTCAGGTCCAGCGGGCAGGACTTCAGGCAGAGGCTCCGCGGGTTCCTGGGAGTCGAGCACTGCGTCCTCGGCTCGAGCACGAGGGCCCTGCTCTCGACCCTCCTCGCCAGGCTCGGGGAAAGGCACAGGGAGCGGGACGAGGTCCTCATCCCGGGGTACACGTGCTACTCGGTGGCAGCGGCCGCAGCCCGGGCAGGGCTGAAGGTCGGCGTCTACGACCTCGACCCCGTCACCTTCCGGCCCGACATGGACACCCTTAAGGGACGGATGAGCGGCAGGACGCTCGCCGTTCTCACCCAGCACCTCTTCGGGATCCCGACCCCCATGGGCGAGGTGATGGCCGCGGCCCGGGAGCACGGCATTCCGGTCATCGACGACGCTGCACAGGCCTTCGGCGGTGTTGCCGGCGGATCGCCCGTGGGCACGCAGGGGGATTACGGCCTCTACAGCTTCGGCAGGGGAAAGCCCCTGCCCCTGGGAGGCGGCGGGGCCCTCATCGGCAGGGACGCACCCCTGATGGGAACGATTCACATGGGTCAGAAGAGGTGGGACTGGGCCGGGTTCGTTCAGGCAGCCATGCTGCAGGCCCTTTCGCACCCCCGCGTGTACGGGCTCATGGAAGCCCTGCCGCTGGGGCTCGGCGAGACGGTGTTCGACCCCGGCTTCACAGTCGGGGGCATGGGGGTATCCCTCCAGCGGATCGGATCAAGCGCGCTGGGTTCCCTCCACCGGCTGAACGCCCACCGCCGCGCCGTCTCGCAGGTGTACCGGGAGCGCATGCGGAACGGGCTCGACGAGCGGGTCATGGAGGGCGGGGCACCGGTCTTCCCGAGGTTCCCGGTCCTGGCAGGGGCAGGGGAGATCCCTCCCGGTTTGAAGGCCCTCGGGGTGCGGCGGATGTACCCGAAGGCCATTGCCGACGTCCCGGTCATCATGCCCCACCTTGCCGGGAGAGACCTGGAAACGCCGGGGGCGCGGGCCATCGCCCGGACCCTCATCACCCTTCCCACCCATGTGCGGATCTCCACGGACCTGGCTGCTGAGATCGCCAGGCAGGTGAACACGGAATACGGGAGCGCGAGGACATAAGACATGAGCATGCCGGCACTCTTCTGGGCTTCCATCGTCTGCATCGTCTACACCTATTTCGGCTACCCCCTGGCCCTGTACCTCATGGCGCTGTCCCGGAGGCAGGAGGTCAGGGCCGACCCGGACTACCTCCCGAAGGTGACGCTCATCGTCACCGTGCACAACGAGCAGGACCGCGTCGAGGGGAAGATCATCAACACCCTCGGGATCGATTACCCCAGGGACAGGCTCGAGGTCATCTTCGCCTCCGACGCATCCGAAGACGCAACCGACGCTATCGTGCAGTCCCACGGCCACGAGGGCATCACCCTGGTGAGGTCCCCCGGGAGGGGAGGCAAGGAGAACGCGCAGAAGCTGGCCATCGACCACGCGCGCGGCGACATCATCGTGTTCAGCGACGTGGCCACCATGCTCGAGCCGGACGGCATCCGGAAGATCGTCGCCGCCTTCGCGGACCCGGGCATCGGGTGCGTGAGCAGCGAGGACCGGTTCGTCAACCCGGACGGGAGCCTGAGCGGGGAGGGTGCGTACGTGCGCTACGAGATGTTCCTGCGCTCGCTGGAGTCCCGCATAAACTCGGTGGTGGGCCTGAGCGGCTCCTTTTTCGCCGCCCGGCGCGAGGTGTGCAGGAACTGGCCCACCAACCTGCCGAGCGACTTCAACACCCTGCTGAACTCCGTCAGGGCAGGCCTCAGGGGGGTGAGCGACTCCGCGAGCGTTGGCATCTACGCAAACATCAGGGACGAGCAGGGAGAGTTCGACCGGAAGGTCCGCACCATCACCCGGGGGATCTCGGCCCTCATGGCGAACCTCGAGCTCCTGGACCCCTCGCGCTATGGCATCTTTTCCTGGCAGCTCTTTTCCCACAAGCTCATGAGGTGGTGCGTGCCCTGGTTCCTCGCGGTGGCCTTCTGCGCGAACCTGGCCCTCGCCGTGAAGGGGAGGCGCATCTACCGGCTGGCCTTCCTCGCCCAGTGCGCCCTGTACGCCCTGGGCACGATGGACGTCACGAAGATCAGGGGCGGGGCCCTGAAGATCCCGTACTATTTCCTCCAGGTGAACAAGGCCATAGCCGTTGCATGGCTCAAATATTTCAAGGGCGAGCGGTTCGTCACGTGGAGCCCTTCGAAGAGATGAAGGAGCGAGCGTTATGCACTGTGAAACACTGACCACGAGGGAAGAGGTCCTGGGCTGCAAGGCCCGGTGGGACGACCTCTGCGCCTCCTTGTCCTGCACCGTCCCCTACATGACCCACGAGTGGTACGCCAATGCGCTGGCGAGCATCGACAGCGACAAGGAGCCGCTCCTGATCTTTTTCCGGCAGGACGGCCGGGACGTCGGCATGGCCCCCTTCGTGAGCCAGGGGAAGAAGATGGCAGGAATGACGGTACACCGGGTGAGCTTCGTGGACAACCCCTACACGCCCAACCAGCAGATCCTGGGAGACTTCGAGACCGGGGCGCTGTACGGGAGCCTCCTCGGTCACATAGGCCGGAAGCTCGGCCCCTTGTTCTACCTCGACCTCGACGAGATGCGGCTCACTGAGGGGCAGCGCTTCGCTCTGGCCTCGCTGGAGGAGCGGGGAAAGGCCTTCGTCACCTGCGAGGAAAAGTCCCCCAGCCGGTACCTCATCCTCAAGGAGAGCTTCGAGGCCACGCTCCAGACCCTGGACAAGCACACGCAGCGGGAGTTCAAGCGCAAGATGAACCGCATGGGGAGGCTCGGCGCCATGGGGCTGGAGATCATCGAAGGCCCGGAGAGGATAAAGGACCACCTCGGGAGGTTTTTCAGGATGTATGCCCGCACCTGGAAAGGGGCGGAGCCGCACCCGGAGTTCTACCACCGCATGTGCAGCGACTTCGAGGCCAGGGGCGAGCTGTTCTTCACCGGGCTCACCATCGGCGGCAGGCCGGTCGCCTACCTCATCTCGATCCTCTCGGGCGACACCATGTACGGGATCAAGACCACCTACGATCCGTCGTACTACGCCTATTCCCCGGGGATCATCCTGTTCTACAAGTCCATAGAGCAGATGTTCCGGTTCCCGAATCTGAAGGAGTTCGACATCGGCAGGGGCGAGGAGCAGTTCAAGCGCGAATGGACCGAGCTCACCCACAGCCAGTGGCGGACCACCGTATACCCGGGCTCGCTCGCCTGGAAGGCCGTGAACCGTCTGAAGAAGGACGTGATGCCGGTGATCCGCGAAAACGAGCGGCTCATGAGCGTCTACACGAAGCTCAGGAGGCTCGTCCTCCATCAGGACGCAACCCCCGAGGAGGCAGGCACACCCATACAGAAACTCATGAGGTTCTCCTGCACCGGATGCTTGCCTGAGCGCGAGGGGTTCACAGCCCGGTATGCCGCCGAGGAGGACCTCGACCTGCTCACCGTCGCCATGGCCTCGCCCAACTTTGCCGAGGTCAAGAGGAGGCTCGAGACGTCCCGGTGCGCCCTGGTCTTCGAGGGAGGCGGGCTGGCCGGGTATTTCTGGCTGCCTGCGGAGCTTGGCCAGGCTGCTTGCGGCAGGGGGGCATGCACCATCGACGAGTGGGGCATGCGGGAGGACGTGAGCCTCGACGGGCGGGACAACCCCTGCATCGGGCAGCTCGTTTCCCTGGTCGGGCAGGAGAGGTTCCCCGGGGAATGCGTCCTCGCGTACGAAAACATGGAAACCCATCAATTTGAGATTTAAAAAAACCGATATATTTATAATCTTATAAAAATGGGAGACGATCTCAGGTTGATGAACGGCATGCGACCAGCCATCGTGCTGGACCTCTTCATAGGCGGGCTGCAGGTAGGGAGAACACTCGGGGCATACGGGATACCGGTATACGGGATAGACAGGTGCGACGATCCTCCGGGGGCCTTTTCCCGGTTCGTGAAGGTGCTCGACGCACCGGAGGACTGGGGTGCGCTGTGCAGGTACCTCCTCGAGTTCTCGCGCAAGGCCGGCACGAAACCGGTCCTGATACCCACGAGCGACTACTACGTGAGGTTCCTGTGCGACCACTACGACGAGCTTTCGTCCGCCTTCCTCATCCCCTACCCGGGCAGGGACCTCATTGCCGGGATGGTGCGCAAGATCGGCCTGAACGCGCTCTTCAGCGAGCACGGCATACCGACCCCGCGCTCCCTGGTCATCGAGAAGGGCGTGGGATCGGTCCCCGGGGAATGGAGGGGGCGGTTCCCCTGCATCCTGAAGCCGGACTACCAGGACCGCTGGACCGGCTCGAAGGAGGTGTGCTGCTTCCTGGGCGCGGCACAGAGGTGCTTCCTCCTGGAGAGGATGGAGGACCTGGAGGCAACCCTCGGGAAGGTGGGCGGCGTGGACAACATGGTGCTCCAGGAATTCATCCCGGGCGACGGCCTGTACTACTACGTGGGGTACCGGAACAGCTCCGGGCGGATGCTTGCCTCGTTCGTGGGCAAAAAGGTGAGGACCTACCCCCACACGCTGGGCTCGGAAACCATCCTCGAGTCGGTCCATGTGCCACAGGTGGGCGAGCTGGGCGAGAGGATCCTCCACGCGCTGAACTACTCGGGCCCTGCGGGCATCGACTTCAAATACGACCCGAGGGACGGGGAGTTCAAGGTCATCGAGATCAACTGCCGCATAGGGCTCAACGACTGCTACCTGAGCAGGCACGGGGTGAACATCCCGCTCATCTACTACAACGACTGCATCGGGAACAACGGGAAGGCGTACACGGACTACCCCGCAGGCATCACCTGGTGCAATTTCTTCCAGGATCTCGACTGGATGCGGGACTACGCGGCCAACGACCTGAAACTCTGGCTCAGCTGGGGGATGGATCTCCTGAAGGGGTATGACGAGTATGCGCTCTTTTCCTGGGAAGACCCCAGGCCGTTCCTCAGGTTCATGCGTCTCAGGATGCTCAGGATGCTCAAAACGGTGAACAGGAACGCCAGGCTGATATGAAGGGCGTTCCCCGCGCCGTGAACCTGCCGCAGCGAAAAGGCGGCATCAGATGATTCCGAAGGAAAGACATCCGTACATGCTCTGGGCCCTGGTGGCCCTGGGCTTCATCGCCTGCTACTGGGGCACCTTCGACTGGCTGCGCTACAAGTTCGACAGCCAGGACTCCTACTATTCCCACGGCTACCTGATACCCTTCGTGAGCGCCTACCTCGTCTACCTGAAGAGGAAGGACATCATGGATGCGCCCGAGGGCAGCTCCCCCGTGGGCCTGGGCGTCGTCCTGGCAGCCCTCCTGGTCCATGTCCTCGGCACCCTCGGGGACATCAACTTCGTCTCGGGCTTTTCCATGGTGCTGTACTGCACCGGCGCCTCCCTGTACCTCCTCGGGCCCCGGGTGACGAGGCTCATCGCCTTCCCGCTCTTCTTCCTGGTGTTCATGTGCCCCATACCGGAGGGCTACATCGACCTCGTGGCCATACCGTTCAAGTCCATGGCCACCACCATAGCGCTTGCCGTTGTTCAGACCCTCGGGATACCATTCTACCGGGAGGGCTTCATCGTGCACCTGGCCCAGTCGACCTTCGTGGTGGGCACCCCCTGCAACGGCATGCGGTCCCTCATCTCGTTCGCCGCCCTGGGGTTTCTCCTCGTCTACATGTTCCCCATCGCCCGGTGGAAGAAGGCCTTTTTCCTCGCGCTCATACCCCCTCTTGCCCTGGTGCTGAACGGGGTGCGGATCGCCCTGCTCCTGTGGATAGCGGAAAACTACGGAGAGCAGGCCGCCTCGCCCGAGAGCTATCTCCACGACGGATCAGGCCTGCTCGTGTTCGTGATCGGCTTTGTCGCCATGGTGTTCCTCATGAGAAGGTTCGATGAACAGAAGAACGCTTAGACACCTCATCGTCATCCTGCTGACCCTGGCAACGGCAGGCATCGTGGCCGCAGCGAAAAAGGCCGAGCCCATCAAAAACAATCGCTTCATGAGCTTCCCCATGGTCATCGGTGAGTGGACCGGCACCGAGATCCCCATGGGGGCCTACGTGTACCGGGGCATCGAGACCCCCTACCTGTTCCTCCGGGAATACCGGTCCGCCGGGAGGCGGGATCCCGTGAGCCTCTCCATCGTCTGGTTCGACGACACGAACATCGCCTTCCACACCCCCGAGGCGTGCCTCGGCGGCGTCAGCAACGAGGTGAAGGAAAGCGGGCTCGCACAGGTCCGGCTGGGCGGGCAGGATCACACGGTGGGGAAGGTCATCGTGAACCTGGGGGGCATGGATCAGATGGCGCTCTACTTCTTCGACGTGGACGGGCACGTCACCACGAGCCAGAGCGACATCCGCCTGACCGTGCTCATGAAGAAGCTGCGGCTCAAGAGGTCGAGCGCATCGTTCGTCCGGGTCATGGCCCCCATCACGACGACCGAGGAGAAGGCCCTCCACGAGCTGGCCGCCTTCCTCCAGGCCGTGTATCCCATCCTGCCCGAGTACACCTATACGGACAGGATCCTCCAGAAATAGCGAATCACAGACCTGCAAAATCCATGAAAACCACGGAAAACACCCCCATGCACGTCATGGTCCTGGCCTCGGGCGATCTCTGGGCCGGGGCCGAGGCGGTGGTCTACGAGCTGGTGAGGGGGCTCCACGCCTTCACGGGCACGAGGGTGACCGCGGTCTACCTGAACGAAGGCCGCCTCGCGGAGCTCACGAGGGCAGCCGGGGTGGAGACCTACGTGGTCGAGGAAGGCAGGCACAGCTTCCCCTCCATCGCAGCGAACCTGGCCCTGCTGACCAGGAGGCTTAAGCCCCGGATCATCCACTCGCACCGGTACAAGGAGAACATCCTCGCCGCGCTCTGCGCCCCGGCCGGAGGGCTTCCGAGGCTCGTGACCACCCAGCACGGGATCACGGAGACAGCAAGCACGCCCAGGCTGAGGTCAGTCCAGTTCCTGGAGACCCTGCTCCTGAGGCACTGCTTCTCGCGGGTGGTGGCGGTCTCTCAGGACCTCGAAGGGTACCTCATCTCGGGCAGGGGGGTGCCGGGATACCGTGTGGGCCAGGTGTACAACGGCATAGACACCGACGGGGCGACCCCCGAACGCAGAAGCAACGGCGGCAGGGTCGTCGTCGGGTCGGCCGGCCGGCTGGTGGGGGTGAAGGACTTCGGCCTCATGGTGGACATCGCGCGCGAGGTGTGCGCGAAGAGGCAGGACGTGGATTTCGTCCTGGCGGGCGAAGGCCCCGAGCGCGCCCAACTGGAGGAACAGGTGCGGGCCTCGGGCCTGAAGGGCCGGTTAACGCTCCTGGGGCATGTACACGACATCGCGGGGTTCTTTTCCTCGCTGGACATCTACCTCAACACGTCGAAGCACGAGGGCATACCCATGACCGTCCTCGAGGCCATGAAGAACAGGCTCCCGGTGGTGGTGCCGGACGTGGGCGGCATGGGGGAGATCGTGGTGCACGACCGCACCGGGTGCCTGGTCCACAGCAGGGATGCTGCCTCCTTTGCGGAGGTCCTGCTCGCCCTGGCGGGCTCCCCCGCCCGGAGGGAGGAGCTGGGAACGGAAGCGCTCGGGAGGATCAAGGAGAGGTTTTCCACCAGGGCCATGGTGCAGTCGTACCAGGCGCTCTACAGAGACGTCCTCGGCGTGCCGGGGTGAGGGCCATGCAGATCTATTCGACATTAAGGAAGTGGTACGGGCTTCTCAGGGAAGCCAGGAGGAGGAAGTACATCGAGGGCCTGCAGACGAGGGGCCTCAAGCTGGGCAGGAACGTGGAGATCATCGAGGACTTCTTTTTCGACCCCTCCCACTGTTTCCTCATCTCCATCGGCGATGGCTGCACCATCTGTCCGGGCGTGCGCCTCATCGCCCACGACGCGAGCACCAAGGGTTTCCTCGGGTACACCAGGCTCGGCAGGATCGACATCAGGGAGAACTGCTTCATCGGGGATTCCGTCATCGTGCTGCCGGGCGTGACCATCGGACCGAACGCCATCGTCGGCGCCGGGTCGGTGGTGACCCGGGACGTCCCCCCAGGGAGCGTCGCCGCCGGCAACCCGGCACGGGTGATCTCGACCCTCGAGGAGTACCTGAAGAAGGTCGAAGCGGTCTGTGCCGGCAAACGGATCTTTTCCCGGGACTACTTCATCGAGCACCTCGACGAGGAGAAGCGCAGGGAACTCCTCGACTCCATCGGGGACACCATCGGGTTCATCGTGTAGAAGGAAGGACATCAATGAGCGGCAAGAAGATCAGACTGATGCAGATCACCCACGACCTGGCCATAGGCGGGCTCCAGCAGGTCGTCGTAAACCTGTGCCGGGCCATCGACCGGGAGCTCTTCGACGTGTCCGTGCTCTGCCTGCGGGACCTGGGGTGTTTCGCGCCCGAGGTGGAGGCCATGGGCATCCCGGTGCGCTTCATCGAGCAGAGGGAGGGGACGGATTACCTCTCTTTCCTCAAGGTGGCCCGTGTGCTCAGGGAGAACCGGATCGAGGTCATTCACACCCACAACACCCAGCCCTTCGTGGACGGCACCATAGGCGCGCTCATGGCCGGGGTGAAGACCATCGTCCACACGGACCACGCGCGGGACTTTCCGGACAAGCTGCGGTACATGGTCGCGGAGTGGGCCATGTCGCAGTTCGCCTACAAGGTGGTGGGCGTATCGGACCACACCTCCCGGAACCTCATGAGATACGAGAAGATCTCGCCGAAAAAGATCCAGACCATCATGAACGGCATCGACGGGAACAGGTTCAACATCACCATCGACAGGGACAGGAAGAGGAAGGAGCTGGGCATCAGGGAGACCGGCCCGGTCATCGGGCTGGGCGTGAGGCTGGCCGAGCAGAAGGGGATCACCTACCTGCTCCAGGCCATGCCCGTTGTGGCGGCCAGCTTCCCCGACGTATCCCTGGTGATCGCCGGGGTGGGCGAGCTCGAGGAGGCCCTGAAAAAGGAGGCGAGCGATCTGGGCGTCGAGGCGAACGTCTTCTTCGTGGGCCCCAGGCTCGACATGCCAGAGCTCCTGAAGCTCTTCGACCTGTACGTCCTGCCGTCCCTGTGGGAAGGCCTGCCCATGGTCCTCCTCGAGGCCATGGCCGCCGGCTGCCCCATCGTCGCCACAGACGTGGGCGGCAACTCCATGGCCGTCACCAGCGGGCACAACGGCTCGCTCATCGAGGCGAGGGACCCGGCCGCGCTGGCTGCCGAGATATGCAGGCTCCTGAGCGACGCTCACCTGCGGGACCAGTACGCACAGGCCGGACGCGCCGTGTTCGACAGTCGCTTCTCGGCGGAAATTATGACTAGACAATATGAGAAGTTGTATTTAAGAGGGTAGGAGCTATTACTACACCTGAGACATTATGCACCCGGACGAGCTGAACATAGACCCATCCAGAACGAACTGGCTGAACGCCCTGCCGCCTTTGTCGGATGCCCGCGTCCTGAAGATAGGGGCGAACGACACCCTCTCCGCCCTGAAGAAATGCGGATGCGCCGTCATCCACTGTCTGACCGGGGAGGGCGCGTGGCTTGAGGACGCAGGCATCCACCCGGTCAAGCATCTGGAGTTCATCCGCGAACGCTCGATAGACATCTGCCTGGTCGACGACATGACCTTGATCGAGGCATATGCTCAGGATGGGGACACGGGTGGCTTTATCAGGAAGGTGTCGGGCAAGCTGGATGAGAAGGGCACGCTCATGGTGGCATTCCCCAACGGGGCAGGCCAGTTCATGCTGAAGTGCGCCATCGAGCCCATCCTGAGGGATGCCGGGTTCAGAACGATCGACTGGTACGTCTGCGAGCCGTCGGCCGGGGACCCCCTCACGCTCTATCCCTATTCCCTCGATCCGGTCCGCACGAAGGAGGAGATCAGGAAGGGCTACAACCACGCTGCCACGCTGGCGGGTCAGGTCAAGAGGACCATCAAGGACCTCATCCTCCATGCGCCGGTCAGGTTCAATCCCCTCTTCGGCACGCTGGTCATAGCCTCGAAGGACCCGGCCTGGCATGCAGGCAGATGCCTGAAGGGCCGTCAGGTGCAGGAAGGGCACGACGGGTTGGGCGACCTGGGCGACGTCTATGTCAAGTGGAACACGAAGCGCCACAAGTACAAGCAGGTCGGACAGATCTACGCACAGGCGTCGCGGGATGGACACCCTGTCGCCATCTGCAAGAGCTCGCACTTCCCCTACGAATATTCCTGGGTGATCAGGCAGGAGTACGATGTCCTGAAACTCCTGTCCTCCCGGCACAGCACGTTCCTGGAGGCGGGGTTCACCGTGCCTGCCCCCCTGTTCCTCGAATCGAACGGGATCCGGGACTTTTCGGTGGAGAGCGCCGTGCGCGGCGTTTCCATCTCGGACATGATGATGGACGAGCAGCAGCTCTTCGCCTTCAGGAACAACATCAGAAAGCTCCTCTCCTTCCAGATGACCATCCAGACCTTCCTCGGGAAGAACCTGGGCGAGCTGTCCCTCCTGTCGCCGGAATTTCTGCACAACGTATCCGGAAAGGCGCACGCCCACCTCGACGACGCCGGGAGGCTCGAGGAGTACCGGTCGCGTGCCCAGCACGGGGATTTCACGGACGTGAACATCCTCTACGACAGCGGGACTGGCCTGTGGGGGATCATCGACTGGGAGTGGACCCTGGCCGGGTACCCGCCGCTCTTCGACGCGTTCCACCTGATATCCTCGCTCGGGTACCGGCAGGACCCGGGTACCCAGAAGCCCCTTCTGGAGCGGTATTTCGATTCCTTCATCGACACCTTCTTCCGGAAGAACTGGTTCAACAGCCATGTGAAGGAAACCCTCCGGTGGTATTGCGGCGAGACGGGGGTGGAGTTCGAGAGGGCGCCGCTGTACTTCCTGGATTTCCTCCTCTACCTCTGCAACAAGTACCGGATGACCGTCAATGCGTCGGACTACGAGGCAATGCACAGGGAAATGCTGTCCTATTCCATGAACCACATGGACCTGTTCCTGTCCTAGGATAATCCTGCAATCACGACCATGTTCCGGATCGCGCTCATGAAAGCCTCCTGACAGAGGGGACACGACCTTTCGAACCTATGCTTTCCGTTGAGAAAAAGATGTACAAGGGGGCCTCCTGGCTCGCCCTGTTCAAGCTCGTCAGCCAGGTCCTGTCCTGGATGATCACCATCCTCGTGGCCCGCATCCTGACGCCGGGCGATTACGGGCTCATGGAGATGTCAACCATCCTGACGGGCTACGCCATGATATTCAGCGAGCTCGGGCTGGGGTCCGCGATCATTCAGAGGCAGGGGATCACGCCCCGGGAGATGTCGTCGATCTTCTGGTTCATGCTGGCTTTCAGCTCGTTCATGGCCGTGCTCTGCCTGGTGCTGGCCTACCCGACAGCCGCCATATTCAACGACCACCGGGTCATCCCCCTGACCCAGGCCGTCTCCGTGCTCTTCATCCTCACCGGGCTTCAGATCGTGCCTTCGAGCATGCTGCGCAAGGAACTCGAGTTCAAGACCATCGGCATGATCGAGATGACGGGGACCGTGGTGTCGTCCATCTGCATGTACGCCTTTGCCTGCCTCGGCGCGGGCGTGTGGACCCTCCTGGGCGGGCACATCATCCGCGAGCTGGTCAAGCTGGTCATGATGTACCTGAAGGCGGGGTGGCTGCCGTCTGGATCGTTCAGCTTCCAGGAGGTGAAGTCCTACCTGGGCTTCGGCATCAACGTGGCCATGGGAAGGACCCTCCACTACGTCTACGACAAGTCGGACAAGTTCTTCGCCGGCAGGGCATGGCCGGTCCACATGCTGGGCTATTATTCCTTCGCGCTCCAGCTCGCGAAGATCCCCACCGACAAGATCGTGTCCCTGATCAACCAGGCCTCGTACCCCGCCTTTGCGCAGCTGCAGGCATCACGGGACGAGTTCAACAGGTTCTACCTGCGGATCAGCAAGGTCACGATGGTCATCGTGCTCCCCATCTTCGTGGGGGGGTTCATGGTCGGGGACGAGCTGGTGAGGCTGCTCCTCGACGAGAAGTGGCTTCCCATCATACCCCTGTTCAGGTATCTCTGCCTGGCACAGCTCATCGTGTCCCTCATAACCATAAACAACCTCGCCCACGTGGCCCAGGGCAGGCCCCACTGGAGCCTGACCTTCAACGCCGTGGTCACGGTGTTCATGCCCATATCCTTCTACTTCGCCACCAGGCACGGGCTGAACGCCATCCTGATACCCTGGTTCACCACCTATCTCGTGCTCTGCACCGGGTGGACACTGGTCACGCTGAAAAAGATCGGGATCGGGCCGGGGACGTACCTCGGCAACCTCTTCAAGCCTGCCGCCGCGGTGGTCACCATGTCCCTGGGCATCCTCGCGTTCCAGACCCTTGCCGAAAAGGCCCCCCGGATCGACCCGGGCATCCTGGTGACCCTGGCGATCGAGGTCGCCATCGGCGCGCTCTTGTACGCGGGCTTCCTCTGGGTGTTCGACAGGGGGATGGTGCTCGAGCTCAAGAAGCTCAGGTCGGACGAGAAGATGAGGGAGGCTGCCTGAAGCCACTGGGCAGGGAAACGCAGGCGATGGCTGAAAGGATGGAGAGAGACTCCGTCCACAGGAGTGACGATGCTATGACCAAGAAAAGGATACTGTACCTGTCCGGGTTGGGGCGGCCGGCAAGCATCCCGTTCCAGGAAAAGCTGCTGCATCTCGGCTCACGTCTGTCCGGCGATATGGTCTTCTCGGTATCGAAGGGTTCGAGCAGGCCCGACCTGAAGGAGATCGGGGGCTTCGGGCTGCACCAGTACTCCTATGTCAGGGAGGGCGCCATATCGAGGAATGCCTACATCTTCCTGATGAGCATGTTCTACGCGCTGAAGATCTTTTATTCCGGGAAACGATACCAGGTGATCGTGTCGTCCACCCCTTTCGTCACCGGTCTTGCCGCGATTCTCCTTTCGAGGATAACGGGTGCGAAGGCGATCGTCGAGATCAATGGCAACTTCGAATCGGCATACAAGTACGACTCCAAGGACGGGTTCGGGGGC
>Ga0116172_10002478_pt1 | contig 16002 bp, 17 predicted proteins | sample AD_UKC083_MetaG_FD_89799 | JGI IMG/M metagenome (GOLD analysis project Ga0116172, IMG submission 89799) | Active sludge microbial communities of municipal wastewater-treating anaerobic digesters from USA - AD_UKC083_MetaG | ecosystem: Engineered > Bioreactor > Anaerobic > Digestate | place: USA...
AACGAACAACGTTTAACGAACGACGAACAACACTAAACACCTTGTTAAGTGCATTTTAACATCAAGCTTTTTATAACTTGCAAATCGTAACTATAAAAAAAACAGCGTAACCAAATTTCGTTACGCTGTTTTCACATATAGAGTGTTACTTTAATTAATGACCACCGCCACCTTTGGGGGTATTCGCTGTTGTTGATACTTTGGCTTCTTTTACAAAAAACCATAAAACACCAGAGATAAATAAGGTAATAGCACAAATAACAAAGATGATAGATTTGTCATCAGAACCAGAAATAACTTCACCCATTTTGAAACTAGCTACTAACTGTGGCAATACTACTGATAGGTTAAAAATACCCATGTATAAGCCCATTTTTGTTTGGTCAACTTTTGAGCTCATAATAGCAAATGGCAACGACACTACCGATGCCCATCCTATACCCACAACACCTAACATTACATAGTAAGGAATTACCGATGTGCCAAACAACACAACACCAGCATAACCCAATGCCATAATAAATATACATGCAAGGTGTGTTTTTACCATACCAATTTTCTCGGCAAATTTGTTTAATACCAACACAGGCAATATGGCACTAACCAAGCTTAGTATAAAGAAAGCAATGGAGTTAACACTTCCTGCTACTTTGTCTTCTAATAAGATAATTTCTTTCAGGTAAAAGAAAGCATATACAAACATTGTTTGTACTCCAATCCATGTAAAGGAGTGTGCTAACAAAATACGTTGAAATTCGTTTGATTTAGTATTGCTTTTGGTTAAGTTAAACAACACAGCAATGGTGCTTACAACCAACAACAAAATACACAATAGTTCCACTACATTCAGAAAATAGCCAAATACAGTATAACCAGCTGTTACATGCAATCCAAATAGTTTTTCAAAAATTACATAAATTCCATACAACAAAAATCCAGATAAGGGGAGCAATGATTCTATCATATCTCTTTTGGATGCTTTGGCTGTAGTAATAGGTTCGTTTTCGTCAATTTCTATTGCCAATTCTCTAGGTTCTTCTATCAGAAATGCTGGAATTAAAGTTGCCAATAACGCAATACCAACCCCAAAATAGATTAAAAATAAGTTGCCTAATACACCTCCAATTAAATAAGCCAATACGCCAAATGATCCTGAAATAGTTTGCATCCAGGTGTATCCTTTGGAGCGATCTTTCATCGTAGTACAATCAGCAATTATAGAGCGGGTAGGGTTAAAACTTACGTTGATACTTAAATCGAAAGTTAAAGCTACAATTACGGCTATAGTTAACAAACCAGCTTGAGGGTCTTCGCTATTGACAAATATTCCTTGAATAATTTCTAAGTTAGGTAAAGCTAACATCATCAGACCCGCTAAAATACCGCCGATAACAATCCACGGACGACGACGACCACCCATAAACCACATTTTATCACTCAGTGCACCTACAATGGGTTGTGCAATAATACCTGCAATAGGTCCTGCTGCCCATACAATACCAATTTCGTGAATATCTAAGCCATACTTGGTGGAAAGTAACCAACTTAATGCAGAGATTTGTACCGATAAGGCAAATCCCATAGCTGTGGCTGGAAGACTGAGAAGAGCAAAGAATGAATTGCTCATTTTCTTTTGAATTTCTAACATAGTATTTATTTTTAATTTATAGATAATGATTTTCTTCTGCAAAATCGGAACAAAAATACAAGGAAATTTTGAACCACAAAGAGTTTTAACTAAAAAAAAACTACAAGCGAGCATTTATCTCCGCAATATATTGTAGCACTTCGTCCCGTCCAATGCCTTTTTCTGATGAAGTAACAAAAATAGGTGGAAGCTCTTCCCATACCTCGTATAGTTTCTCTTTGTATTGACTAATATTTAGTTGTAGTGCAGATTTTGATAGCTTGTCTGATTTCGTAAAAATAAGACTAAACGGAATACCTTCTTCGCCTAACCATGTAATAAATTCAATATCAATTTGTTGTGGTTCGTGTCGAGAATCTATTAATACAAATAAATTGGTAAGTTGCACGCGTTTTGTAATGTACACACGTATCATTTCTTCTAATCGCTCTCTGCCTTGTTTGCCAATACGGGCATAACCATATCCTGGTAAGTCGACCAAATGCCACTGTTCATTGATAAGAAAATGGTTGATAAGCAATGTCTTTCCTGGTTTGGAGCTCGTCATTGCCAAGTTTTTCACCCCAGTAAGCATGTTGATAAGCGATGATTTGCCTACATTAGAACGACCAATAAAGGCATATTCGGGCAGTTGACTGTTGGGGCATTTACTGGTGTCAGTATTACTTATTACGAATGTAGCTGATTGTATAATCATAATATTATTGTTTTAGTAGGGTGTAATGATTTCTTTTTAGTGAACAAAAGCATTCCTAAAAAAGTAATTGTTCCATTTATTATCAAGAGTTCGTATCCAATATAATAGTTGAAATAGGTGGAAAAAACCCAAAAAAATCCATACGCTAACACCGGAGAAATTACAGCAATATAGGGAACTAATGTGTCGCTTATTTTCCATTTAGTAAATATTCCGTATGTAAATATTCCTAATAACGGACCATACGTATAGGAGGCAATAGTGAATAATAAATCTAAGATACTTTTATTGTTAATGAGATGAAAAAGCAAAATAATAACAAGAAAAACGAAACAAAAAGCAAGGTGAATCCAACGACGCATTGTGGTTGCTTTTTGTTCTTCCATATGTTCTATATGTATGATGTCTACAGCAAAAGAGGTGGTTAATGATACCAACGCTGAATCGGCACTAGAAAACGTGGCAGCAATAATGCCTATAACAAAAAACACCATAGCCCACGAGCCCAATATGCCATCGGCTATGATGTTTGGCAGTAAAGAGTCTGTTTGAGCTGGTAGTGCAATACCTTGTGTTTCAGTTACCATTACCAATAAAAAACCTAAAGTTAAAAACAATATATTAACCGGTATAAAAGCCATACCATAACTGAGCATATTTTTTTGAGCACTTCTAGTATTTGAGCAAGATAGATTTTTTTGCATCATATCTTGGTCAAGTCCTGTCATGGCAACAGTAATAAATACACCGCTGATAAATAATTTGATAAAATGAGACGGATTTTTCCAATCATCAACTATCCATAAGCGAGTGTAAGAGCTATTTTTAATTGTCTCAACTGTTGTGTTTATATCCAAAGATAAAAAATCCATCGATTGAATAATAAGTAAAATAAGGGCAATGAGTAAAAATAAGGTTTGTAAAGCATCTGTCCAAACAATAGTTTTAATGCCGTTTGCGTAAGTATAAAGATAAATCAAAGCAAGTAATAAACTTACTGTTATAAAAAAAGGTATATTCCATGTGTCAAAAATAAAACGTTGTAAAATAAGAGCAACGATATACAAACGTGTAGCTCCACCAATAGTGCGTGATAATAAGAAAAATAATGAGCCTGTTGTGTGTGTTGCTTTGCCAAAACGTTCGTATAAGTATGTATAGATACTTGTAAGTTGCAAGCGGTAATATAAAGGAAGTAAAACAAAAGCCACAATAATATAGCCCACCGAAAAGCCAAGTACCATTTGCATATAACTAAATCCTGATGATAGTACCCAACCGGGCACAGATACAAACGTAACCCCCGAAAGGGATGCCCCAATCATGCCAAATGAAACAATATACCAAGGCGAAGTTTTGTTGCCTAAAAAAAATGCAGTATTGCTCTTCTCTTTCCTTCCAACAAAAGCAATACATTGCAATACCCCAAAGTATATAATAATTAAAAGAAGTAATCCAATTGCTGACATGTTTTTACTAAAATAGACCACAAAGGTATTAAAAAATAACAAAAAAGTGATATCTTTGTAGTTTGATTAGTAAGTAAATGCTTGTATGAATAATCATCATTACCCATCTATATTGCTCGAAAATGCGGTTAATCAGTTTGCTAAATTACCTGGCATAGGTAGGAAAACAGCTCTCCGATTAGTATTACATTTATTAAAGCAAGAAAAATCCGAAGTGGGTGGTTTTGCACAGGCATTAGTTTCTTTGAAAAATGAAATACGGTATTGTGCCGTATGCAAAAATATATCAGATACAGAGGTATGTAGTATCTGTAATGATACGGCTCGTATACGTGATATTGTGTGTGTGGTAGAAACAATTAAAGACGTGATGCATATCGAAAATACAGGTCAATATAGAGGCTTGTATCACGTGTTGGGAGGAGTTATTTCCCCGATGGATGGCGTTGGTCCTGCTGATATTGAAATAGAGAGTTTGATTCAACGGGTACAAATAGGCGAAATTAAAGAAATTATTTTAGCGTTAAATCCAACCATGGAAGGGGATACTACGTGTTTTTATTTATACAAGAAATTACTCCATTATCCTATCACTATTAGCACTATTGCACGTGGTATTTCAATAGGAGACGAATTGCAATATGCCGATGAAGTAACATTGGGCAGATCCATTGTGCATCGTGTTCCATTTGCATCTTCATTACAACTATAATTTTAATACAATATATGGAAAAAGAAATAAAAACAATACAGAAAACGTTGCTAAAGTTTTATTATCTACTGTATGCCACATTGATGCTTATATTGATAGCTGGTGGATTTTTGCTACCCAAGTTTGACCCATTACAGGCTGTTACAGTACAAATACTAAACACAATTTCTATTGCCTTGGTGTTGGTATGTATACCCTTAGGATTAAAGTATTTTTCGGATAAAACAAAAAAGTTAAAAAACGAAGTAACTGATAAGCAAACACGTATTGTGAGCTATGTTCGCTATGCTAAACAGCTTATGTTTGTGCTAGGTTTGCCAGGCATATTTGCTGGTGTATCGTATTATCTGATACCAGAAGATAAAACTTCCTTGTTTTGTTTTTTAATGTCGTTTGTAGCATTAGTCCTTTCTAAACCTACTGAAGTTAAATTGCAAAAGTTTTTTATAGAATAAATGTAAGTTTGGTACCTAGTATATATAACAAATACCTATGATAATAGCTGTTGATTTTGATGGAACTATTGTTGAGCATGCCTATCCAAGCATTGGTGATGAGATACCATTTGCCATCGAAACCCTAAAAAAAATTCAAGACGAAGGAGAGCACCAGTTGGTGCTTTGGACAGTACGAGAAGGAGAATTATTGCAAGAGGCTGTGGAGTATTGTCGAAAAAAAGGCTTAGAATTTTATGCCGTTAATAAAGATTATCCAGAAGAAGAATACGACATAAGAGCCAATCGTAAGCTAAAGGCTGATTTATTTATTGATGATAGAAATGTGGGAGGACTACCTGATTGGGGGGTAATATATGCCATGATTAAAGGGAAAGTAAAACCTAAATACGATGGTGGTTATGAAATTCCAAAACGAAAAAACGTATTTATCCATATCGGAGAGTGGTTACAGAAATAGAAGTAGTGAGTTGTTGATATTTATTTTTAATGCATGAAGTTGTCTATTGTCATTGTTAATTATAAGGTGCCCCATTTGCTGTTGCAATGTTTAGATGCTGTAGAAAAAGCAATTCAATGTATGGATGCTGAGGTAATTGTGGTGGACAATAGTTCCAATGACCAATCACGCGATTTAGTCTCTACATATTTCTCTTCTGTTATTTACATAGCTAATGCCGAAAATGTTGGTTTTTCAAAAGCAAACAATCAGGCGATAAAAATAGCAAAAGGAGAGTATGTTCTTTTGCTCAATCCAGATACTATTATAGCTGAGGATACATTGAAAACTGTATGCGATATAGCGGATACTACCGATCGTTTCGGAGCATTAGGTGTACGAATGGTAGATATGAAAGGGGCTTTTTTGCCTGAATCGAAAAGAGGTATTCCTACAGTGTGGGTAGCTTTTTGTAAGTTAACATTTATACATAAATTATTCCCACGTAGTACCTTTTTTAATGCGTATTATTATCCCAATATCAAAGAAAACGAGCCTGGAGAGGTGCCTATATTAGCAGGTGCATTCATGTTAATAAATAAAAAAAGATTACAAGAAGAGGCTTTGTTAGATGAACAGTTTTTTATGTATGGAGAAGATATTGATTTATCCTACAGGATTATCAATCAAGGGATGAAAAATGTCTATGTTCCCACAACTATTGTTCATTATAAAGGAGAAAGTACAAAGAAAGGGGATATGAAGTACCTAAAAGCATTTTATGAGTCGATGTTGTTGTTTTATAAAAAACATTATGCAGGGTCTTTTCCCTTGTGGTTTTATCCTATTTCGGGTTTGATACATGTGTATGCCAGCATAGCTTATCGTTGTCGTATAAAACGCACTCGTAACAGAAGAGCAAAAGAAACAATTGTGTTATCTACTAATCAGTATTCATATGCTGAGATTATTCAACAAATTGAAAAAAATAAAGGAGAAAAAAATATTCAACTATATCATCCTAATTTTGGTTTTTCTGTATAATGAACAATGAGTTGCTCCATAATACGATAATTACACTTAGAGCCATTGAGCCTGAGGATCTTGACCTTTTTTATAAGTGGGAAAATGATACTATGTATTGGGAACATGGGAGTACTATTGTGCCATTTTCTCGTTATGCCTTAAAACAATATATACAAGCCACAACGCAAGACGTGTATGAAACAAAGCAGTTGCGTTTAATGATTGAACATGTAAGGGATAAAGTTTGTTTAGGAACCATAGATGTTAGCCAAATTGATTTTTTTCACAAACGTGCTGAAATGGGTGTATTTATAGATAAACACTATCAGCAGAAAGGTTTTGCTGTAATGGCAATACAACTATTATTGGAGTATCTTTTTTCTTTTCTCGATTTGGAACAAGTGTATTGTCATGTGCCAAAAAACCATATTTCTTCTCAAAAAATGCTTTTAAAAACAGGATTTGTGTGTGTCGGTGAAAAAAAACACTGGATAAGAAAAGGCAATGAATTTGAGGATGTATTGTTTTTTCAAAAACTTAAGTAATGCATTTGTATTTACAAAAGGCTAAATGGGTCAGCATCTTTCCAAACAGGAAATTTTTCCCTGAAAGCAATTAACAAGTCTTTGTTAACAGTAGCTGAAACAATGTTGTCCGTATGCTCTGCTGTATTTGCTACTATAGTGCCTTTAAAATCTACTATTTGCGAATTGCCCGCATAAACCACTTGATTTCCATCAATGCCAATACGATTAGCAGCACATACATAGCAACTATTTTCAATAGCACGAGCTTTTAGTAAGGTATTAAAAGCTTCTTTTCTGCTTTCGGGCCAATTGGCTACTACCAATAGCATATCATAGGCATTATTTGTATTACGTAGCCAAACGGGGAAACGTAAATCATAACAGATAGCTAATGAAATATTCCATCCTTTGTATGGTACAATACATGGTGCATTTCCAGGGGTAAAAACGGCATCTTCTTTGCTCATAGAAAATAAATGCTTTTTGTCGTACCAATATATTTCTTGTGATGGTAAAACGGCGAAACCTCTGTTGTACACATGATTATTGTCTATGGCGATAAAACTTCCAACTAGCATTGCATTTTCTGTTAATGCCCATTTCTTTAAGGTGTTAATTGTCTCATCATGTACTGTTTCAGCTAGGTTACTAGCATGCATACTGAACCCTGTCGTAAACATTTCGGGTAATAGTATGATGTCGGAGTAAGACCCACATGCTCGAACTTTTTCTGCAAACATTTCAAGGTTTTTTGCTTTATTTTCCCATGTAATGTCTGTTTGGATAATGCTAACTGTAAGATTGTCTTGTATCATACTTGTTTATAATCTTTACCTAAAGAAAATTGAGAGGGATATTTGGCATGGGCATTTTCGTAAAACGATTTTATCATGTTAATGTCTTTTTCTTCATCATCAGTGGGTTCGTAAATGCCTAATACAGAAACTTCTTTATGTTTATAATCAATTGTAATCATGACAATAGGTACTCCTGCTTTTTTTGCAATTTGATAAAATCCCAATTTCCACTTATCTACTTTTTTTCGTGTTCCTTCAGGGGTAATTGCTAAATGAAATTCTTCCTTTTCTTGAAAAACTTTAGCTAATTGGTCTGTGAGCGAAGTGTTTTTCCCCCGGTTAACGCCATTGGCTCCCATATTGATTAGTAATTTTCCTACAGGAGGTTTCAGCCATTCTTTTTTGATAAGAAAAGAAGCTTTTCCCCCTAGAGCTGTATAAAAAAGTTTTCCAATAATAAAATCCCAATTACTAGTATGTGGAGCAACGCAAATCACTAATTTTTTGATAGAGGGAATGCTGGCTGTTGTTTTCCATCCCATTAATTTTAACAACAATTTGCTGATATTTTTTTTCATAAAATAAAATGCTTTATTCGTTTGTTTTTTCTCTCTGGTAATTTAAGTGTCAAGTTTGTTGCTAACGAATAGTAAAATATGCTTATTTATTTGCTTTTTAACGTGTTAATATCTTCGATAAAAACAGATACTGTATTGGCTACATCCTTGTATAGCTTTTTGTAATAGGCTTTTACGATAGCTGGATTGTCTTTGCCATCTGGTTTTCCTGCACGTTTTACAAAATTATCACTTTTTTCAATGATAGAAGTTGCTATTGCATCAACTTTGGCAATGTCAATTTGTGGAAATATATAAGATAAGGTGTAACACTCTACTAATAATTCAGAAAAAATGGATTGAATGTCTTTTTTAAGATTACGCTTGTTTGCCATATGAAAGGAGTTTTTTTCGTTAATAATTCCACAAATTTACAAGATTATTGCAATAAAACAATCTATTAGTGTAATTTTGTACACGAATTGCTATATCATTAAGAATAACGTATGTATCGTCAACGAACTTTTTTCTCGTTTTTTTTTCTTATTTGTATGGTTTGGATAGGTTTTTCATCATGCGAAGATATGATGTTTTCTACAAATCCCAATCAACGTATACATATTTCTGCGGATACCGTTTCTTTTGATACACTTTTTACGGGAGTTGGATCTACAACCAAAATATTCAACATATATAATCCATCTAAAAATAGAATTAAAATCGATGCTATTGAGTTAGTAGGAGCTACTCATTATTCTCTAAATATTAATGGTGTACTAACAGATGCTTTGCATGATATTTCACTCAAAGCAAATGATAGTATGCGTATTTTTGTGCAGGCTTATGTCGATCCATCTGACCAATTTACGCCCTTTATAGTAAAAGATTCCATCATTATTCGTTCAAATACGCATACGTATAAGGTAGTGTTGCAAGCATACGGACAGGATGCATATCGTGTTTCTAAACGTCAGATAATGGCAGATACTACCTGGCTAGCCGAAAAACCATATCTCATACTCGATACATTGACAATTGCTCAGGGTGCAACATTAACCTTGTCGGAAGGGGTTTCTCTTTATTTTGTTAAGCATGCCAGTTTACAAGTATATGGTACCCTAAAAGCGAAAGGAATACAATCCAAACCTGTTGTTTTTAGAGGGGATAGAATGGATAATATGTTTGATAATTTACCTTACGATAAAGTGCCCAATCAGTGGCAAGGTATCCGTTTTCGGAAAGGGAGTGCACATAACGAATTAAATTATGTCGTTGTCAAAAATACAAATCAAGGGATTGTTCTTGACTCTACTTCCTTAGATGTGTTGGCTCTTGCGATTTCTAATTCGATTATTAATAATTCAGCTACTAATTTAATTACGGCATCGCATACCGTTATGCATATAAGCAACAGTGTAGTATACAATGCAGGGCAATCTTGTTTGGTGTTACAGGGTGGAAAATATAATGTGGTGCATTCTACCATTGCCAATTATTTTTCCTTCCCTTGGGTTGGTCGTAAAGCAACTTCGGTGCTGCTATCTAATTATATAAACCTTGGTTCTCAAGCTATGCCAGTTCCATTACTCGAAGCCAATTTTATCAATAGTATAGTATATGGTAGTTGGTCGAATGAAGTATCTGTCAGTTCCTCGTATCTAAATCAAAAAATTGAAGAACCTTTAGTGTATGTATTTAAAAATTCAGTAATCAAAATTAGTCCTGCCACTATCAATGATACCAATTTTTTGGAAATAATAGCTAACCAAGATCCTAAGTTTAACGCGACGAAACCATACAACTATGATTTTACCTTGCAAAGCTCCTCGCCTGCTTTGGGTAATGCTGATAATCTGGTAGCTGCTGAATATCCTATTGATATGCTTGGTCGTCAAAGGTTGTTTAATGACAAAGCTGATATAGGTGCGTATGTTATAATCGCTGAATAGGCATGAGGAAGAGCATTTTTTTATACTTCCTGCTAAGTATGTATTGGCTTACTCAATGGCTGATTGTTCCCTGTTATGCAGAGATACCGTTTCGTGTAATGTGTTATAATGTCGAAAATGCATTCGACTGCGAGAATGATTCTCTTACCAATGATGATGATTTTACACCACAGGGAGCCTATCATTGGACTCCCAAAAAGTTTAAACTAAAAATTTCCAATATTGCTAAAGTTATAACGGCTGTTGGACAATTTACTCCACCATCGATTGTGGGTTTGTGCGAGATAGAAAACGAATCGGTATTAAAATCGTTGGTGTATTTTTCTCCTTTACGAAATTTGAATTATAAATATGTTCATTACGATTCGCCTGATAAGCGTGGTATAGATGTTGCTCTTTTGTATCGTCCAGAGCAGTTTAGAGTGCTATCTTCTGCACCTATTGGGGTTTCGTTTGCTAGTGCACCTTTTTCTACTACCAGAGATATATTGTATGTAAAAGGTATAGCTATGTATACCGATACATTACATATTTTTGTGTGCCATTTCCCGTCCCGATTAGGAGGCGAACTAGAGTCGGAAGACAGGCGAATAGAGGTGTCTAGGATTTTACGTAAGCAAGTAGATAGTTTGTTTTTGGCTTCTCCCACTTCTACTATGCTACTAATGGGAGATTTTAATGATTATCCCACCAACACAAGTTTATTTTCTATATTGCAAGCCCAAGATCCACAAAATGCAATTATTCGTTCGTACGGTTTGTATAACTTATATTATCAGTATCATAACAAACCGAATATAGGTACTCATAAGCATGCAACAGAATGGGGGGTATTAGACCAAATGATTGTTTCAGGCAATGCATTACAACCAGATGCGTTTTTTTATACATCAGAGCAGTCAGCAAAAATCTTTGATGCTGAATTTTTATTGATAGATGATGAAACCTATTTTGGTAAAAAAACCTTTCGAACGTACTTGGGGATGAAATATATTGGAGGGTTTGCTGATCATTTACCTATTTATATAGATTTTTTTCAACGTTAAGTTTTTGGTCTATTTCGTTTTATGTTTAAAAAAGGAAAAATGAACATTCCCATAATGTCTGGTATTAATAAAGTTGGGATGTTCGCCAAAAGTATTATTTTTACCATGCTCTAAAATAAACAGCCCATCTGGCTTCAATAGTGCTGAATTCATAATTTTGTTTGGAATTTCAGCTAATTGAGGCAGGCTATAGGGTGGGTCTGCAAAAATAATATCATACGAGTGATTGCAGGTTTCTATGTATCGAAAAACATCTGCTTTCAGTACAGATAGTGTTTTAATATTGAGTTCTTGAGCCGTTTTTTTTATAAATGCACCATGCTGAAAGCTCTGTTCTATACTTGTTGTGTGTCCTGCTCCTCTTGATACAAACTCAAAAGAAATACTTCCACTTCCAGCAAATAGATCTAGCACCTGTGCTTCTTCAATGTCTATTTCATTAGCTAACACATTAAATAATCCTTCTTTCGCAAAATCTGTTGTTGGTCGTGCTTTGAGTGATGCAGGTGGAGTAAATCTTCTGCCTTTGTATATGCCACTTATTATACGCATAATGGTACAAGTAATAGATCCATAAGTTTCTGTATGTCAGATGATTTGCAAGAAGATTGAATAATTATATCTGATGCAAGAGAATATTCATCAAGCATAGCAAAATGTGTGTGAAGTAAGGAGTATATTTCGCTTTTGGATGTATAATTACCAGTAAGAATAAGTTTGGTGTGGTGTTGGCTTAGCCCAAATTGTTCAAATACATTGCCACATGCATATACAATATCTGTGGCAGATTGAATAGGGAATGTGTTAGAAAAAATGAGTTTCCCCTTGTCTGCATAGGATAAAAAAATACTTGTTGGTTGAATATATAACCATACGAGTTGAATGTCTTCTTTTTTAGATTCTTTAAGCAATGCATCAATGAGAGGAGTATGCATATGTATGAATTCTGCAGAGGGGAACACTTCTTTCCAAAATGTAATTTGTTCGGTGTATACTGCAAATATATTGGTAATAGAAAATACGGTTAAGTTATTGATGAACAATTCGTAGCCTGAATGTTTTGTTTCAGAATAATTAAAATGTAAAATATTCAGATAATCAGCAGGTTGAAATACTCCTTCTGGTATAAGTGTGCTTTTTTCGTCAGCAAATACAACCAAGGTACGACGGTATTCGTACGCTAAATATGGTTCGCACAAAGCAATAGCTTGATTGCGGTAATATTTTGTGTCTTTCACCGAAAAATCTACATGCTTACAACATACAAAAGTTTTCGTTAGGGGATGATAAATGCAAAATGAAAATCCATCCGCTGATATGCGAATGGATAAGTCATATTCACGGGTATTTTTAGAATCAAAAGCGGTATCTTTAACCAATAAGTGCATCATTTATGTTTCTATTCCCAGTTGCCTGCATTATTGTTGGCTTCTGTTACTGACCCAAATTTTAATCCAGGATATTTATTCATTTTTTCTTGCGTTTCCACAATATTTATGATTTCTTGTCTATTTAATCCATTTAAATAAACAGTGTATGGAGTTCTTACCTCTACTACTTTTACACTTATAGCGGCTGCTCCAGAAGTTAATTCCCCTTTTTCCATTTCAAACTCAGTTAAAGGGTTAGAAAATGGGACATAACGAATAGAATCAATGGGATAATTTTTGCCAAATAACGATTCTAAAATACTTACATATGTTGTATCTCTTTTGATGATTCCTTGACGAACAGCTTCTTTTTCAGTCAGACCTGCTTCCAATTGTTTGTCCGTTAAACTTCCTTCTTTAAGAATAATAGGAGCTTTCCCTTGTCTAACAAAAGCAATAAGTGTATCGAAACTATTTGTATATACGCCTTTCGCTGTGCGATATTCAACTTGTGCTCTTCTGATATCTGCTAAACGTGCTATAACTACCTTTTCACGAAAAGATTTTTCTTCGTTAAATTTGATAGGAATTAAAATACTTTGTACGCATAAATAGCCTAATACAATACTTACAGCAACTAAAATTAGTTTAAAAATTTTGTCCATTGGTGTTACAAGGTTTTGTTTTTAGAATGACGCAAAGTTAAGAAAGAATTTGGAACTAATTATCTTTATTTGAAAAAAAAATAGATGTGTAGAGCTAATTTTTTTTTAATTCATTACTTTTGTGTCAAACTAAATATTTCACGTATATCTTATTTTTACTCGTTAATATAAGTCTGATAATGCTTACACGATATATAGAAAATAAAACCACAGGCTATTTAGGATTTACTCCTACGCCAGAACAAGCAGAGTTGATATCCCAACTTGCTGTTTTTTTGGCTGAACCGCAAAAACGCCATACCTTTTTACTTAAAGGATATGCAGGAACGGGTAAAACATCTGTGGTAAGTGCTATTGTTAAATTGTTAGATGAATTGCAACAGCCCGTTATTTTATTGGCACCAACAGGAAGAGCCGCCAAAGTCTTGTCTTCGTATTCTGGCAAACAAGCAGCAACCATTCATAAACATATTTATCGCAAAAAAACAGCCATAGCTGATGCACCTTTTGATATAGCATACAATAGTTATAAAAATGCATTATTCATTGTAGATGAAGCATCTATGGTGGCAAATACAGGAGATGGTCTGTTTGGAAGTGGTCGTTTACTGGATGATTTGATTACCTACGTGTTTAGTGCTGAGAATTGCCATTTATTATTGTTGGGTGATACTGCCCAGTTACCACCCGTAATGCAAGAAGAAAGTGAGGCATTGGACACTAAAATCCTTGAAAAATATGATTTATATGTGCAAGAATATACCCTTACACAAGTGGTACGTCAGGCAGAAGCAAGTGGAATTTTACGCAACGCCACACATATCCGACAAATGATAAGTAATCAGATAAATATACACAGTTTTATTTTACACACAGATAGTGATGTGATACGTGTGTCAGGTCAAGATTTTGTAGAAACTTTGTATACAGCATATCGTGATGGAGTAGACGAAACCATTCTTATTACACGTTCTAACAAAAAAGCGGCTATGTATGTGGAGGGAATTCGTGCTAGGATATTACAAAGAGAAGAGTTGTTATCTGCAGGAGATTTGGTAATGGTGGTGAAAAATAATTATTTTGTTGGCAAGGAGTATCAGGGGTTTGAATTTATTGCAAACGGAGATATAGCAGAGGTTTTGCGTGTACGTTCCTATTCACAATTATACGGATTTACTTTTGCTGATGTAGTTGTTCGGTTTTTAGACTACGATTGGGAGGTGGATGCCAAAATTTTGGTAGATGTCTTGTCTTGCGTTACTCCTGCCGAATTACAGGAAATGAATAAAAAATTATTTAAAACAGTTGAGGAGGATTATGCACATATTGGCAATAAAAGAACTAGGTATAAAGAAATGAAAAATGATATTTATTTGAATGCACTTCAGCTAAAGTTTGCTTATGCAATTACTTGTCATAAAGCACAAGGAGGACAATGGAAACATGTTTTTGTGGATATGGGAATGATTAAAAAAACAGAAATTGATACCTCATTTTTACGTTGGTTGTATACTGCTAGTACTCGAGCTACCCAAAAATTGTATTTAATAAATTTTGATGATGCATTTTTTTGTTAAAAATTGTTTCGATTTATCAAATTTTGTACTATCTTCGTACAAGTAATTTAGAAAGAAAAATGAGCCATTAAATTTATGCGTATGAAAAATAGAATACTACACCAACTTTTATTCCTAGTTTTTTCTTTATTTTTTTTATTAACAAGCTGTATAGATGATAGTTATAAAATTGATGATATAGATACTACGGTAGGACTGGATATGGCGTTAGTTGGTCCTATAGGTAAATCTAAAATTACGCTTTCGTCTGTTTTTCCTGATGATCTTGAAAATTACGAATTATTGATTCGTAACGACAGTCTTTTTATTGTATTACACGATACTGTTGATTTTGGAAGTACTTTTATTGATGATATTAAAATACCTAAAGGGCAGTATACAAAGCATATCCCTGTGATTGATAGCGATTTGTTGCCTACCACGAGTGTTGATGTTGATGTAACGTTGGACTATGAATTTGATATCAATACCAATCCGAATGAGCGGATAGATAGTCTTGTTTTCAATACGTCGGTATTAAATTTTCAGTTTACATCTAACTACGATTATTCTCCCGCTGCTCAGATGGAGGTTATTTTTGATTCTGATGAACTTGTTCTTAATCCTACTCTCTATCCTGAAAATAAAATTGTGTTATCTCTGGTACAAGGCACAATAAATCAAAATATTGACTTAACTGGAGCAAAGCTGTTTTTCCCAAATTCGTCGAAAAAAATTAAAATTCGTTACAAGGTACATGTTGAAACAAATACACCTTTTGTGCCAGGTACAGAACCCATTGATGTAGCCATTGATTTTGATGCTACGACACCTCGTATTGTTTATGGATATATTGGTCAAAATAGAGATATTTGGGGAGGAGAAATAGTTAGACCGTTTGATTTTACTTCATTGTTTCAGGGGGTTGATTTCTTTTTGCCATTTTACAATCCGCAAATTTATATAACAGCAGAAAGTAATATTGGTATACCTGCACAGTATACTTTAGATTGGGTTAAGGCAACTGATACAAATACGGGTGAGGTGGTATATGCTGATTTTGAAGGATCTCCCAATACGAGTTTTGTG
>Ga0116172_10002484_pt1 | contig 15979 bp, 10 predicted proteins | sample AD_UKC083_MetaG_FD_89799 | JGI IMG/M metagenome (GOLD analysis project Ga0116172, IMG submission 89799) | Active sludge microbial communities of municipal wastewater-treating anaerobic digesters from USA - AD_UKC083_MetaG | ecosystem: Engineered > Bioreactor > Anaerobic > Digestate | place: USA...
GATAACTCGGAACGATTGTCGTTCTCTTAACCAAAGGAGGGACAACGGAACTCATTTTTACAGTCAACCATACGATTTGAAATGAGTAAGCGTTTTCAAAATGCAGATACCAACTGCTGAATATCGGTCAATGAAGAATAATGGCAATAATATGAGATTATTACAGATAAATAAACCAAATCATTCCAAGGGGGATTCTCATGGCCACCAAAACGATACGAAAGTCTAAACCCATAGTTACGACCTCGCGAAAAACCGGAAAAACGGTTTCATACAATCCAGCAACAGGCCGAAGACTTGGTGAGTTTACAGTCGATTCAATAGATGATGTGCGAACCGCGGTAAAAACGGCAAAGCTGGTTCAACCGCAATGGGCCGGACTGCCTTTAAAACAGCGAATAAAATCCATAATTAAAATCCGAAAATACATCGTAGAAAACCTCGACACCCTGGCGGAGCGGATATCCATTGACAATGGCAAGACCCTCACGGACGCGCTTATTACGGAGCTTGTAAGCTCCAGCATGGCCGTTTCTTATTATTGCAAGAATGCCGCCGCTTTTTTGAGGGATAGAAAGCTCACATCGGGAAATATCCTTTTTGTGAACAAACGTAGCAGGATAATACGGGTCCCTTTCGGCGTGGTAGGAATCATTTCCCCATGGAACTATCCTTTCACGATTCCTTTTTCTGAGATAATAATGGCCCTCCTGGCCGGCAATTGCGTAATTTTTAAGGCCGCTTCCGAGACCCAGGTGGTCGGCCATGCCCTGAAGGAATGTATTGAGGCGGCCGGACTGCCGGAGGGGGTGTTCACCTACATCAACATGCCGGGGAGTATGGTGGGTGACGCGTTTCTGGAGGCCGGAGTGGATAAGTTGTTTTTTACCGGTTCCGTTCCGGTTGGGAAATATCTTATGAAAAAAGCCTCCGAAACCCTTACCCCTGTTTCCCTGGAGCTCGGCGGTAATGACCCGGCTATTATAATGGAGGATGCCGATCTCGAACGCGCGGCCGCGGGGGTGACATGGGCCGGCTTTCAGAACAGCGGACAGTCCTGCGGAGGCATTGAAAGGGTATATGTTCATAAAAAGGTTTATTCAGAATTTTTATCGATACTCAAGAAAAAGATCGAATCGCTTCGTACCGGACCCGGCACCGATTTCGATATCGATATAGGCTCAATGACGACCGAACGGCAGATGAGGACCGTACGTTCTCATATTGACGATGCCGTCGAAAGAGGAGCTTCTATATATACACAGTCGTATGTGGATCCATCGCTTGGCGGGTATTTTTTACCCAGCACCGTTCTCACCGGGGTCGACCACAGCATGCTCATTATGAGGGAGGAGACCTTCGGCCCGGTCATCGGAGTTATGCCGTTCGAAACAACAGATGAGGCCATAGAATATGCCAACGATTCCCATCTTGGCCTGACCGCGTCTATATGGACTGGAAAAACGAAACGGGCGATCGAAATGGCCAGGAGGATCAAGGCGGGCGCGATAACCATAAATGATCACCTTGTGAGCCATGGAATGGCGGAAACACCCTGGGGGGGATTCAAGCAGTCGGGCATCGGCAGAACGCACGGGGACATCGGTTTCGCCGAGATGACACAACCGGTTGTGGTAATGAACGATATTATGCCTCTGGTAAAAAAGAACTTCTGGTGGCACCCCTTCGATAAGACGGTATACAATGGTGGCAAGGGAGTTGTATATTTGCTGTACGGCAAAAACCTTTATTATCGGCTGAAGGGGCTGTTTTATCTGTTAAGGGCTTTCCCAAGGACATTCAGGGCGAAAAGCCGATAATTTCAGTTGTGCTTGACTTCGGCGCGGCAGAGCCATAATATATGGCCATGCCAAACGAGATGATGACAGCCAAAGAGGTGGCATCCTACCTCAATTTAAATACCAAAAAGGTGTACCAGCTCGTAAACGATGGGCTGATACCGGCCGCCAGGGTGGGGGGGAAATTGATTTTTCCCCGCACACTTCTCGAGGAATGGCTCTATGATTCCGCACGGAAAAATTTGAAAAAAGAATCCGACACTCACGACAAGATACTGGTGGCGATTGGCAGCAATGACCTCGTGTGGGAGCTTATTTCAAGGGAATTGATACGAACCCCCTATCATCTCATAACCCCCTACGCCAATGTCGGCAGTATAGAAGGCCTGATGGCCTTGAGCCAGCGGCTGGCGCATCTGGCCGGCATCCACCTCCTCGATCCGATAAGCAATGAATACAATCTGTCATATTTATCCAGATACCTGAGCGGTTTTTCCCTTACAGTGATTAATTTGTTTTATCGCACCCAGGGGATTATGACCAGAAAAGGGAATCCCAGAAAGATAAGGGATTTGTCCGATTTTTCCAGATCGGACGTAACGATAGTCAATAGACAGGATGGCTCCGGGACAAGGATTTTGTTAGACAGCATGCTGGCTGATAAAGGTATTTCACAGAGCTCGATCAAGGGTTATGACTCAACCGTTACGACTCACATGGAGCTTGCATCCGCGATAGCCAAAGGACGGGCTGACGCCGGCATTGGAATCCAGGCGGCCGCACAGGCGGTCGACCTCGATTTCATTCCTATCAAGGACGAGAGATATGACATCGTTCTCCTGAATGAATATCTCAGCCTGCGTCCGGTACAGGCACTACTGGATATAATCCGCTCCGAAAGGTTCCGGGTCCTTTTAAAAGATATGGACGGTTACGATTTTCGGGACACCGGGAAAATGCTTTTTAACGGTATTGTAGAATAACCTCCATCAAAGGCCCGACGCTATTTACGGCAGGCGATTCAAGCGCAGGCAATCATCTACTATGTTCGCGTCATGGTTGTCGACAAACCACGCATGTTCGGCGTTTTTCCACCAATGAGGGCAAAATAATGATCTTTCAATCGGGCATGCGGCAGGCCTGTTTCGAATTTGAGCGTCCAATTAAAATATTAGAAAATTGTTTGACGAAATATCCGAAATAAAATGGACTACCTTTGAATTGTATAATTAGGGAATCTCCAAAAATTACCATTAAGATTCCCGTCAATTATAACTACTGGAAAAACCAGTAGTTATGTTTCCCACTCGCCAAAGGCGGGCGGGAAAACCCACTAATTAGAGGTTGCCTTAATATATTTGTACTATCAATACCATTTGCAGATTATACATCCAGGAGACAGATTATGGCCGACAAAAAGCTCATTTTTGTAATTGATGACGACCCGGATATTCTCGATTCCATTTCCGCCATTCTTGCCGCGGAAGGATTCGCGGTCGAAACGGCAATGAGCGGCGACGAGGGAATCGAGAAAATATCGAAGATCGATCCCGCCCTCATTTTATGCGACATGATGATGGAGCGTATAGACGCGGGCACCAAAGTGGCCGAGGAGATAAAGAAGAGGGGCACGGGAGTGCCGGTATATCTGCTGAGCAGTATCGGGTCGGCCACAGCCTCCAATATCGAAATAGACAAGCTGGGATTCGACGGAGTATTCCAGAAGCCCGTTGCGCCGTCCCACCTGATCTCTACAATCAAAAAGGCGCTTAAAATGTAGTGGCTCGTCCTGCCGGAGGAAGCTCCGGCAGGACGCAAACACTTTTTTAAACATGTACAAACAGCCAATCATCGACCCCCGCCACGGAACCGCACCCGGAGTGCGGTGTCACCGGACAGCATCCGCCGACATGTGAATTCACAAATGAGCGATTTAAATAAAACTTTTCTTGACTATTAAACAGTATAATTAATATATACCAGAAACCCATATGTTGGCATATCACAAACGGAGGCGGCCATGCGCACCTTTTTCTATCCGGAAAGCCTCGTCATTATCGGCGTATCGGTTAGCAGGTTGAACCTTGGAAAGATCATACTGACGAACAACGCAAAGCGAGGGTTCGCCGGCAGGCTGTACGGCGTAGGGCGTGAAGAGGGCGAGGTCGAGGGTAAAAGGGTTTATACAAAGATCTCCGACCTTCCGGAAATTCCCGATGTGGCCATTATAATAACTCCGGCCGAAACGGTTCCCGATATGCTCCGGGAATGCGGCTTGAAAGGGATCCGACGCGTAGTCATAGAGTCAGGGGGATTCAGCGAATTTTCCGGCAGCGCGGGGGATCTCGAAAAAAAACTTCTGGATATCGCCGGTGAGTTCGATATAAAGTTCATAGGCCCTAACTGCGTCGGCACCATTAATTTCGAAACCAATATAATGATGCCCTTCGCCTTCGCCTCCAAGTTCTACGAGGCTGGAGATATTTCCATCATCACACAGAGCGGCGGAGTCGGAAACACATTTCTACAGGCTCTTCCGGACAACCACGTATTTCTAAATAAATTCGTCTCCGTGGGCAATAAACTGCAACTCGACGAAGTGGATTTTCTTTCATATTATTTATCGGATCCCGCCACCTCCGCCGTCCTCGCGTATCTTGAGGGCTTCAGTCGGGGGCGTGCGTTCTTCGATTGCGCAATGGCTGCCGAAAAACCGATCATCGTTCAGAAATCGAACAGGAGCGCCATGAGCGCAAAGATTGCGCAATCACACACCTCCGCTCTTTCTTCCAGCGATGATATCGTAGATGCCGCGTTCAGGCAATCGGCGGTCATACGAGCCGATGACGAGGAGGACATGATTTCCGCCGCGAAAATACTGCAGCTTCCTCCCATGAGAGGACGCAGGGTCGCGGTGCTGTCCCGCTCGGGCGGGCATGCGGTGATATCCACAGACGCCTGCGAAAGGTTCGGGTTCGAATTGATCAGCTTCCCGCAATCCTTTATCGACAGAATCAAATCGATGTATAAAAGCAGGGTAATATCGCATCAAAACCCGCTCGATCTTGGCGAGATCTTCGATTACACCATTTTTACCAACATCCTGCGTGAGGCAATCTCGCTTCCCGAGGTCGATGGAGTTTTATTCAACCATCTATATCAGGCGGAATACGAATCCGTAATGTCCAGGTCTTTCCTTGACAGTGTCGGCAAAATGACGCTTGAATTCGACAAACCCGTGTCCATAGCGATGATATCGGATCTCGACGAGGTGGTCGATATCAGCAAGAACCATCCTTATCCCACATATTCCTCTCCTTTCAGGGCCGCACAAGCTCTCCATATTTCCGCCACCTACTGGGAGAGGAGAAATTTTCGAAACCACCGCGGCGATGCGCGGCTTTACGAGGTCGATTCGGCGATTGTGGACGGTATACGCGAAATCGGTTCCAATGAAGAAAGGATACCACTCACTGACGAAGCGCTCTCGATTTGCGCGGCCGCCGGATTGCGGCCAGTGAGAGGCATGAGGATTTCCAGCGCCGAGGACGCAGAGGCCGCTGATCTCAAATATCCTCTCGCGCTCAAACTACTCTCGCGCGATGCTTCCCATAAGTCCGACGTTGGCGGCGTCAAACTCAATATAAACAGCCGTAACGATCTGACCAACGCTTTAAGCGATATGCGGGCCTCGATACAGAGGGCGGGCCGCCCCATAACGGTGGACGGATATTTTGTCCACGAAATGGCACCCGCTGGAACAGAATTTTTCGTAGGCGCAAGGCATGATCCATGTTTCGGTCCGGTTGTACTGACTGGGATGGGGGGAATATTCATTGAGATTTTCAAGGACCGCGCCATTAGACTGGCCCCTGTTACGGAAGCTGAGGCCTTCGAAATGCTGCGCGAGCTGAAGGCCTTCCCGATTCTCGAAGGCGCCCGAGGCGGCAGACCGCTTGATATAGACTCCCTCGTGGAGGTGATATGCCGTATTTCTTCGCTGGCGTACTCGCATCGGGAAATTTCCGAAATCGATCTCAACCCGGTAATGGTGTATCCCCGGGGCCAGGGCGTCGGCATCGTCGATGCGCGTGTTTTCTTCGCCGAAGGGGCCGCCGTTTCGGCTGTCAGGGCATGAAAAATCGCTTGTGCCCTTTATTAGCGGGTTTTAGCGCATAAAGGGCATAATAATATTCATATGAATGCTTTGTTTCTCTCTTTACCGACACTGATCGGCAATATGCCGCCCCGTATCGATTGTCTTGACAAGCTCCATGCCTTGTTGATATTCATTCCTGGTGAGTATTTTTAGCTTTCAACCCCGCGCCAGGCTGTCCTCGATAATTAAAAATACGGCGCCCCATATTTTGAGGAGCTGGGACCTCTCCTGGCCGCTTATCCTTATCGTACTGTTCGATTTTTTTGTAAATCTTACAGATGTTTATATAGCCGGTCGACTGGGAAAGGAGATCCAGGCTTCAGTCGGTTTCATTACCCAGATTCTTTTTCTATTTGTGGTGGTCGCAAATGCCCTTACCGTAGGCACCGTGGCGGTAATAACCCGCCTGCACGGCGCCGGAAAACGGGAAGAACTGGCCGGGGCTATCTCATCGATATCTATTACCGCAATAATCGCCGGAACCTTTCTCGGCGCCCTGACCGCCCTTTTCGGGCCCGCACTGCCGCGATTATTCGATATGCCCTCCGGAATGATTTCCTACGCCTCCAATCTTATACTCATATATTCCGCGGCCCTGCCGTTTCACTATTACCTGATCAACACCAACGGAATTTTGCGCTCCACCGGCAGGGTCCGCAGGTCCATGATCTCGATGTCCGTAGTCTGCGTTTCCAATATAGGGCTGAATTTTCTCCTGGTTTTTCATACGACCGCCGGTTATCTGGGGATCGCCCTTTCCACGGTCGCCAGTTATATCATAGGAGCGCTTATCAATTCTCATCATCTTGGTATGCGGTTTACACGCGCTTCGAAACGCTCCATTGTATTCGTCAAGACAATAGCCTCGCTGGGATGGCCGGCGGGCGTTCAACAAATATTCTGGCAGCTTGGCTCCACCGTACTGTTTCTTATCCTCGGATCGCTGCGCACCAACACCATCGAGGTGATCGCGGCATTCACAAACGGACTTAGAATTGAAGCCGCTATTTTTCTGCCGGCCTTTGCGTTCAATATGGCCAACGCCGTCGTAGTTGGAAAGTTGATAGGTCAGAAACGGCCGGTTGACGCATTTAGGTCCGGAATTGTCACGGCCGCTGTAGGTGTTTCTATAATTATCGTCCTGACTGCCATTATAATACTTAACGCCAGGACGCTCGCAAACGCCCTTTCTACAAATCCTCTGGTCGTCGAGGAAAGCGTTCGATATCTGTATATAAGCATGTTGAGTGAGCCGTTTATGGCCTGGGCCGTCATCGTGGGGGGGGCGCTTAACGGGGCAGGGGATACAAAGGGGGTTATGCGTATCGTACTTGGCAGCCAGTGGGCGGTGAGACTGCCCATGGCCTACGTTCTTGGGATACTTATGGACATTGGGCCATCGGCAATCTGGTGGTCGATGAACGCGTCCATTTTTGTTCATTTTATTTTGATCAGTATACGATATTTCAGAAAAGGCTGGTTGATAGATGCGGATAGAAAAACTAAAACTGCGGCATATTGAGCTTCTCCACGCCCCGCTCAAGGAGTGCGGCGTTGCTGTTTCCGAGTACAGCTTTGCGAACCTTTATCTATTCAGAAAGGCCCATGATTACGAGATCGTTGCCGCCGCGGAGACATTCATCCGTGGAACGACTTATGACGGGCTGCGATATCTTATGCCGGTGAGGGACCCGAGGCTAATGGAGCCCAATGACCTGGTTGAATATTCGAGAATTGCCGAAATATATTTTCCGATACCCGAGGAATGGTTGACCGCCTTCGACAATGAACTTTTCGAATTCAATTACATGGAAGGAGACATGGATTACGTATTCACTTCCGAAAAAATCGCGACCTATAAAGGAAAAAAGCTGCATGGAAAACGCAATCTGCTTCAACAGTTCCACTCCCAATACCGCCACGAGGCTTTCCCTCTGGTGCCGGAATACAGGGATGACGCCCTCAGGGTCCTCGACGCCTGGCAGAAAGACACAGGGCTCCTGGAATCGGAAACGGATTATGAGGCCTGCCGTGAGGCGCTAATTTTACAGGACGAGCTTTTACTCTGCGGAGGGATTTATTATGCGGACGGCTCCCCCTCCGGTTTTATCCTCGGCGAAGGGATCAATGACGAAATGTTCGCGCTGCATTTCGCCAAGGGTCTTCGAAGCGTCAAGGGAATCTACCAGTTCATGTACAACAACTGCGCATCGGTCCTCCACAGGCACTACACCTACGTCAATTTCGAACAAGATCTGGGAAAATTGCCTCTTCGACAGGCCAAATCATCATATTATCCCGATATGATGATCAAAAAGTACAGGGTCCGGCCCAGGTAACCGTACCTGCGCTTTTAAACAATCCAGAATTATCCCTCCCCGGGCTTTTCCATTCGACTTTTTTACTTGACATTAAATAATATATATTCAATGAATCCACTATTTTAAAATAGTTATCAGTTTACATATACTTTTTTTTATCGATTTAAACCTCATCATCGAACAGGAGCCTCGTCGGCACGACCGACAGCCGAGCGTTAGGACGGTTTGGTGAAGGCTAAACCCGTAGACAGGAGGGGTGTTATGCTGGGATTGTCGGATATCTGGATTGTAACCGCTTACCTTAGCTGCATTGCTGCCGCGGCCCTGTGCGTAGTATACGGCCTGAAAAACTGGAATGCCGGTTCGGAAAACGAGATTCAGCAGGTTGCTGAAGAGAAGTTGTGGCAGAAAACCGAAAACGAAATGGATGAAAAGATGTAGGGGAGAAACAGATGATATATACGACAATTGTTACCCTTGTTTATTTGTTCGCTGTCGCCTATCTCGGCTTTATAGGCTACAGGCAGACAAAAACCACCGGTGATTACCTGGTCGCCGGCAGGCAGATACACCCGCTTATAATGGCCCTCTCGTACGGCGCCACCTTCATCAGCACTTCGGCAATCGTCGGTTTCGGCGGCGCTGCCGGCTCTCTAGGGATGGGGGTCCTTTGGCTCACCTTCCTCAATATATTTTTCGGCATATTCATTGCCTTCGTTATTTTTGGAAAACGCACCAGGAAGATGGGGCACAACATCGACGCGCACACATTTCCGGAGTTTCTGAGCGTCCGATATCGTTCACGTTTCATGCAGGGTTTTGCCGGCGCAATAATATTCTTTTTCATGCCAATATACACCGCCGCCGTAATAAAGGGAGCGGCGGATTTTATCCAGTCGTATTTTTCCATTCCATTCGAGATATCGCTTCTGTTCTTCGTCGCCATCGTTGCCGTTTACGTATGGATGGGCGGGTTAAAGGGCGTGATGTACACGGACGCTTTTCAGGCGGTTATCATGTTTGTCGGAATGCTCCTTTTACTTATTTTTACTTACTACCGCCTTGGGGGCATAACCGAGGCGCATCAGCAGCTTACCGATCTTATCAATAACGAGGAGGTTCAGGGGCAGGTCGCCAAATTAATTGCCGGAGGCTTCAGGGGTTGGACGTCCATGCCTGTGGGAGGATCACCGATTTGGTGGAGCCTTGTGTCGACAATCGTCTTTGGTGTCGGAATCGGAGTTCTTGCCCAGCCACAGCTCGTAGTGCGTTTCATGACCGTACGCAGCAACCGCGAGCTTAACAGGGCCGTGGTTTCAGGCGGGATATTCATTCTGATGATGACCGGGGTCGCTTTTACGGTGGGGGCGCTTAGCAACGTTTATTTCTTTAAAAGCACGGGAAAAATCGCGCTTCTTGCCGCTGGCGCTAATGACTCCATTATACCGGAATACATTAAAAATTATATTCCACACTGGTTTGGAACGCTGTTCCTGCTCACGTTGCTCGCTGCGGCCATGTCGACCCTGAGCTCGCAGTTTCATACCATGGGCACCGCCTCCGGACGCGATATTTATGAAAAAAGTCTTGGCGGAAAGGGCGGCACCATCATCGTCACCCGCTTTGGAATGCTTACGACGGTTATAATAAGCACCTTGCTTGCCTGGCTAACCAGCCATCTTGACGTCAGCATGGCGATCATTGCCGTCGGAACGGCGCTCTTTTTCGGGCTCTGCGCCGCGTCCTTTCTGCCGGCATATATTGGCGCCCTTTATATAAAGAGCCTTCCAAGAGCGGCGGCGAAATGGGGGATGATTGCCGGTTTTACCGTCAGCACCTTCTGGATATTCTTCATACACGAGAAGGAATCTTCGAGCCTTCAGCTCTGCAGGTTTCTGACAGGGAAGACCTCCATCGTCAAGGATACATCCCTTGGATATCTTGCGATGATCGATCCTATTTTTATTGCGCTTCCGGTCTCTTTCATAGTGACCTTCACGATATGGGCGATATACAGGGCCAAGAAGAAACACGATTTAGACGCAAGCCACATAGACCGCTGCTTTAAGGGTATTTAAATTTTACGCTGCGCTAAACGCGAAACGCCGGGCTAAATGATCCGGCGTTTCGTAATTGCCCTAAACCCGGGTTATCGGTTTACACTTTATAATTACGGGCGGTGAGCTTGAGAAAGATACCGTCTGGAAGGAGCTTTCTCGCCGCAAGGACAAAAGCCGCTCCATGCGCCACGGGATTTCGAAAAGTGGGCTTCCTATTATCGATTATCCTGATTATCTCCCCCGCGACATTGGCGGGCGAATCCGCGGAGGCGCCCATCTCCCTTTCCTTTACCGCAAGAAACCTTTTCAGAGATTCACTGTATGCGGACTTTTCCACCAAGCCTTTGGCGGTCTGTTCCCAGATGGAGGTTCCGACATCGCCCGGCTCGACGAGGACCACGCGTATCCCATATGGTTTAAGCTCGTGATTGAGGGCCTCCGTGAGTCCCTCGAGTGCGAATTTGCTCGCACAGTAATGCGCCTGAAATGGTATCGCTATTTTCCCGGCGGCCGAGCTGACATTTACGATTAGCCCCTTGCCGGCCTTTCTCATAAAAGGGAGGACCGCCTGCAAAGTGCGAACAGTACCCCAGTAGTTGGTTTCGAACACTTTTTTGGCGTCATCGATCTGTGTCTCCTCAACGGCTCCACATTGGCCGACCCCGGCATTGTTTATCAGAACATCTATACGAGACCGTTCGCTTATAATCCTAAATATGGCATCTGTAACTGAGCGGTCATCGGTTAAATTCATTGGAAGATAGGTAAATCGGTAGTTTTCGGATGACGGTGGTTTTCTCCCCGCACCGTACACTATATCTCCCCTAAGAGCAAGCTGATTGGCCAACTCAAGGCCGATTCCCCTTGTGGCTCCGGTTATGAGGACAACTCTGGTGGTTTTCATAATATGAATTCTCCGGCCTGTATATGTATTCAATCCGTAAATCGAAAGATAGGCGAAATAATGAACGCAATATATTCTATGAATGCCATTCAGTTTTGCAAGATCTTTATGTTACAAAGCGTCCATACTTTCAATTAATAGCTGTTAACACGCCAAAAATGACATCTTCCCGGCCTTCGTACAGGAGACAAATCAATCTTGTACATAAAATTGACTTCCTCGTTGCGTAGCCCGCTTTTTAACGCATAAAAAATTTTTTGATGATTTACCGGCTATTGATTATTGTGCTTGCTTTCCTGGCTTATATATGTTTATAATACACAACTATTTCATAAAGCGCAAACATTAGGATGGGGGAATAGCATGAGCGAAAACAGGCTCTCCGTGGGCGTTAAGCTCGGTTATGGCGTATGCGATCTGGGCGGAAATCTCTTTTTTACCGTAATCGGTTTCTGGCTTCTCAATTATCTGACGGATACCGTGGGCCTGGAGGCCGGGCTTGCGGGATTGACTATAGCTATCGGTAAAATATGGGACGCTATAACCGATCCGATGGCGGGATACCTTTCAGACCGCACAAAATCGAGGCTGGGGAGGCGGCGCCCCTGGATGCTCTACGGATCGATCCCCCTGTTTATAACCATGATACTAATGTTCACGAACCCGTCCCTTTTCTCCGGAACCGGTTTCAATCCGGCCGATGAGCAGACCTTTCTGTTCATTTGGGCCACAGTGCTTTTCTGCCTTCTCTGCACCGCATACACGGCGGTAAACATCCCGTACAATTCCCTGACGCCGGAGCTCACTCAGGATTATCATGAACGTACGTCCCTCAACGGATACCGATTTGGTTTTGCGGTCATAGGCTCGCTGCTGGGCGCCGGGGCCTCCCTGCCCATAGTGATGGCCTTTTCGGACAAGAATACCGGTTTTGCCGCAATGGGATTTATCTTCGGGGCGATAATGCTCATCACGGCCCTAATAACGGTTTTCAAGGTCAGAGAGCCGGGTATAAACGTGGAAATATCGAACAGGAGCTTTTTTAAAACCTATCTGAAAGTTTTTAAGAACAGGCCCTATATTCTCATCCTGCTGACATACGCTCTGCACATAACGGGGTTGACCGTGGTAATGGGCGTCGCCATTTATTATTTCAAGTATATCCACAAGGACGAATCCCAGACCACGGTTGCGATGCTCATTCTTCTGCTCACCGCCATGGCGTTCATCCCGATCAGCGTAATGCTCTCCAAAAAGATCGGGAAAAAATTCGTCTATGGCATCGGTATGTCCATCTTTGCGGTCGGCATACTGATTCTATTCGGTTTCGGACATAGCTATCCGGTTAGCTTCTCTTTCATTGTAATGTTTTTCACGGGCATTGGCTTTGGGTTTACATACGCCATGCCATACGCCATCGTTCCCGATGCCGTCGAATACGATTACCTGTTGACGGGCGAACGGACCGAAGGGGCCTTCTATGGAATCTGGACCTTCGGAATAAAGATGGGGCAGGCGCTCGCACTGGCGATCAGCGGGACCGTACTCTCCCTGTTCGGATATATGCCCGACGTCGCCCAGACCGAGTCCTCACTCCTCGGCATACGCCTCCTGCTCGGGCCGATTCCCGCGGCGATTCTTGCGCTTTCGCTGGTAACCCTTTATCTTTATCCGATCAACGAAAAGCGTTATAACGAGATTCTGTCCGCAATACGCGAAAAGGACGCCGGCGCACATTGATTAGCGCCGGTCCGCGCCATAGCGCATCTTCTCCAGGCCGGCCAACAGGCTGTAGGCGCAGGGCACGACGAACAGAGTAAGCATCGTCGAGACCAGCATTCCCCCGAGCACGGCGGTGGCCATGGGGATACGGGCCTCCGCGCCCGGGCCGAGCGCCAGCGCCGGGGGGACCGCCGCCGCCATGGTCGCCAGGCTCGTCATCATGATCGGCCTGAGCCTTATCGGGCAGGCCTTCAGGAGGGCATCCCTTACTCCCAGGCCTTCATGCCGAAGCTGGTTTGTAAATTCGACAAGAAGTATCGAATTTTTTTTGACTATCCCCATGAGAAGTATGAGACCGATAAAGCTGTAAATGTTTAGCGATTTTCCGGCAATTACGAGCGCCATGATGGCGCCGGAAAAGCTGAAGGGCAGGGCGATTAAAATCGTCAGGGGGTGTATATAGCTGTTGAACTGGCTTGCAAGAATCATATAAGAGACGATTATGCCTATTATAAGCGCGAAAAGAAGGCTGTCGAAGGACTCTCCCGAGGTTTTTGCCGAACCCGTAAGTTCCGCCGAATAGCCCTCGGGCAGGACTTTTTTGGCGATGGCCAGCGATTCGTCGATTGCCTCCTCCTGCGAATAGCCCGCGGCGGGGCTTGCGTATACCGAGATCGAGCGTTCTCGGTTTATTCTGGTGATTGAAAGCAAAGAAGTGGTAGGGACTATCCTTACCACTTCCGAGAGTCGGACCAGCTCCCCTCGATTGTTCCGCACGAATACATACCGTATATCGTCGGCCATTCTTCGTTCTGATTCCTTCAGACGCACCCGTATATCGAAGCGGTGGCCAGCGTCGGTAAACTTTCCCATCTTCTTGCCGCCGAAAAGCGCGCTTACGGCGTTGCCTATGGAGGTCATGCTGACCCCGCGAAGTTCGGCGGCGTTTCGATCTGGAAGGATCTGTATCTCGGGCTGTCCGGCATCGTAGCCGGAATCGACATCGACCATTTTACCGCTCTTGACCATCAGCGAGGTGATTTGCTCGGTATAGTTTCCAAGCCTGTCCCAGTCCGTACCCTTTACAGTGAACTCCACCGGATACCCCCGGGTGGCGGAGAAGCCCCTGGTCGAGAGGTCCTGAATCGTTGCCTTCATGTCCTTGGATATGGCGTTCAACTCTCCTCTTATTATTGCGGCGAACTCGGCCTGGGTGAGGGGACGCTTCTTCCCGGCGTTTATTGGGCGATCCACCGGCTCTTTCATGGTAATAAAGATCATCGCGGTGTTGATCTCTCCGCCGGTGAATCCGCCGATGGTCGAAAAATAGCGAAGCACTTCCCCATGGGCGGCTATCAAAGCTTCGGCCTTTTTGGCGAGCAGGTCGGTGTATTCGAAAGAGGACCCCACGCTGGTCTTAATGCGGACTATAAACATGCTCTGGTCCTGAGATGGAACGAATTCCTTTTTCATGGGAAAGAGGAACAGCAGTGAAGCGGCGAAAAAGGCAATAGCTCCAAGTATAACCGCCAACCTGTGCTCAAGAACAAAGGCTATCGCCCTCCCGTAATAACCGGAAAGGGCTGAGAAAGCCTTGTTCACCGCCCGGCCGAAACGGCCCATGCTGCTTCCGACATCGAGGAACTGCGAACATCTCATCGGCGTAAGGGTGAGCGCCTCCAGCAGTGAGAGCGCAACCGCCACCGTTATGGTAATGCCGAATTCCAGAAAATACTTGCCGATAATGCCCTTCATAAAGGCGACCGGCAGGAAAATGGCGATTACGGCAAGAGTAGCTGCAACCGCCGCAAAAGTGATCTGCCTGGCCCCCATCCCCGCCGCCGGTATCCTGTCGTGTCCCATCTCCTGGTATCTGGATATGTTCTCCATCACCATAATGGCGTCGTCGACCACTATGCCAATAGCCAGGGAAAGCGCGAGCAGCGTAAAGGTATTCAGGGTGAACCCCCAGAAATAAAGGAAAATAAAGCTCCCCATTATGGAGGTGGGTATGGCCAGAAGGATGTTGAACGTCGAGCTCAGCGACCCAAGGAAGACAAGACAGACCAGTCCGGTCAGAATGGTGGACAGAATGATCGTGAAGATGAGTTCATCGGTGGAGTCCTTTACGAACTTTGTCAAATCGTGCGAGATCGCGATTCGGTAACCCTCCGGGAGCTTCGGTCCGAGTTCCGCCGTAAGCCTGCGAACCTCTTCGGCAACAGCTATCGTGTTTGATCCCCTCTGTTTCATGATACCGAGGCCGACTGTCTGCGTACCGTTGAAACGCGAGACTCTTCGTATGTCGTCCAGATCGTCACTTATCCGGGCGACATCACCGAGGAGTATCTTCCTGTATACGGGGGCGCCTCCGCGCGAGGTAATTGGCAGCCTTTCGAGCTCCTTTACGGTGGAGGCCTCTCCCATCGATCTGATGACGAACTCGCTTTTGGAGGTTTCAATGCGGCCGCCCGGAATTTCAACGTGTTCCCTGCCGATAGTATTGAGCACATCGTCGATCGAGAGCTCGAGCGAACGCAGTTTTTTATTGTCGATCCATATCCTCACAGCGCGATCGACATAGCCCCCCATACGGATGTCGGCGACCCCGGGCAGGGTCTGGTAACGGTCTCGAATGTGATAACGAGCGTACACCATGAGCTCCTTGAGGGACCTGTCGGAGGTCAGGGCTACCCACATGATGGGAAAGTCTTCGGGGTTGCGTTTCGAGATGATGGGCGGTTCGATCTCGTCGGGAAGGAGGCGCTGGGCCTGGGCTATTTTGGTCTGGACCTCCTGTAGCGCTACATCGACGTCCCTGTTTATATCCAATTCCACGGTTATGCCCGCCTGGCCCTGCCGCGCGGTAGAGCGCACCTCCCTTATCCCTTCAACGCTCATCACAGCGTTTTCAATTACGTCCACCACGTCGGTTTCCATTATCTCGGGGGAGGCCCCCTCGTAGGTAACGTCGATATTGACCACCGGGAAGTCTATATCGGGCATCTGGGATA
>Ga0116172_10002501_pt1 | contig 15909 bp, 15 predicted proteins | sample AD_UKC083_MetaG_FD_89799 | JGI IMG/M metagenome (GOLD analysis project Ga0116172, IMG submission 89799) | Active sludge microbial communities of municipal wastewater-treating anaerobic digesters from USA - AD_UKC083_MetaG | ecosystem: Engineered > Bioreactor > Anaerobic > Digestate | place: USA...
TGAGAACGGACTCGTTGCTTTTGCAAATTATGGCAAGAATGATTTCTCCACTCACTCATGGGAGCTTTACTGGATTGCTGTTCATAATAATTCGCGACATAAGAAACTGGGGGCCAGATTACTTTCGGCTGTCGAAGACGATGTAAAAGAACATGGAGGCAAAATACTCTGGATTGAGACTTCAGGTCGTCCATTGTACGCTCCGACTGAATTATTCTACAAAAAAAACGGATACAAGTTGCACGCAAGCCTTAAAGAATTCTATGGACCAGGTGACCCCAAACAGATCTATGCAAAATTTTTTTAAAATTCAGTTTCTCCTTAAAATTCTGCTATTATTGTACCTTCTGATATTTTAGCCCTTTAAGCTCTGTTTACAAATTCCTTCAGGACTCCGATAAATATTTATTTTCACTGATTCGGTATTTTAACTATTTTCATTACGTGTTTGCGTCTGAGAACAGATGCAATGCAATAAACGGAAAAGCTATTGAGGATTTTTCCGGCACAGTGCCCGGGATGATAATTGTTTTTATATCACTTCAGTAATGGAAATAAGAATAGAAGCAAGCTGGAAACAGCGACTAATGCCTGAATTTGAAAAAGAGTACTTTACCAGATTAGTGGATTTTGTTAAGGAGGAGTATAGAACCACAACTATTTACCCTCCGGGAGGATTGATATTCAATGCATTCGATCTTTGTCCCTTTGAAAATGTGAAAGCAGTCATTATTGGTCAGGATCCGTATCATGGTAAAGGTCAGGCACATGGCTTATGTTTCTCAGTAAGAGATGGTGTTGCATTCCCTCCAAGCCTGATGAACATTTTCAAAGAAGTAGAATCGGACATGGGCTACAAACCTTTTCCTACAGGAAATCTAGGAAGATGGGCCAGACAGGGAGTCTTACTGCTTAACGCCACTCTTACGGTAAGAGCGCATCAGGCAGGATCACATCAACGAAAGGGATGGGAAGAATTCACAGATTCAGTTATAAAAATACTGAACAACGAAAAGGAAAATCTTGTTTTTTTTCTATGGGGAGCTTATGCACAGAGAAAAGGAGCATCTATTGACAAGTCGAAACACCTTGTGCTCGAATCGGTTCACCCCTCTCCCCTTTCAGCATACAATGGTTTTTTTGGCAACAGGCATTTCAGCCGCTGCAATGAGTACCTTATAAGCAAAGGGATCCAGGCTATTGACTGGAGATAGACGGAACAGAACAAGGGTGGATTATCTTTTAAGGTTCGAGAGGCTCTTCAGGTATTACATTACTGATTGCAAGCACCTTATTTGTCATGTTGGAAATATAGACTTCGTATGTAATCTTCATCTGACCTTTATAATCCATATAGGTGCTGTTAACCGGTCCGGTGGAAAATGTCTCTCCATTAATTTTAGCAGTAATCTCAGCTTTTGAGAAAGCTATCTTTACCCGTTTATAAACTGATACTTCACCCGGAGCTACAGTGCCTAAATGCTTTAAATTACCGACTGTATCCCGAACACCAGCAGTATTAATAACTATATCTGTGAAAATTTCTGTTTCCTGCATATTTCTGACTCTCATGTCTGTGGGTCCTTCAGGTGCAAATTTTGTTTTCTTGCATGCAGATACTGCTAAAAGCAAAATAATTGCGAAAAACATTCTTTTCATTGACAGGCAAATTAATTCTATTAAGAACTATTGACCTGAAAGATAATAATTTTGCCTCAGATTACTCAGATGATCTCAAGACAATTTGCAGGAATCCATCCCTTGTTGCCATCCGATAGTCTAATCTCGAGCCACTCTCCCACTTCATCTTCAATTTCAACCTTCGTACCTTCGTGAAGCACAAAGAGATCCGTTCCACTACTGTCGGGAGAACTCTTTCCATTTACCTGGGGACTCATTATTATTGCCGCTGTGTTATTCTCAACAAGTGCCCGGTTGCGGAAAGATAAAGTAAGTGACGTAAATGAGATAAGGAAGAAAAGCAAGGCGAGCCAGAATCCTGCAACTTTAAATTTATACCTTGAAGTATAAAAATAAAGTGATAGTGAGATTAGAAATACCACGAATGATATAAGGCTCAGCTTTGCCCAGCTGTTTGTTGACCGGATGAGAGCCAATGAATTATACCATCTGACAAAAAACAGTTCAGGTATCTCTTCAAAGCGGTCAACAACAAGAGTTTTGGCTATCTGCAAATTATAATTAATATCCTCATCAGCAGGTTTACGAAGGAGGGCTCTTTCATAAAAGAGTATTGCAGAAGGCACGCTGTCAAGCTTGAAATAAGCATTCCCTATGTTGTACATAAGCTCTGCCGAGCGATAACCCGTATTATAAATATCAAGCCACAGATCAAGCGCCTTTTCATAATCACCGCCTGAATAGAATCCTGTTCCCTGTCTGAATTTCTCCAGTCTTTCTTCCTGTGAAAATGCAGTAAAACAGAACGAACTTAAGAAAAGAAGCCATAGTGATATTGAAACAATTCTCATTTTCATCTGCCACCTCCTGTTGAATTTTCAATAGTCCTTATAAAACCGGAAGCCTTTTCGTATATCTGAGCTGCCTCATTACCTGTTGCCGATGGAGCATAACGTGCATATTCACAAGAATCGAGGAGATCAGTAAGATCCTGTATTGTCGCTTCATCTATACCCTTTTCACGCAAAACTTCAGAGACATTATTCCTGGAAAGATCCGCAACAGGTATATTCAGCTTGTCGCCCAGATAGCCCCATATTGCCTTTAATACTTCTTCATGAAATCTGTCAATCTCGTTCCTCTCCATACAGGCAGATGCCTCACGAAGCCTGAGAACAGCAATCCTGGCAGCTTTCCTGTTTTTAACAGCCGTCAGATCGGCGTTTCGTCTTATATGTTCACGACGCACAAAGAGTACAACAAGAAATGCAATCAGCGCTATTGCATAGCCGCTATAGAATGAACGGTTTGAAAGAATAATATTCGACGATTTCATGAGCCGTCCGGCATTTGTCTTAATAAACCTGATGTCTTTTCCGACATATTTCACATCTTCTTTTGATACCCCTCCGTAAACAGTAATACCAGCATTCTGGTCAGTGCCTTTACGTGCATGGAAACGATGCCCTTTAGTTGTGACTTTCTCGTATTTGCCTGTTGATGAATTAAAATAGGAATATGTCACAGGAGGGATAGTGAAATCACCATGATGACGTGGAATCAGAAGATATTCAAAAGTTTTCTGTCCTGAAGAACCGCTTGTGCTGTTCTTTATTTCATCTGTTATTTTCGGATCATATACCTCAATATCCGGAGAAAGCTTCATCGAAGGAACACTTGCCAGTTTAAGATTTCCGGTTCCTGAAACAGTAATCCTGTAAGTCACAGCATCATTTACATTAACTGAATCTTTACTGATGTCTGATTTTATGTTCAATCTTCCTACAACCCCCGAAAAATCATCAGGTTTTGTTCCCGGTAAAGGCCTGACATTTATTTTAACCGGTCTGCTGGCAACTGCTCTGGGTACTGACTGAAAGGTTGAGAAAAAATCTCCAAAGAAGGGATCACGACTACCTGTACGCTTCTGAACCAGAACTGTTATCTGAACAGGATCGATTGTGATTTCACCGCTTATCTGGGGATAAAGAAGAAATTGTTGAATTACACCGGTTCCGTAGATAGTTCCATTTACGTTTTCCTGACGCAGTGCATTCAGAGGAGGGGTTTCAAGATCAGTTTTGAGAAAGCTTGTAAATGCAGGGTACTTGATTTCATTAATTCCGGAGAGGTCTACCCGTGTGTAAATTTTCACAGAAGCGACAACAGGTTCACCCACATATACTGTTCTCTTATTTACCGAAAGTTCCAAAAAGAGATCTCCCCTTGCCTCAGAAACGCTTCCATCATCCGGAACTCCTTCCTGCCTTGACCCGGCTCCTGAAGCCGGCTTACCTGTTCCTATAACTTCAATCCGCAGTGAATCGGAAAAAAATGATTTATTCTTAAGTGTGAATGTGGCAGGTGCAATTACAAATACACCCTCATTCATTGCCTGAAGGTAATAAGTATAAGTATAGGAAGTCTCATGAGACATTTTCCCGTTTATGATCTGTGTACTTGAGCTGTAGGAAGTCTGCGGCCCCATCAGCTTATAGAAATCCTGAAAAGAAGGTGCTGTAAACTGTCCTCCGCCTGAGTTGACGGTCCATGAGACACTGAACTGCTGACCAGCCTCCACAACTGAGGGATATTGAGCTTCAACTGTTATATCCTGAGAATTAGCAGTCTGCCGCAATAATATTACCAAAAACAATATTAACACTCGTATATTCATCTCTTTCAACTCATTTACCAGTTCTTTGCAGAACGAACCCTGTTCTTTGCGGCCTTTGCAAGTTTAACTTTTTCCTGGACATTCTTCTCATCATTTTCAAGAGCATTCAGAATCCTTTCAGCATCCTCCTTTGAAATAGCCTGGTCATCCTGTTGGGGCTGCTGCTGTTGATCCTGCTGTTCTTTATTATCACTTTGATCCTGTTCTTTTTCTTTATTCTGATCCTGATTATTCTTATCCTGTTTCTGTTGTTGCTGATCCTGGTTTTGTTGCTGTTGTTGTTGTTGCTGAAGCAAGTCCTGTGCATAAGCCAGATTATATTTTGCTTCAAGGTTTTGAGGATTGAGTCTCAGAGAATTTTTGTATGCATCAATACTCTCCTTTAATTTGTTTGATTTCAGAAATGAGTTTCCGAGGTTGTAAAATCCTGCTGACTTCTTATTCCTGTCCTCATTCAAATTAATGTTCTCAATGAACTGTTTCCCTGCATCCTCATACTTCTCTTGCTTGTAAAGTGCGTCGCCTGCATTAAAAACGGCATCAGCCGACTGTTTATTTTTGTCCAGTGCTTTACGGTATAGTATTTCAGATTCTGAGTATCTGCTCTTTTCATATTCCCTGTTGCCCTGGCGTATGAATTTTTTGTCGGCCTGGGCACAAACTGTATGAGAAAAGACTGAAATCCTGATTAACAGAATGAGCAGAAACATTATGACACTTTTGCCCCGAATCAATGATTTTATAGTCATCTTTTCTTTCATCATAATATAATTTTGATTTTAGCGGTATGATGGAACCGCACCTGATTGAAAATTATATTCATTAAGTGTTTGCATTTGAATTCAATCATGTGGGTTTCATAGCCTTACTTTAAATAATTTGATATTTGCAAGCCTTCTGTTTTTACGATCCATGATGATGAAATCAGTAAGCAGAAACACAAGGGCAAAAACCGCGAAGATCTGGAACTGATCGTTGTATTCAGTATACATTTTACTTTCAAGTTCCTGTTTTTTCATCTGTCTGATCTCACCAAAGATCTCATCAAGTCCCAGATTTGAACTGCTTGCCCTCACATAAGTACCACCTGCATTGATTGCTATTTTCTTAAGAATTTCTTCATCCAGCCTCGTTATCACTGTATTGCCGTCATTGTCCTTAAGATAATCCCTCCGTCCACCGGTAAAAAATGGTACAGGAACGCCCTGAGACGATCCTATTCCGATTGTATGGATCACTATGCCCGCTTTTGATGCTTCTTCAGCTTTGGCTACAGGATCATCTTCATGATTTTCGCCATCAGTAATTATTATCATAGCTTTACTCTTGTCTTCACCGGGAGTAAAGGATCTCATTCCCAAATCAATAGCTGCTCCAATTGCAGTGCCCTGTTTGGGTATCATATCAGGGCCTATTGTTGACAGGAACATCTTTGCCGAAATATAATCTGTTGTAATTGGTATCTGTGTATAGGCATCGCCTGCAAAAACAATAAGTCCTATCTTATCATTCTCAAGATTATCTATAAGTCTTGAAAGAGCCTGTTTTGCTCTTGTCAAACGGTCGGGCTGAATATCTTCAGCAAGCATTGAATTACTTACATCAAGCGCAATTATTACTTCAACACCCTGTCGTCTTACCTCCTCAAGTCTGGAGCCGAACTGCGGACGGGCAAGCATAATAATGACAGATGCAAGAGCCATAAGGCGGAGTACCAATTTTATTACAGACCTTGAGGCTGAGTATTCCGGCATAAGCTGCCGAAGAAGGATTGTGTTACCCAGTTTCTGCAGGGCCTTTTTTCTCCATGCAGTTCTCAATGCCCATAGTACTGCTATTACCGGCAGGAGTAGCAGCAGGTACAGAAAATCGGGATTTGCAAATCTGAATAACTGCATTATTATCTGAATTCTAAGTTAAGTTCTAATATATTGTATATCTGCCCAGTATCTCAATAATCAACAACGCAAACAGTATCATTGCCGGAAGCATGAATTTCTCTTCCTTTCTCTTGAACTGTCTTACATCTATTTTCGATTTTTCCAGTTTATCAATTTCACCATATACCTGGACAAGCTTATTGTTATCAGTAGCCCTGAAATATCTTCCACCCGTTTTGCCTGCAATATCTTTAAGTACATCTTCATCTATTTCGACTTGCATATTTTGGTATTGAATGCCGAAAGGAGTCTGAACAGGATAAGGCGCTGTTCCCATTGTGCCCACGCCAATTGTGTAAACCCTTATTCCGTAAGTCTTTGCAATATCAGCTGCTGTCGCAGGCGCTATCTCTCCCCTGTTATTCACTCCATCGGTAAGAAGAATAATAACCTTGCTCTTAGCCTCGGAATCCTTTATTCGGCTGACTGCCAGCGCAAGTCCGTTCCCTATTGCAGTTCCATCCTCAATCATGCCGCTTTGTAATTCCCTCATCAGATTTATTAGAACAGCATGATCGGTAGTAAGAGGACACTGGGTAAAACTTTCACCGCTGAAAACCACAAGTCCCATGCGGTCATAAGGCCTTCCTGAGATAAATTCTGTTGCAACATTCTTTGATGCCTCAAGCCTGTCCGGTTTAAAATCACGAGCCAGCATACTTCCAGAGATATCAAGTGCGAGGATTATATCTATACCCTCAGTCGAGACATCCTGGAACGTATCAGTTTTCTGGGGCCTGGCAATAACAATTATCAGAAGGGCAACTGTAACTGTCCTTAGGCCAAAAAATATATGTCTGAGATAGTTCCTATATGTCTTTCCTGTATTTTCAAAAGGTTTCAATCCCGGCATGCTGAGAGATGCTGTGGTTTTGCTTTGTCTGATAACATAAAAAGCTATCATCGCAGGCACAAGCAAGAGAAGCCATAACAAATGAGGTTGTGCAAATTGTATTGCTGTCATTGTCCGCCTCCTTCCTTTTCATCTGTGGAAATCGATCCCTCTGTGGTGGTCTTTGTGACTTCGACAAATTGCCATGAATTACTGAAACTTTTATCGTTCTCTGCAGGTTCCGGTTTGTATTTGGCAAACTTGACCAGATCAGCATCATTCAGAACCGATTTAAGTGTTGAGTATGCTTCATCCTTTTTGAAACCTGATTCGACAAGAGCATTTAGTGTTTCGGATGTTGTCATCTCAAGGGAGTTGACCCCGTAACGGCGTTCAAGATACTGACGAAGTATTTCTGTAAGCCTTGAATAATACTTCTTTACATCCCCTTTCTGCCATAATTCTTCTTCCCTTAATCTTTCGAGCTCACGAAATGCAATTATATGAGGCGGGTCGGGATCAATTTCCGGTTCCGGTCCTGTTTCTGACTTTTTGAATTTTCTGATAAGCACAATAAGTCCCCAGATAGCGATTGCCACAAGTGCTGCAAGGAGAAACCATGGGAATACCTCGGAAATAGAAAGAGGAGCCTTGTATGGTTTTACTATATCAAAAATCTTTTCAATTGTATCCGGGGGAGTAAGATTCACCCTCATAACTTCAAGAGGATTATACTCGGAATAAAAACGCTTTATCCCGTTTTCATTCTTAAGCTCTGCATATACAGGAGGGATCCTGTAATAGCCTGAATCAAATGATGTTATCAGATACTTGTTTTCTATTATGAGTCTTCCTTCCGATGTGTTTATTGTATCCTGGACAGGCCCTGAAAGTATTTCGATATTCCTGATAAGAGTATCCCTGAGAGGTTTAAAGTCAAGAACAATATCATCAGGCTGATCTACTGATATAGTGTAAATGATCTGGTCTCCTATATAAATTCTTGATGTATCAAGACGTGAAGTGACAGTTACATCCTGTCCGTCTGCAACAGAAAATAAAAAGAACAATATTAATATGTTAACCAGATTCTTTTGCATTGTCATCTGTTTTCAAACATTTGTATCAGCGGTTTGACATAATCTTCATCAGTGCTGATGAACACAGAATCGACACCACATTTTCTGAAGAGAGATTTTGTCGACGAAAGATGATCCTGCCACCATTGCGCATAAGCCTGTCTTATATAGGAAGAAGATGTATCTATCCATTTTTCTTCAGCGGTTTCGGAGTCGGTGATTTTAATAAATCCGATATCGGGGATTGACACTTCAGCCGGATCAAATACTTTTATTGCAACTATATCATGTTTATTTGAAGCGATGCGCAGTGGTTCCTCATAAGCGGGAGCAATAAAGTCGGATAATATAAATGCCGTACATCTTTTTTTAATAGCATTTGTAAGATATCTGAGTGGCTCATCAAGATTAGTCAATGGACTGTCGGTCCTGAAATCGAGAAGTTCTCTTATTATCCTCAGTATATGTTTCCTGCCTTTCATAGGTGGAATAAATTTTTCAACCTTATCTGAAAAGAAAATAACACCTATTTTATCGTTATTGAATATTGCTGAGAAAGACAGCACTGCCGCGAGCTCGGTCATTATATCCCTCTTGAAGCTTGTTTTTGTTCCAAACCTGCCTGAACCGCTTACATCAATAAGGAGCATTACAGTCAGTTCCCTTTCCTCCTCATATACCTTGACATAAGGATGATTGAATCTTGCAGTCACATTCCAGTCAATATTTCTGACATCATCGCCGTACTGGTATTCTCTCACTTCACTGAAGGCAATACCTCTTCCCTTGAAAGCACTGTGATATTCACCGGCAAATATATGCCTGCTCAAGCCTTTTGTCTTGATCTCTATCTTACGTACTTTTTTAAAAAGTTCAGTTGCTTCCATAGCCTTGATCGATTAGCACCTTTCGCATCTTATCAACAATAAACCTCCGATCTCTGATGAAGTATTAGCCTTTATCTCCTTTAGCAGCCCCTGATTTAATAAGGAATTACAGGGCTGTTATGGAACCTCAACAACATTGAGGATCTCTGCTATTATTTTATCCTGACTAATATTTTCAGCTTCAGCTTCATATGTAAGTCCTATCCTGTGACGCATGACGTCTGGGCATATTGCCCTGATATCTTCCGGGATTACGTATCCTCTTCTGCGTATGAAAGCATAAGCTTTGGCTGCAAGCGAGAGATAGATGGAGGCTCTTGGAGAAGCCCCGTAAAATATCATATTTTTATAGTCAGGAAGGCCATATTTTTCAGGGTTTCTGCTGGCAAACACTATATTCAGAATGTAATTTTCAATCTTCTCATCCATATAGACTTCTCTGACAACATCTCTGGCTCTCAGGATATCACTTGTTTTAAGCACAGAGCTTGTTCTGGGGAATTCTATTCCAAGATTTTTACGGATAATAAGCCTTTCTTCCTCCATTGTGGGATAATCTATGAGGACTTTCATCATAAATCTATCTACCTGGGCTTCGGGAAGCGGGTAAGTACCTTCCTGTTCAATTGGGTTTTGTGTTGCAAGAACCAGGAAAGGTTCTTCAAGATGGAATGTTGATTCTCCGATAGTTATCTGTCTCTCTTGCATTGCCTCAAGCAAAGCACTTTGCACCTTTGCCGGAGAGCGGTTTATTTCATCAGCCAGGATGAAATTAGCAAATACCGGACCCTTTTTTACAATGAATTCCTCTTTCTTCTGGCTGTAGATCATTGTGCCAATGAGGTCGGCAGGCAACAGATCGGGAGTAAACTGTATCCTGCTGAATTTGGCATCAATTATTGAAGCAAGTGACTTTATTGCAAGTGTTTTTGCAAGTCCCGGAACTCCCTCCAGCAATATATGCCCATTCGCCAGCAGTCCAATCATAAGACTATCGATCAGATGTTTCTGACCTATTATTACCTTGCTCATTTCCATTCTGATCATATCGACAAAGGCACTCTCCTTTTCGATTTTCTCATTCAGTAACCTGATATCGGAAGTTTGATCCATATTATTTTTTTTAAGTTGCAAAAATAACAAAATGATAACAGTAAAATAAATTTGCTGTTATGCAGAAATCCCGGACACAAAAAAAGTCCTGCAATTAATAAGGAGGTGTTAATGACTGTTAAATTTCTGTTAAAAAGCATCCAAAGACAGAGGATTCCAGATGAAGTCCGACCGCGCAGAACTCCTGTGAGCAAGTAACAGTATCAAAGGCATGAATACAGCATTGATTCCCCCTGGGAACATTATCAGGATAACCAGGAAAAGAAGGCAAAAAACAAAAACTATCCTGAACCATATATACCATTCTTTTCTCAGTATTACAGCTGCCAGACAAACAAAAAGAAAGGGGCTTAGCCACAAAATATGCAGATTTTTTTTCAATTGCCAGTGATCGGTCATGAAATTGGAGAAGATCATGACAAGAGCGAGGAATGAAAAAATCAGAAATAATAGTATATCTGCAAGCCATGTAAGTTTTCTGTTTTTATTCAGTGCAAAAAAGAGTGCGAATGCAATAAATAAAAACGAAAAAACAAATAATGGAGATTTATAGAACGGATTCTTTTTCTGTGGCACAGCAAAATCAAGTACTGTTTCCGGATTTTTCAATACGGCTACCATCCTTCCTTCTCTTCTAACAAAGCTTTTAGAAAGTTCAGTTTGCATCTCAATGGGCAGGAACATTCTGTCGCGCAGATCAGCTTTTTTTTCGCAGGGAGATCCCAGCATGAAGTTAATTCCGGTATTGAGCCAGGGATACGGTTTCTGATATTTGCCCACCATCGCTCTGAAAGAAAAGACCCGACCGGGTTCATCAGGAGGATATAATAAGTTGTCTCCCAGCACTTTTTCCAGCAGGTCTCTTATCCTTGTGGAACAGTTATCGTAGAAAAAATCATAGAGGTATTGTCTGTTTTCCGGTTTAAGGTTTTCATCGATAAGCTGTATCAACCTGATCTTTTCTTCCATTTCCAGATTTATTTCCTGTATCTGCATCCATCTTTGCTCTAGAATGTATTCCTGTTTAAATCTTTCAAATGTTGTTGCAGAAAGCATATAATTAAGTCTTCCCTTGGCAAATTTCCAGGCGAAATTTGGAGTGTCGAAGTCAAAAACTCCCCAGTTGTAAACAATGTCAGTGCCATTTTCAGGTAATACAATCCGCAGAGCACTATGACCATAAATTGAATATGTTTCAGTACCGGGGCCACATGTAATAAGGTAAACCCTAATATCGGAAACACTCTGGGCCGCCAGGCCAGTTGAAGAAAAAACAAGAAATAGTGCAAGATATATGTAAGCCTTTCTCATGACATTTAATTTTATAAACGGAATTGCAAATTAGCCAATAAATTTAATCGACGCTTCATGATCTTTTCTGAATTTATTTATATTGTATTCCTAGTTATTAACGTAACACCTTAGATATAACTTACAAGGATGAAAGATATTTATCTTTTTTAAGTGTCGAAATTTGTTCCTGTAACACTGATTTGCAGCAATGTAAGACGGTTGTTGAAATAAAACCGGAGTTTCAATTCTGAACGGAAAAAGCAATTCTTTGGTCTGCTGAAACGGATTACAAATAAATTATATGAGGAATTGTATACTCATTGGCCTCTTTTTCTTAGTTTTGCCGATCAGGATTAATAGTGGACAATTTTGATATAAATATAATAAGAACGCTGAAATTCCTTCCCGGAATACTCCTCGGACTCACAGTACATGAGTTCAGTCATGCTTATGTTTCAAATAAATGCGGTGATACCACATCAAAGGATCAGGGGAGGATCACTTTGAATCCGCTAAAACACATTGACCCTTTGGGTTTTGTTATGCTTCTTGTTGCCGGATTCGGATGGGCAAAGCCGGTCCAGTTCAACGAAAAGAATCTGCAAAACCCGCGGACCGATATCATGAAAATTGCTGTTGCAGGGCCCCTATCAAATGTAATTACTGCAATTGTCCTCTCCTGGATACTCGCCCTTATCTACAGGATCCATCCGGAAAGCCTCTATACAGTATTGGCTGAGGTTTTTCTGTATGCCATTTATATCAACTGGGGGCTTTTCATATTTAATATGCTCCCCCTGCCTCCGCTTGACGGCTCCCATCTCCTGCTGAACTACTTCAGAAAATACCCGGGATTATATGAAGTTTTATACCGGTATGGAACCTTTATACTTTTCGGCCTTATAATCGGATCAGTATTTTTAAAAATAAATCTTCTGCCCATCTGGCCCCTTATTCAATTTCTGGGACGCGGATTCCTGCAAATATTAGGATTACCAGTGTAAATGGCTGCGGATAATATATTCATTCCACTGATACGCTCAGATCTGCCGGTTTCGCTTTAAAATAACAGAAGAATATTGTATATTGCTAAAAATGGCTTAATGTGAAATCTGTTCTGATTATACAATTAATAATTATGGCAGGATTGATTATGCCGCAATCTGACAGATTTGAATCTGCAAGGCACCGGATGGTCAAGAACCAGATCCAGGGAAGGGGAATTAGCAATGTCAAAGTTCTTGAGGCGATGAAGAAAGTGCCCCGGCACCTTTTTGTCCCGAAAGAATATCAGAAAGAAGCCTATAACGATTATCCACTCCCGATCGGATACGGACAAACAATCTCCCAGCCATATATAGTAGCATATATGACAGATGTTGTAAAACCAGGCAGTAAAATGAAAGCCCTTGAGATAGGAACAGGCTCAGGCTACCAGGCTGCTGTCCTGGCTGAAATAGTAGATCAGGTTTATACAATAGAAATAGTCCCCGAACTCGCAAGGGAGTCTGCAGAAAAATTAAAGGGTTATGATAACATTCACTGCAGATATGGTGATGGCTACAGAGGATGGCCTGAAAATGCGCCTTTTGACATAATACTGGTAACTGCAGCTGCTGAAACTATCCCCCAGCCTCTGATCGATCAGCTTGCTGAGAATGGGAAACTTGTAATTCCTGTCGGAAAACCTTCTGCAGTACAGGAGCTTCAGTTAGTGACCAAAAGAAACGGGAAGATTGAAACAAAACACCTTACTCTTGTGCGGTTTGTACCCTTTATGAGGCTATAATTAAATCCCGTTTTATTATATAATTTGTTAATTTTGTTGTATTGATTTGAATACAAAAAATTAAAACAATGAGAGCCAGAACTTATATTTTGTTATTATGCGGATTATTTCTGCTAAGCATCAATGCTTCGGCGCAGGATCCTAACTTCTACATTTTCCTTTGCTTTGGACAGTCCAATATGGAAGGACCCGGAAGAATTGAAGAACAGGACAAGACAGTTGATGATCGTTTTCAGGTACTGGCTTCCATTGACTGTGAGAATCTGAACAGAACAAAAGGGAATTGGTATACCGCTGTTCCGCCTCTTGGGAGATGCAATACCGGTCTCTCTCCCGCTGATTACTTCGGAAGAACACTTGTAGCCAATCTTCCGGAGAATATCAGAGTTGGTATTGTACATGTAGCAGTTGCAGGGTGCAAAATTGAACTCTTTGATAAAAATAGTTTTCAGACATATTCTGCAACAGTGCAACCGTGGATGACAAATATTATAAAACAGTATAGTGACAATCCATATGCTCATTTTGTTGAGATGGCAAAAACAGCTCAGAAAAGCGGTGTAATAAAAGGTATTCTATTGCATCAGGGAGAATCAAACACAAATGACACTGACTGGCCCAATAAGGTAAAGACAATCTATGACGGTCTGTTGAAAGATCTGGGTCTTGCTCCAAATTCAATTCCATTGCTTGCCGGCGAGGTGGTACATGCTGACCAGAATGGTGCATGTGCAAGTATGAATGCTATAATTGCAAAACTGCCTCAAACGATCCCAAATTCGTATGTAATTTCTTCGAGTGGCTGCACAGCTATGCCGGATAATCTGCATTTCAATTCAGCCGGTTACAGGAAGTTTGGCACCCGCTATGGTGTACAGATGCTTTCACTATTGGGTTACAAAATAGATAAGCCGGAGTAAAGAGATTTTGGGATTTGTGGTTATGCTTTCGCGTCCTCATCTCCCCCCATGATCATGTGCCTTCAATATATTCCAGCCTAAAACAAGGAATAGCCGCTTTGGGTTGTTCTTCCTGTTTTCGTCACCCCATCTGAAGTGATTTTATAACATGCAGATATTCATAGAAATAACCTTTTGATTTTGATGTTTTAGGGTGTCCCACTATCTTGTGGGTATGTTTGTCCGTGGAAAAAAGAACAAGAGCGGTACGATAAGCGTACAGATTATCGATAAGAGCAGTGGAAGCTATCGTGTAATCAAGACTGTTGGATCTTCTTCCGATCCGGATGAGATTGCCTATCTGCGAAAAAAGGCCTATATAATAATACCTACCCTTATCGGTCAGACCAGTATTGACTTCTGGAGTGACAGCACCAAAGAATTTGTAAGAAATCTAAAACAGGTAAAAACCAGCCAGGTTCAAGTTGAAGGTCCTGAGAAAGTATTTGGGAAGATTTTTGATGATATTGGCTTTGGAGCAATAGAGCAGGATCTTTTTAGGCATTTGGTGATCACGCGTCTGATTGCTCCCGGGAGTAAACTTAAAACAGTTGACTACCTTAAGAGATACAAAGGCATCTCCATTGACATTAGCAAAGTATATCGGTTTATGGACACGCTCCATAGAAGTTTAAAGAGACAGGTGGAGCAGATAGCATTTGATTACACGAAATCCGTATTGGCTGGAAAGATATCAGTGGTATTCTATGACATGACCACATTGTACTTTGAGTCCTCAGATGAAGATGATTTACGGATAACCGGGTTTTCAAAAGATGGCAAAGCTCAGAATCCCCAGATTCTTCTTGGGTTGTTGGTAGCATCCAATGGTTATCCTATCGGCTACGAGATTTTTGAGGGGAACAAGTATGAAGGTCATACTCTTATTCCTGTATTGGAGCATTTTCAGCAACGATTTAATTTATCCAGGCCGATTGTTATTGCAGATGCTGGGTTACTATCCACACCGAACATCAAATATCTTAGATCCAAGCAATATGAATTTATTCTTGGGGCCAGGTTAAAAAATGAAAGCGATGAAATAAAGGATCAGATATTGTCCCAGCCATTAGCTGATGGAGAGTTTACGGTTATTAAGATAGCGGATGATTTACGCTTAGTAGTTAGTTACAGTGAGAAGCGTGCTAAAAATGATCTGAAAAACCGGGAGCGAGGTTTAAAACGCCTTGAGAGGAGTCTGAATAAGGGAAAACTTACCAAAAGTCATATAAATAACCGGGGGTACAATAAATATCTGCGACTGGAAGGAGATATCTCAATCACGATAGATTACGATAAATTTAATTCGGACAACAAATGGGATGGTCTCAAAGGGTATCTGACCAACACTAAACTATCGGCCAAGGATATTATTGAGAACTACAATCAACTCTGGCAAATAGAAAAGGCGTTTAGAATATCGAAGACTGATCTAAAAATCAGACCTATTTACCATAGAATCAGAAGCAGGATCGAAGCTCATATATGCATTGCTTTTGTTGCATATACCATCTACAAGGAAGTAGAAAAAAGATTGGCAGACAGAAATATACCCTTAAGCCCTGCAAGGGTGGCAGAATTAACCAAAACCATGTATACAATAAAGATAAGAATCCCGGAAACCGATCAATGGGAGATCATTCCTTTTGAATGGACACAGGAGCAAAAACTCGTGGGCAGGATCCTATAAAATCAGCCA
>Ga0116172_10002508_pt1 | contig 15873 bp, 15 predicted proteins | sample AD_UKC083_MetaG_FD_89799 | JGI IMG/M metagenome (GOLD analysis project Ga0116172, IMG submission 89799) | Active sludge microbial communities of municipal wastewater-treating anaerobic digesters from USA - AD_UKC083_MetaG | ecosystem: Engineered > Bioreactor > Anaerobic > Digestate | place: USA...
GAGGAACTGAATCATAATATTGGAATACAACCTCTCCAGACGGTCGATAAGATCGTAAGTTATGTTCCGGTTGCGGGTTGGATCCTTACCGATGACAAAAGGAGGCTGTTGACGCTTTATTTCCATGCGCAGGGGAAATGGAGTGATCCCGTAGTCAAAGCCATTCCTTTCAAGTCCATGTCGAAAGGTCTGCAGGATATTTATAAGAACCTCTTTCATCTGCCGTCCAAGCTGATCACCGACACAGGAGAGGTGCTCATAGGAAGATGATCCGCGCATGCTCCCCGGTTATGTGAAAGCGTATGACATCCTTTAGGAAAAGATTTGCAGCATACATTGGCACCTGCGCATGTTTTTAGCATTGGTAAACATGCGTTGCTTTTTGATATGAAGCCACGGATCGGAGAAATATTGATGGCGGGACAGTTTCTACTTTTCCTCCGTTTTTTTTGCCGGTGGTTCGCTTGAGTCGCTGTTATCCGAGACGGATTTCTTGAAGTTTTTAATTCCCTTGCCCAGGGCCGAACCGATTTCCGGCAGTTTTCCAACGCCGAAAATGATCAGGATAATAACCAGTATAATCAGTAATTCCGGTATTCCTATTCCAAACATATCATTACCTCTTTCGTTTTTGTTTTAAGGCAGGCTCAGGTGAATGACCTGGCCCGGCTTGCCTAAATTATTAAGGGTTTTCCCGTTAAACGATATTCGTACTCCGCCCGCATTGCCTATATCCACGTTAAAATGCGCGGCTTTGTGCGAAACTTTTTCACCGGCCTTGAGCATCGTCTGAAAAGCCGCCTTATCATCAGCCTGAATCCGAATCCAGGTTTCTTCGGTTGCCTGGATAACCACCGTGGATAATTCTCCATCGTGAGGAAGTGCTTCTTGTTTGGCAATTTTCTCTTCAGGGGGAGGTGCATGTTTTTCAGTTTCTTTGGTTTGGTTCTGGTCCGTTGCCTGATCTGACCAGCTTTTCACACTAATTATTTCCACCGCCTGTGGTTGATTATCGTTTGGTTTTGACATCACAGGATTTTCCGGTTTTTGCAGATTAATTTCATTTGGCATGGCAGTGGGCCGTTCTGATTTGGTTGCCGGGGGGACGATGCCTTCCCTTTGATTTTGAACCGTGGTTTTTTGCACGGACTCCTGCACCCGGGTATTCCGGTTGCTGATAAAAAAAGCTGCGCTTGCAAAAACAATGATGATCAACAGGATCCACAGGAGAGCTTTGTATGGTTTCGGCCCGGCGGGCGGTGTTGCCTGACAGGTTTGTTCGGCTTCCTCATCTGCTGCCCGTGCTTGCAGGTTCTTGAGATAATTTTCATAGCGTTGCAGAACCGGACCGCTGTCGATCCCTATGGCATCAGCATATGTCCGGATGAAATTTTTAGAATAGGTCGGGACGGGCAGCACATGAAAATCGCCATTTTCAATGGCTTCCAGATAACGCGCGCTGATTCTCGTTCGCTCGTGCAATTCATTCAGGGTCAGACCTGAACTCTCTCGAGCCTGTTTCAAATCCGCTGCGTTGAAATCGGCGTTGTTTTCTTTCGTCATTAACCTATCACAAATAAACACTTTTTGTTTTGTTTAGCACTATTTTTTTGACAGCGCAACTTTTAAGATTATGCTTACTTTTTCATGCTCTTTGTGTTTTACTTGCACTTCAAAATTTGCATTAAGGAGCCGGTATCGTGATCACAGAGCTGATGGAATTTGCCGGGAATCTTGCCCGTCAGGCGGGGAAGGTTTTGGCGGACAAACAAACAAAACAAAACCGGGTTTATTATAAAGGAAGCATCGATCTGGTGACGGAAGCGGATAAAATGTCGGAGGAGCTCATTTTGACACAGATCAGCCAACGCTATCCCGAACACGGAATCTTATCGGAAGAATCGGCCGCGAAAAATGAGCAGGCGATCATGCGCTGGATCATTGATCCGCTGGACGGCACCACCAATTACGCGCACGGATTTCCGTTTTTTTGTGTTTCGATTGCACTGGAACAGGAAGGAAAGGTTGTGCTAGGCGTTATTTACGATCCGACCAGGGATGACCTGTTTACCGCCACGCTTGCAGGCGGGGCGTATCTCAATGGGAAAAAATTACAGGTTTCTTCTCAGAGCGATCTGTCGCGAAGTCTTCTGGCGACGGGCTTCCCTTATGACATTCGGGTCAGCGCGGACAACAATCTTGACTTTTTTAACGCAATGGTGGTGAGGGTTCAGGCCATCCGGCGTGCCGGCGCCGCCGCGCTGGACCTGGCATATCTTGCCGCCGGACGGTTTGACGGTTTCTGGGAGCTCAAGCTCAAGCCCTGGGACACTGCCGCGGGCTGCCTGATGGTTACGGAAGCGGGCGGCATCGTTTCCGATCTGGCGGGAGGAAAATGGAACCTTCACTCACCTGCTCTTGTTGCGAGCAACAGCTTGATCCATGAGCAGATGATGGAAGTGCTGAATAGCTCACTTCCGCTGAGGTAAAATAGTCGAAATGGTTCAATGTGAAGAAACATCTCTATTCGGGAAAAGGATAACATGAAAACCGGATGGATCATGTACAGAAAGAAATAAGGAAAGTGCGAGAGCGATGGAGCAGATTTCCCTTTTCTCGGAGGACCACGTCCTTGCCAATACAGCCGATGCGGATCTAATAGCTCTGCGACTGAACGAAGCCATTACCGGTTATCGGACCTATACGGAATTTTACGGCGCGGATGCTGATATTATCCGTAAACACAAACTCGCGGAATTTATGCGTGACGGTTTGAGCCACATTGAATTCGCCGATAGAGCCTGCCCGGATGATCTATGTGAACTATGGGACGCATTTGAGTATGAAGCACGTGATCAGGGCCTGCGAAAAAATGGTTTATTGCCGGATATCCGCAAATCCTTTTTTCGCCAGGCGGCAAATGTTTTGACGCGCTATCATGCGGATAATCTCCCCGATGTGGGCAAACGCTTTCCCGCGGGCTACGTTTTCATGCAGGCGGGCGCCTGGGAACAAGCCATTCACACGCTGCGCGCCCGCATCACAAGAGAGCCGGACAACGCCCGGTTTTATGGGTATCTGGGCGATGCTTTTTATCTCAGTGGCAACATCAGTACAGCCAGACAATGCTACTTTCAAGCCTGTCTGATCGACCCAGCCGCTCTGGATTGGCGGCACATGCAAAACCATGAACTTCTCCAGCTGAGGCAAGAACTGATGGAAGAGCGTAAAGACTATAATACAAATGCTGAGTCCTGGATTGCCGTGCATGCTTATTTGCACGGCATGATTTCCCCCCGGCCAATAGAGCAAAAGCTGAAGCTGGCAGAACTTGCAGAATGCTACCTTGAAAAGGAAAGAGCCTACAGCCAGAACCTTGAAACAAAAACTGCTGCACAGATTTTTCTTATTGGCGTTGTTCTTTGTGCCCGCGAACCGCTTCTGCGCCAGATCAAAGACACTGATTTCGCTGCCATCCGTGCGCGCATGAAGGACATTAACCCGACGCTTTTTGAGCAATATCTGCATATGATTGAAAAACAGCAGAAACGTCAATACGAAATTCAATAATTGACAACATGTCGGCAGAAAAGTATTGTTCAAGACATCAGGAACTGGAACAGGACCTAAAGTTGACACATGCTGAAACCGTATAAAACTGACATTACTGAAATCGGGATAGCTTTTGCGCACACTGGAATAAAAGAGTACAAGAACAATCGTGTTTATGCCATTGCAGCGACAATCCTAGATGTCAATAATGCATCAAAAACTTTTGAATCCTTTATCCAATATCCACATCTGACAGCACGTGACAGGTATTATTCCAATATCTCAAAAGAAACATTAACCAATGCACCGGAAACTTCCACGGTCTTTCCACAGGTTAAATATTTTCTCAAAGATACAGACATTGTGTTGACGTTACCTTATCAAGACAACTATTCGGAAATTCGGAAAATATTTCCTGACAAAAGGATCGTTGATCTTGGTTTTGCCGCTGAATTCTTCCTGCCGCATGTTGATTTATTCTCCCCCAAACGATTGTGGGAATATCTGCATAAACAGGAACGCAAAAGAATTTATTTTGCGGCTTCAGAAGTTGTGGCGCTCTCCATAGACCTGATTGAAGACATTTGCGGAAATTGTCTCAATGACGGAAAGTTGCCTCGGGCGGCGGCGACTCGGCACTATCTTAAAAAAAGCAAGACGCTTTTTGGCGATTTATTTCTCCATTTCATAAAAAACTATGAAAAATATTTCGACGCGCTTTTCAATCCCCATCAGAATGCCGACACACCGGATTGGCAAATGTTTCTGGAGTTTGCATCTGTTAAATCACAAAAAATAAACAAGACGGATCCGGTCAGGAAAATCCCTGTTGAAAATCTGGAAGCGATTTATCGAGGACTGTCACAATCCGAAAAAGGATTTTCATTTAGAGCTTCTCAGGTTGATTATGCAAGACATGTGGCTCAAGCTATTAACGATGAAGCTGTTCTTACCATCGAAGCCGGAACCGGTACGGGTAAGACACAGGGGTATCTTATCCCCGTGTTGGAGTATCTTTCCCGAAACCCCGATGAGCGCATCGCGGTTTCCACCTATACCAAAAGCCTTCAGGATCAAATCTTTCAGCAGGAAATCGCCTTTATCAAAAACGCAAACAAGATGTACAGAGATATTCCCGTTTCATTGTTAAAAGGAAAATCGAACTACATCTGCGCGGTGAAGCTGGGGCATGTGTATGATGAGACGTGGGAGGGGCCAAAGCTGCTAACGTGGCTGTACTTCGTCAACCTGACCTTTCACTATCGCGATGCCGACGGAGATCAAGCCGGCCCAAGAATCACCCATCATCTTCATGACGGCCCTTTTTTCTATCATATACAGCGCGAAGTGTCCGCCCGCAGCGGTTGTGATTCCAAACATACTGCGTGCCCAGCGCAGATCGTAAATGCGGAAGCTCTCTCAGCCCGCTTTATTGTTACAAACCATCATAAACTGATGCTGTTGAATCATGATCAGCTTCTTACAGGACTGTTTAAAATTTACATTATTGATGAAGCCAATCATTTCGAACAGGCAGCAGGCAATGCCCTGGGGCAGGAATTCAATTCCAGAGATGCAGCGGGTTGCCTGGACTATATAGAATCGGCGCTGGACAAGCTGCTTGACCGGGCGGCTAATGATATTGAAAAAGACATCAAAGAATCTCTTGCTGCCATTTCCGATCTGAAAAAAGAAATCATCCGTATCGGCGAAATTTTAAAAAGCATCCACGCCCAAAGAAAGCAAAGCGGCGGTCATCAAGAGCTGCCCGCCAATCATGCGTTGTTTAAAGAAGGCGTCGCTCTGAAGCAGTTGGAGTTTCTGCGAACTGAAATAAACAAAATGGCGAAACAATTTAAATGGCTCAAAGACGTGGCCATCTGCCGCATGCTTAAGATTCAGGAAAGAACGCAGGAACGGATAAAAAGAAATTTGGGCGATCTCCTGGATCAAGGGGCGTTTTTAAAAGAGATGGCGGATGCATGCACAAGACAAAAACAGATCATTACCTATGATGTCTTTTCGCGGCATTGGTCGCTATTATCCAGACCGGTCGATGTCTCCAATATGATCAGAGATAATCTCTACCGGGACAGAGAAGGCCTTGTCTATACCTCGGCCACCATCTGTATGGACAGCAACTATGACACTTTTAAACAGATCGTCGGAATGGACCGGCCTTTTTTTCTGAACAAGGAAAAAACCGTTGAACGCGAGTTTCGGCACGTTTTTCTTGGATCACCGTTTTCACCAGATAAAATGGAAATAATTGTCCCGCCGGGAGCGCCTCCTGGAGACTACGGTAACAAGTCGATCTGGATGGATTTCATCATAAAAGAAATGCCTGATCTGATAAAAAAGAACAAAGGGCGAACTCTTGTGCTTTTTTCCAGTTATTCAGATTTGGAATCGGTGGCAGAAAAGATCAGGAATGATATTATTGAAGCGGGATGCCCGCTTTTAATCCAACGCAACGGACACCCGACGGGCGACCTGTGTGACGAATTTAGGGCCGTCAAGGAAAGTGTTCTCTTTGGTGTAGACACTTTCTGGTATGGCGTCGATTTCAAAGGAGACACGCTCACTCAGGTTATCATCACCCGGATTCCCTTCCCTCATCCCGGCGACGCCATGAACATGGCCAGGAAGAAAATTCTGCATCCGGCGAAATACATGGATCGTTATCTTTACGACACTTATATTAAGATGAAGCAGGGCATCGGCCGCCTGATCCGCTGCGAAACGGATCATGGAAAAGTGGTTGTTCTCGATTCCCGCTTTCACCGGCTGAAAGATAAATTCATCAAGCAGAATGAAAACAAACCAAATGCTTTTCGAGACACAGATGCCCAAAAGAATCAGATCCAGGTGACACTTGATGATCATGTAAACAATTTACAAGATGACCTATATATTTATCACTGTGGAAAATGTGGAGAAGAAATCAGGTCCAATGCCACTGAATGTCCGTCGTGCAAACAGAAGTTCAAGTAGATTATGTTACGGCTGCATATAAATTGTGGAAGAAAATACCATTAATCTTTATAAAAAAAGATTTTAAAAAAGAATAATGAGCTAATGTTAGAAAAACATTTACAAAAATATTTTGGTTTCACGACCTTTAAACAAGGACAGCGGGAGGTTGTCGAGCGCATCCTCCGCCGTCAGTCCGCGGGGGCGATTTTCCCGACGGGTGCGGGTAAATCTTTATGTTATCAACTGTCGGCTATGCTGCTTCCTGGTATGACTTTGGTGGTTTCTCCGCTTTTGTCGCTCATGAAAGATCAGATTGATTTCCTGGCTTCCCATAACATTCCTGCTGCACGGTTGGATTCGACGCTGTCTTCAGATGATTCCATGAGTATCCTGGAACAGGCAAAAGCCGGGCAGTTGAAAATCCTGATGATCGCGGTGGAGCGTTTTAAAAATGAGAGATTCCGCCATCATCTGAAGCAGATGAAGGTGTTGTTAATGGTGGTGGATGAAGCCCACTGCATTTCTGAATGGGGACACAATTTTCGTCCGGAATACCTGAAGCTACCGGATTATCAGAAGGAATTCCATATCCCCCAGGCACTTTTGCTCACCGCCACTGCGACTGAACAGGTTCGTCACGATATGTGTGAAAAATTCAACATTGACGCTGATCATCTTACGGTTACGGGCTTTTATCGACGGAATCTCTTTTTGCAAGTCACGCCTACATCCGAGACCGCAAAAAACCGAAAACTGCTCAACCGTCTTCAAGAAAACCCGCATGCGCCCACCATTGTTTATGTGACATTGCAGAAAACCGCCGAGGATGTGGCGCAGTTTCTCAATGCGAATCGGATCAATGCAGCTGGCTATCACGCCGGGATGTCTGATGATGAACGGGAAAATATTCAAAATCTCTTTATGGCCGGAAAGCTGGATTGTGTCGCGGCGACCATTGCCTTCGGAATGGGCATTGATAAACGTAATCTGCGCCGGGTTATTCACTATGATTTGCCCAAATCCATTGAAAATTACAGTCAGGAAATCGGCCGCTCGGGCCGTGACGGGCTGCCTTCATTTTGTGAAGTGCTGGCCAACCGTAATAATATCAATGTTTTAGAGAATTTTATATATGGAGACACGCCGGAAAGAACGGCCATCTTCAAACTGCTTGAAAAAATTCAACACCATGAAAAGCCGCTCTGGGAGGCCAAACTCTTTACCTTATCCAACGAAGTTGACATCCGGCTGCTGCCGCTTAAAACTTTACTTGTTTATCTGGATATGGAGGGAATCATCCGGCTCAAATATACTTACTTTGAAGAATATTCTTTTAAATACTACGAACCTTCGGAGCAAATCATTGAGCGGTTTGAAGGTGAGCGTAAAGAGTTTCTGCAAGTTCTCTTTTCCAAATGTACGCCCAAGACCATCTGGAACTATGTGGATATAACTGCAGTTTTAAGCGATTACAAGACACAACGGTCACGGATCGTCGCCGCGCTGGAATACTTTGCTGAAAAAAAATGGATTGAATTACGCGCCCACAAATCGACCGAAACCTACGACATACTGACCCGGTCTTTTGACATTGATCAGATGACCGATAAAATCTTCAACATATTCATCGACAAGGAAGCTCGCCAAATCCGACGCATTCAGGATATGATCGCCTTCTTTGAAAGCCCAAACTGTCTGAACATAAATCTTGCATCTTATTTCGGAGAAAAGCTGAATTTCACGGCTTGCGGTCATTGTTCGGTCTGCAAGCAGGGCGAAAGCCTTATTCAACAAACTGCCGATATGCCGGATTTAGCCTGTGTGGACTTGTACGACTTAAGCCTCGATTTCCTCAATACCGCGAAAAAAGATGCCTCTGATGTAAATCTTACCAAATTTTTATGCGGTATTCAGACTCCTCTTTTCAGAAAACTGAAAGTCCATAAATTTAAACATTTTGGGATGTTGCAGCAGTATCCTTTTCAGGATGTCAAAAAGCGGGTGATCGATGAGAACCTTCTGATCCATACTGGTAACGAGAATGCCATCAATGCTGAACGCAGCCCTCAAAATGCCGTGCAGTCAAAGCAAATTACACAGGCCAAAGAGAAACCGCCTGAATCAAAAATAATTGTTAGGCAGCGCAATTATCTCTTGATTGGTGATCAATTTAATCAGGGCGTATCGATCGACCAACTGGCTCTGGATTGTAATATCTCCCGCAATGAAGTTATTGAGCATCTTGGAAAATATGTTTCAGATCATCGTCTGCTCAATGAAGCATATCTTCTCAAAAATTCGCGCCTTCCGGAGGATGAACTCTTATCTTTATTATCAACACTCCACCATTCTCGGACAGACCGATTAAATTATAATTATAAAAAAATTATAGGATCCATTCCTTACGAAGAGTTAAAGCTTCTCAGTCTGTACCTTTCTTGTGGGGAGCAAATCCGATCAGATGCGGATAAACTTAAAACGTTCGTTGTTCTTGCCGCCTCGCGGAAATACGGCGGTTACTGCATTGCCGGCAAGGAATGGGCGGACGGCAAAATCGGGCCGTGGATTCGTCCCGTGAGCAGGCGCACGAATGGTGAGCTTTCTGAAAAAGACATCAGGATGAGTAACAAAGAACTTCCGAGTTTGATGGATATCATTGAGGTTGAAACGCAGGGTTTGGCGAGTCATGCCTACCAAAAGGAAAATTATTATGCCGTAGAAAAACAAACATGGGTGTGGCAATGGAAATTACCCAATGCGGCATTAAACAGACTGCTGGATTCTCCGAGCAGCCTCTGGTTGGAGGGATTCAGCAGCACAAGCGGTTTGAATGATCGCATCCCCGAAGAAATTGTGGTAGAGAATAATACACCGTCGCTCTATCTGATCCATCCAGATGATTTTACAGTTCTGGTGACGGATGATCTGCATGGGAGAAAAAAAGTCAATGCAAGGTTTTCATACCGGGGTATGCCCTATCTTCTTTCAGTAACGGATATGATGATCGAGAGGGAGTATCTGATGAGGCCGCAGGACGAGTACCCGTTGGAAAACAAAAACATTTACCTCACCATCAGCCTGGGAGAACCTTTCAACGGCTTTTGCTATAAACTGGTTGCGGCCGTGATGATGCAAAACAGGGATTGAAAATGAAAGAGTTGTTCACCATCGGACATTCTGTGCATACTGTTGATGGGTTTATTGAGATGCTTAAGCGGCATTCCATCAACGCCCTGTGCGACGTCCGCTCCAGTCCATACAGCCGCTATTCATCTCAATTCAACCGCGAATCTTTAAAAGAAGAAGTTTTAAAACACGGCATTGCATATATTTACCTCGGAGTGGAACTGGGACCTAGGAGCCCCGATCCGTCCTGTTATGAAAATGGCAGGGTTCGATACAAGATCCTTGCCGAAAAAGAAATATTTCAGCAGGGACTGAATCGTCTGCGCAAAGGCTTGGAGACCTATCGTATTGCCCTCATGTGCGCTGAAAAAGACCCGCTGACATGCCACCGGATGTTGCTGATCTGCCGCAATATGCGAGGTGATGACACCCATATCCGGCATATTCTGGAAGACGGATCGCTGGAAGATAATCGCGACACGGAACAGCGCCTGATGAAGCTGCTGAAAATCGATCCCGCGGATCTTTTTTCATCCGAAGAGGAACTAATCCAGCGCGCCTATGATCTTCAGGCGGACAAGGTTGCTTATGTTCTGGAGGAAGGACAGAAAACACCATGAATGAAATAAAACTGTTTACCATCGGGTTTACAAAGAAGACGGCCGAAGAATTTTTCACGCGATTGCTTCGCCCGGGGGTGAAGCGGGTCATCGATATCCGTCTCAACAACGTTTCCCAATTGGCTGGTTTTGCTAAAAGGGATGACCTCAGCTATTTTCTCCGGACTATCGGTAAAATTGATTATATGCACCGTCCAGATCTGGCCCCCACAAAACAGATCCTCGATGCTTTCAAAAAGAACAAGGGTAGCTGGCCGGTTTACGAGAAGGATTTTTTGGCTTTGCTTTCCTCGAGGGAGGTTGAAAAGGATATAAAACCTGAACTACTGCATGAGGCCTGTCTTTTATGTAGCGAGGAAAAGCCAGTCCAGTGCCACCGAAGACTGGTCGCAGAATATTTTCATTCTAAGTGGAATAATATAAAAATATGTCACCTTTGATGTCTGCCTTGAATCCGCAAGGTGGATGGAGCAAAGAACATTCATTCACCTGCTCTTGTCGCGAGCAACGGCTTGATCCATGAGCAGATGATGAGTGTCCTGAGAAGCTAACTCTAAGCTCATAGTTCATAGTTCATAGTTAATACGGGGTTGTTGCTATGAGCGGCTGGTGGCAGAATATTTCCATGCTCAATAGGGCATTCTGAAAATATATTACCTTTAATTATAATGCCTTGACATCAAGGGGAACATTTCTTATAAATTATTAAATGTTTATTGCTTTTTACGAATCGAGATTCTGAATCAAAAGGTGATGTATGGCGCATCCGCAAATTAATATTCCCATGGATAAAATCAGAGATTTTTGTCTCCGATGGAAGATCGTGGAGTTTGCGTTGATCGGTTCCGTGCTTCGTGACGACTTCAGACCGGACAGCGATATAGACGTGCTGTTAAGTTTTGAGGCAAATGCCGGCTGGAGTCTCTATGATATTGTGGACATGAAGGATGAACTCAAAGCCATGTTTGGTCGCGAAATTGATCTTGTGGAGAAAGAAGCCATCCGCAATCCATATCGTCGTCGTGTCATGCTGACGGACAAAGAGGTGCTTTATGCCGCGTGACGAAAAACGTGATCCGGCATACCTTTGGGATATGCTGGATGCAGCAAAGGCGATAATGGCCTTTGCGACCAATCGCACATTTCATGACTATCAAACAGATAGAATGTTAAGAAACGCCATCGAACGAAATATGGAAATTATCGGCGAAGCTGCAAATCGTATTTCTGAAAGATTTCAAAAAAGTCATACGGAAATACCATGGGGAAGCATTATTGGCCAAAGAAATATTTTGATACATGAATATGGTGAAATCAAGGATGAAAGAATATGGGCTGTTGTGACGAACCGTATTCCAGAACTCATCCAATTCCTCGAGCCGTTGCTTCCAATGAATCCTATCACGGATGATGAACGGCAATAAAACCTTTCACGCAGTTATGAATTTAACAATAACCTTTCTCGTTCTTGGCCCGTCGAACTCACAGAAGAAGATCGACTGCCAGGTTCCTAATATCAGGTTTCCATTTTCAATGATGACCATTTCGGACGCGCCGACCAGCGAGGATTTGACATGCGCCGCGGAATTGCCCTCCGCGTGCCGGTAATTTGAAGATAACGGAACAGCGCGATCCAGGGCCGCAAGGATATCACGGGGCACGTCCGGGTCGGCGTTTTCATTGATCGTGATCGCGGCGGTGGTATGGGGTGTATAAACCAGCGCGATGCCCGAGTCGATTTTTGCCTCGTGCGCCGCCTGACGGACAGCCGCCGTGATGTCGATCATCTCGAAGCGCGCGCGGGTCTGAATAGCAATCTCTTTCATGGGGAATCCGCTGTTGATGGAGAAGTGTTTCTGATTGCGTTGTAAATGTCGCCGATGATCTCCCGGGAGAGATGCTGCATGGCCCGGCTGGCGGCCTCGCAATATCCCTGTGGCGATGATTCCGGCAGGGGTTCCGTCCGCAAATATTTTTTCTGAAAGATCGTTCTCTTGACGGACGATTTCACTCTGGAATCCTGCAGTGCGATGGTCATTCTGATGACGGCGTTTTTGCCGTTTTGGTCGATGCTGAGCAGAAATTCTTCGATGCCGCCGGAAATGACAAAGCGTCCTTCCTGGGCTTCCTGATAGGAAAAAACGGTCTGGAAAAGACCGCTGCCCGTCATGTCGTCGAGAATCCTGTCGGCAATCATGTCTGCGGGATTGACTGCCCAGCGGGAATAATTAAAGGAGTCTATTTTGTAATCGTCGTTGCGGAAGATCATTCTTGCGGAATTGTATGCGGCGGCAATGGAAAAACGGTTGAATTTGATAGATACCCCAAGTTTGACCGGTTGATTCCAGGAAGATGTCGTGTAATTCAAAATATATCTTTCGACATCATACGGTGGTTTCCCACCTGTGAAACATCCGGTGAGGAGCAAAGAAACCATCACGACAGTGAAGAATGCGCCGGTTGACTTTGTCAGAAAACCTTTCCCCTTTTGTAAAAAAAATCTCATGAGGCAGTTCCTTTCCCTACTCCATAGGCTGTCGCGGCGGTGGCGGTTTTGAGAAGATCAGCTGCGACGGATTTCTGTTTAAGCTCTCTGAAAGCCTTTGGATGTTTTCCGAGGCTATCCGTAAATTTTCCGATGTATCTTCCATATTATTTGAGATGGTTGTAGTTTTCTTTTCGATTCCAGAGAGAATCGCGTCTGTCCGGTCGGATTTTTCGCGCAGATTCAGAGCCTCTATTTCTTTTTTTGTCTGTTGGATCAGACTGCGGGCATCAGACATTACGCCCAGGGCTTCCGTGATGGTTTTATCCACCTTGCCCTGGCCAATCGTTTTGTTGATACTGGCAATGGTCTTGTCGAGATTCGCGGAGGTGGATTCCAGGTTGGCCATGATATTGTTGATTCGTTTTCCTGCTGCGAAATTTTCAATGGCCAAAGCGGTATTTTTCAGGCTGATGGAAATGCCCTTGAAGTCGATGTCCTTGATGTTTTGCATGATGATGCTCGTGTCAGAAAGAAAACGGCTGATTTCCGATTTGCGTGACGGAATGACCGGATAATCCGGTTTAAAATTAAGTTTAGGTGAATTTTCCAGTTCGCCTTCAGAAATCCGGTCGAGTTCGATAAAAACAATACCGGTGATGCCGGCCGTTTTCAGCGAGGCGATGGTCTGGTGCTGCATGCTGCTTTCCAGGTCAATCTTCATGATTACTTCAATCAGGCGGTGATCCGGTGCGACGCCTATTTTCTGAACCGTTCCAATTTCCACCCCACGGTATTTGATGGCGGAATCCACCTGCAACCCTTGGACGGATTCATCAAAATACACCGAGTAGAGGGATCCCTTCATCAGCACTCTGGATGCTCCGACCCAGATGATTGCAGCGGAAAGAATCAGCAGGCCGATCATGACAAAAAGGCCGATTAAAAATTTCGAATTGCTAGTTGTCATAGAACCTCTGTTCAGCGGATGCGGAAGGCAGCTGACGCAGGAAGAAACTTTTCACCCGCGGGTCTGTAGCCTTTTCTTTTAATTCCATGGGTTTCCCTTCGGCAATCATTCCTTTTGCCTCTTTGTCCAACATTAACACTCTATGGGCTATTTTGTAAATAGATTCCAGTTCGTGGGTCACAATCACCATGGTTGTTCCCAGGGCTTCATTGGTCTTGATGATCAGATTGTCCAGTTCCACCGCGGTAACCGGATCGAGGCCGGCGGATAATTCGTCAAAGAAAAGGACACTGGGATCGAGTGCCATGGCCCGCGCAATGCCGGCCCTTTTTCTCATGCCGCCAGAAAGTTCCGACGGATGATGATTTTCATAGCCGGCCAGATTGACCATGCCCAGTTTCATTTTGATAATCTGATCGATGGTGTCGGAACTGAGGTCCGTGTACTCCGAAAGCGGCAGCGCGATATTTTCTTTGATTGTCATCGAGCTGAACAGGGCGCCGGACTGAAAAAGCACGCCGATATTCTGCCGGTAAAGATGGAGATCTTCTTCCCTGGCGTTTATAATATCCGTTCCCTGAAACAAAACCTGCCCGGCGGTGGGTTTTTGCAGACCGATCATGATTCTCAGAAGGGTTGATTTGCCGCATCCCGATTCACCGACAATCACCAGAACCTCCCCTTTATTGACCTCGAAGCTGACATCTTCAAAAACAATATTGTTGCCGAAGCGTGCCGTCAGGTTTTTCACGGTGATAATGGGCGTGTTCTTCGAGGTTTCCAAAATCAAAACTCCATCAGATCATTTTACTAAATAATACTGTATCGTTTCACATAATAAAGCATAACGGCAAAAATGGAATCGGTCAACACGATCAGAAAGATTGCAGCGACAACAGCGGAGGTTGTGTATTTGCCGACGTCCTGAGCGCCCGAGCGTACCTGGAATCCTCTCTGGCAGCCTATGGCGGATATCAGCCCTGCAAATACGGCTGCTTTCACCAGACTGGTGACTACATCGAACACCTGAATCGTTTTCATCGACTGCGTAATGTAGGTTTTTACTGTCAGATCCAGACTGGTGATTCCGATGATCATTCCGCCGAGAATACCGGCAAGATCGGCATAAATGGTCAGGATCGGAACGACAATAACCGTGGCCAGAACCTTGGGGATCGCCAGAAAACGGACCGGATCAAAGCTCATCGTCTGCAGCGCGTCCACTTCCTCGTTAACCACCATGGTGCCGATTTCCGCGGCAAACGCGGATCCGGAACGTCCAGCGACTAAAATGGCCGTCATGATAGGGCCCAGCTCTTTGACCATGGCAAAACTGACCAGTGCGGGCACGTAAATATTGGCACCGAATTGCCTGAACTGCAGATAAGACATGAATGCCATGATCAACCCCATCAGGAGGCCGATCAGAGCGACAATTGGAAGACCATCCACACCTGCCCGCCGGACGTAAAATAGAACATCCTTGCCGCGGAGCGTCCGGGGATGTCTCAAGGTGTAGGCCAGGGCAACAAGCAGTTCTCCGATAAATGTTACAAAGTTGACAAAATCGCGGGCCAGGTAGATCGATGCCTGTCCCATCTGGCTGATCACGCCTTCGCCGGACTTTTCCGCATGAATGGGTAAATGGGTCAGGGCGTCCTCGTGGATGACGCTGAAGATTCCTTTGGCTTCATCACTTAAATTGATTAACCGGCAGGGAATATTTCTGGAGACTGATTCCTTTTCAATCTGAACCAGGGCCAGGGCCGCGGCGCTATCCAGATAGCAGATTCCTGAAAGATCAAAAGTCATGGATTGTGTTTTTTGCCGCGAAATCTCGCGTTTGATTTCCTCTGTGAAAGCATTCAGGTTTTTCAGACCGAATTCGCCTGTAAGATCAATGAAAAGATTCAAATCTTTCCATTGAAAAGAAATCTTATAATTTGACTGACACTCTTTTTTTAGCGGTTGGGTCATTACAAGGTCTTTATTTTAAGTGTTAATAAGACATATGAAAGAAATTATAATTCTGGAAAGTATTTTTAAGCCGGTCAGTCAATCTTGTCAACATAAAATGAGGAACATTGATTTTCAGGGGGTCTTACACGTTTTGTTCAATCCTGATAAACGTTCCATTGAAGGAA
>Ga0116172_10002509_pt1 | contig 15868 bp, 14 predicted proteins | sample AD_UKC083_MetaG_FD_89799 | JGI IMG/M metagenome (GOLD analysis project Ga0116172, IMG submission 89799) | Active sludge microbial communities of municipal wastewater-treating anaerobic digesters from USA - AD_UKC083_MetaG | ecosystem: Engineered > Bioreactor > Anaerobic > Digestate | place: USA...
CAGCACGGCCTCCGTCTCGGGGTCGCCGAACCTGCAGTTGTACTCGAGCACCTTGGGCCCCTCGTCCGTGAGCATGAGGCCAGCGTACAAGACCCCCCTGTAACTGGTGCCCCTTGATGCCAACTCCCTTAGGATCGGGACTACGGTCAGCTCGGTGAGCTCCCTTGCGCGTTCCATGCCCATGAAGGGGGACGGCGCGACGCACCCCATGCCTCCGGTGTTGGGCCCCTTGTCGTTGTCCAGCGCCCTCTTGTAGTCCTTCGCCGGCATGAGCGGGACCGCCCTCTGCCCGTCACAGATGCAGAGAAGGGACGTCTCGTGCCCCACTAGCTTCTCCTCGAGGATGATCCTGCCGCCCTTCTGCATCTTGCTGAGCCTCATGACAGCCACCGCCGCCTCTTCGGGGGTCTCCGCGACCACCACACCCTTGCCGGCAGCGAGGCCGTCCAGCTTCACGACGACGGGCCCGAATATGCTGGAGAGCTCGTCGATGGCGTCCTCCGGGCTATCGAATACCTTCGCCTTGGCTGTGGGGACTCCCGCTTTCATCATGACCTCCTTGGAGAACACCTTGGAAGCCTCCAGCCTTGCGCAGGACTTGCAGGGGCCGAAGGCCTTCCTGCCCCGCTCGTTGAGCCTGTCGACCAGCCCTAATGAAAGGGGGACCTCCGGGCCTACTACGACCAGGTCCGCGTCCACTTCGTCGGCCAGGCCCACGAGCCCGTCGATGTCGTCGGCCTTCACCGGGAAGCATTCCGCAACCTCGGCGATGCCCGGGTTGCCGGGCGCTGCGAATATCTTCCCCACAAGGCCGCTCTGGGCTATCTTCCAGGCGAGGGCATGCTCCCTGCCGCCCGATCCGACCACCAGTATCCTGAGGCCAGCCATGATATACCTCCTCGTGCTGCGCGTCCAAGATGTGTTCCGTCGATGCCGTCCAGGGGTAAAGATTTACTTGTCCCTAGTGCTTGAAGTGCCTTACTCCCGTGAAGACCATCGCTATGCCGTGCCTGTCGCACTCGTCGATGCTCTCCTTGTCGCGTATGCTCCCCCCGGGCTGTATTATCGCGGTCACGCCGGCCTTTGCGGCCTCTTCCACCGTGTCCTTGAAGGGGAAGAACGCGTCAGAGGCCATGACGGAGCCCTTTGCCTTCTCCCCGGCCATCCCAATCGCGAGCCTTGCCGCGCCCACCCTGTTCGTCTGGCCGCCTCCGAAGCCCACCGTCGAATTCCCCTTCCAGAGGAGTATTGCGTTGGATTTCACGTGCTTTACGACCTTCCACGCGTCCAGGAGCCATCTTACCTCCTCGTCTGAGGGCTGCCTGCCAGTGACGCACCTTAGGTCTTCCGCGGTGATTTTCTTCAGGTCCGCCTCCTGCATCAGGAAACCTCCGGGAAGCGTCCTTATCTCCACTTCCTTGGGCTTCATCATCTCCTCCAGGGGCAGCTCCACGAACCTTACGTTCGGTTTCCTCGAAAACTGCGCCGCCGCCTCCCCCGAGAATGAGGGCGCCACGACGACCTCAAGGAATATCTCGGCCATGCGCGCCACGGTCTTTTCCTCCAGCTGCCTGTTGGCCGCGACTATCCCGCCGAATGCCGACACCGGGTCGGCCTCGTAGGCCAGCCTGTACGCCTCGTCTATGTCGTCCGCCACGGCCACCCCGCAGGGCGTCGCATGCTTCACTATGCATACGCAGGGCCTGGCCGGGCCGAACTCCCTAAGGACGCTCACCGCCGCTTCCATGTCGCCCAGGTTGTTGTACGACAGCTCCTTGCCGGACAGCTTCCTCATCGCGAGCATCCCCTCTGGAAGAAGCCCGCTGGTGCGGTAGAGCGCCGCCTTCTGGTGCGGGTTCTCCCCGTATCTGAGCGCCAGCTCCGGGGAGCCGCCAATTGCGAGCGCCTTCTCGGCGAGGCTCATGATGCCTCGCCCCGCCCGCCTGTTCATCTGCTGGGAAATCGCAGCGTCGTATGCCGCAGTATGCGAGAATGCCTTGGAAGACAGCTCGAGCCGCAACGCCTTGCTGGTCTTGCCGTTGAGCCTCAGTTCCTTAAGGACCCTTGGGTAGTCCGCAGGGTCGGTGACTACGGTCACCCTCTCGAAGTTCTTTGCGGCGGACCTGAGCATGGAGGGCCCTCCGATGTCGATGTTCTCGACTATGTCCTCGAACTCGGCGCCCTTGTCCACCGTCGCCTGGAAGGGATAGAGGTTCACGCACACTATGTCTATGAGCTTGCAGCCGAGCTTCGCCACCTGCCTTAAGTGATCGTCTGTCGGCCTTGCAAGGATGCCTGCGTGGACCATCGGATGCAGCGTCTTGACCCTTCCGTCCAGGCACTCTGGGAAGCTGGTCAGCTCGGATATGTCCATGACGGCAAGGCCCGCCGCCCTTAGGGCTGCCGCCGTCCCGCCTGTAGACACTATGTCGAAGCCCAGCGATGCGAGTTCCCTTGCGAAATCCGCCGCCCCTGTCTTGTCCGAAAGGCTGATCAAAGCTATCCTGCCCATTCCTCTGCCTCCTGAATTCGCCCCTGCCCGGACTCAGCCGGGCAGATCCGTTGAAAATAGGTCCGAGCCCATGTGTCGTTAATGTCCAGATTTCCTGTACTTCCTGGAGATGAGCCTCGCCTTGGCGTACGACAGCCAGGCCTTGTAGTTCATGATTATATGGAGGATGAGCGCCCTCATCCCCTGCCGCCTTCTATCTTTGTCCTCCGGCCGTCTATGCGCACCAGGCCCCTGGATATCAGGCCCAGGGCCTCCACGTAGAGGATGTGCTCCTGTTCGAGGATCCTGGCAGACAGGGCATCCTCGTCGTCGCCCTCGAGGACGGGCACCGCCCTTTGGAGTATTATCGGCCCGGTGTCGGTGCCCTCGTCCACGAAGTGCACCGTGCAGCCCGACACCTTTACGCCGTACTCGAGGGCCTGCCTCTGGGCGTCAAGCCCCGGGAATGACGGCAGCAGGGACGGATGGATGTTCACTATCTTCCCCCTGAACCTTTCCACGAACTCGGGGCCGAGCACGCGCATGAAGCCGGCGAGCGCCACAATGTCGGGCGCAAAGCCCGCTACCAGCTCGGTGAGCGCATGGTCGTAGTCCGCCCTACTGGCGAAGCCCTTCCTGGGCAGCAGCACCACATTGGGCACGCCGGCCTCTACGGCCTTCTGGATTACAGGCGCGCCTTCCTTGTCGCACACCAGTGCGATAACCTCGGCGTCTAGCCTGCCGGCTTTCACCGCGTCGGATATCGCGGTGAAGTTCGACCCTCTGCCCGAGGCCATCACGGCTATCCTTAGGGTTTCTGCCAAGATACCTACCTGCCTTCCGCAAAGATGCGATGCGATCCGCCTGTGCTGTACGGCCCTTCCTGTCTCCTTGCGTTCCCCTGACGGGTTTTGCGCATCCGCCGGCCATGACGCCGGGGTTGTCCCCCTCCCGTCCGGCACGTGCCGTGCGTGGCCTGAAGCGTCCCTCAAGTAAAGCGCTGCTTGTCTTCGCCTGCCAGATGCGCTGTCATGCGCGATGCAGGCCCGGCAGTACAGTATATCTGTACCCGGGCGACGGCAGCAGGCCCGCCTGGGGGTCTAGCCTGTCTTTACCCTCGCCGCCCTGGCCGACTTCTTCGCAGGGGCCTGCTTGAACGAGACTTCAGTCCTGCCTGACGTGATGCGCCCTACTATCTGCGCCTTTTCGCCCGCGGCGGTAAGCGCCTTGACCGCGCGCTGCGCGTCCTCCGGCCTTACTATGGCAAGGAAGCCGAGGCCCATGTTGAACACCCTGAGCATCTCGAGGGCCTCAACCTTGCCGAGCCTCTGGATCATGCCGAACACCGGCGGCACCTCCCAGCTTCCGAGGTCGAGCTCCATGCCGCAGCCTTCCGGCAGGCACCTGATGGGGTTTTCGACCAGGCCGCCGCCTGTGATGTGGGCCATGCCGAGCACTTCCACCTTCTCCATCAGGGCCAGCATCGGCTTGACATAAATCCTCGTGGGCTTGAGGAGCTCCTCTCCCAGCGTGCAGCCGAGCTCGTCGAAGTGCTCGTGGAAGTAGAGGCCGCTGTCGGCCAGCAGCACCCTCCTTGCCAGGGAGTAGCCGTTCGAATGCAGCCCGTTAGACGAAAGGCCGACAACCACGTCGCCGGGCTTTATCTTCGACCCGTCCACCATCTTCTTCTTCTCGACGGCGCCGACTGCGAAGCCCGCCACGTCGTACTCGCCGTAGGGGTAGAACCCGGGCATCTCGGCGGTCTCGCCGCCGACTAAGGCGCAGCCTGCCATATCGCAGCCGTCCGCAATGCCTTTGACTATCGAGGCGACGAGCTCGGGTTCGAGCTTGCCCAGGGCTATGTAGTCGAGGAAGAATATGGGCTTGGCGCCCGACACCAGGCAGTCGTTCACGCACATGGCCACGCAGTCGATCCCTATGGTGTCGTGCTTGTCCATGCCGATCGCTATCCTCAGCTTCGTGCCCACCCCGTCCGTGCCGGATACGAGCACGGGCTCCTTCATGCCGAGCGAGCTTACGTCATAGAGCGCACCGAACCCTCCCAGCCCGCCCATGACCCCCTTGGTCTTCGTCCTGTTGACATGGGGCTTTATCAGGTCCACCGATTTGTTGCCCGCGTCTATGTCGACCCCGGCGCTCCTGTAGGTGGCGCTGCCCTCCCTGGGCTCGCCGAAGCGCTCCAGCACGGTCTTGTTCTCCTCGGCGTCGATGGCCGTGGGGTACTTCCCGTCGAAGCACGCCGTGCAGAAGCCGCGGCTCCCGGAGCCTGACGAGCGCCTGGCCCTCTCGACGGAAAGCACGAGCCCCTCCATGGAAAGGTAATGGAGAGATTCCGCCCCTATCATCTGCCTTATCTGCTCCGTGGTCTTGACCGTGGCCGCCAGCTCCCCCCTGCCGGTCGTGTCGATGCCGTAGTGGCACCCGAACTTTACGGGAGGGGAGGACACGACGAAATGCACTTCGGTGGCGCCGGCCCGCTTCATCAGGTCCACAAGCTTGCGCGAGGTCGTGCCCCTCACTATCGAATCGTCCACGAGGACCACCCTCTTGCCCCTGACGAGCGACGATACGGCGTTCAGCTTTAGCCTTACGCCCATCTCCCTCATGTTCTGGGTGGGCTGTATGAAGGTGCGGCCCATGTAGCGGTTCTTTATCATGCCCATTACGTACGGAAGGCCGCTTTCCTGGGCGAAGCCCTGGGCCGCGCCGATGCCTGATTCCGGCACCGGGACTACGATGTCGGCCTCAAGCCCCCTGCATTCCCGCGCAAGCTGGCGGCCCAGCTCGAACCTCGCCTCGGCGACGCCTATGTCGTCGATGCACGAGTCGGGCCTGGCAAGGTATACGTACTCGAAGATGCAGGATGAATGGCGTGCCCCGTTCATCTTGCCCGCCGAGTGTATCCCGTTCTTTGTCATGTAGATGATCTCGCCGGGCTCCACGTCCCTTATGCGGACGGCGCCTACTACATCCAGCGCGCAGGATTCCGACGCGACGTAATAGCCGGAGCCGTCTGCCGCCTCACCTACCAGGAGGGGCCTGAACCCGTGGGGGTCCCTTGCGGCATACACCGTATCGCCCTGAAGGACTATGAAGGAGTATGCCCCGTCCAGCGTCTCCATGGCCTTCCTGATTGCGCCTAGCATCCCGAGGTCGTAGCCCCTTGCGATCGTGCATCCGATGAGCTCCGAATCGGAGGTCGTCTGGAAGACCACGCCCGTCTTGCCCAGGCGCCTCCTCAGCTGGGAGGCGTTCGTTATGTTGCCGTTGTGGGCCAGGGCCATCATCCCGTCGATGTACCTGAAGGTCATCGGCTGGGCGTTCATGATGTCCGAGCTGCCCGTCGTCGAATACCTTACATGCCCTATGGCGGAATGTCCCTTAAGAGGGTTCACCGGCTGCCTTGCGAACACTTCCGTGGCCAGCCCCATGTCCTTTATGACCTTGATCTCGTTGCCCTCGAATGCAGCGATGCCGGCGCTTTCCTGGCCCCTGTGCTGCAGGGCGACTAGCCCCATGAATATGCTCTCTGCGGCGGGCCCCTGGAGCACTGCTCCGAACACGCCGCACTCGTCGCGGTCTGCATCCTCCGAAAGGCCCAGCTCGTTGTTCAAATCCAAGGATTCCATCTCTTCACCTTCCCGAAATGGCGCGCGGCAGCGCCTCTTCGTATGCCTTCGACATGTCCTCTATCTTGAGCTCCAGCTTCGATCCGCCCATCTTCACCGAAAGCGAGCCTCCTCCCGTCTTCCCCACGAAGGATGCGCATACGCCGTTCTTGCGGGCCAGGTTCTGCAGGGCGCCTGCCTTCTCGGGCTTTACTTCTACTATCGCCCTTGCGGGGCTCTCGGAGAAGAGCATCCTCCAGAACGGGAGCCCGTGCGTGTTCGCGTCGGTAAGGTCAAGATTCGCGCCGACGCCCTGCGCCATGGCCGATTCGGCGAGCGCTATCCCGAGCCCTCCTTCCGAGCAGTCGTGGGCCGAAAGGAGGAACCCTTCCTTCGCCGCTTCGATGAGGAAGCTTATGAGGCCCTTCTCCGCCCTGGCGTTGAACCTGGGCGGCCTTCCGGCCACGATCCCGTGCATCTGGAACAGGTACTCCGACCCTCCGAGCTCGTCGTGCGTCTCGCCCAGCAGCACGACGGAGCTGCCTTCGTGCCTGAAGCCGGCCGGCACAGCCCTGTTTACGTCGTCTATGGAGCCCACCATGCCGATAGTAGGCGTGGGGTAGATGGCGGTCTCGCCGTCTTCGTTGTAGAAGCTGACGTTCCCGCCCGTTACGGGCGTGCCGAACGCCTCGCAGCCCTCCGCCAGGCCCAGCACCGACTCCCTGAAGCTCCAGTAGACCTCGGGCTTCATGGGGTTTCCGTGGTTCTGGCAGTTGGTCACGGCAAGCGGCTTCGCCCCGGTAAGGGCCACCTTCCTTGCCGCCTCCGCCACGGCCAGCTTCGCCCCTTCCCTGGGGTAGAGGTAGCAGTACCTGGGATTTACGTCGGTGGTGAGCGCCACTCCCTTGTCGGTGCCCGGTATCCTCACCACGGCAGCGTCGCCGCCGGGCTTGATTACGGTGCCGCAGCCGACCTGGTGGTCGTACTGGGAATAGATCCAGCGCTTGGAGCAGAGGCCCGGGGATGCGAGCATCCTTATGATGATCCCGCCGAGTTCCCCTTCCTCGGGCCCGGGAAGAGCACTTGTGTCGTATGCGCCCAGCTCGTCGATGTATGCGGGTTTCCTGTACTCCCTGTCGTAGGCGGGGGCGTCGTCCGCCAGGGCGACCGCCGGCACCTCTGCCACGAGCCTGCCGCCCATCGTCACCTCTAGCATGCCCCCGTCGGTGACCTCGCCTATTACCGCTGCGTCGAGGTCCCATTTCCTGAGTATCGCCGCGACTTCGTCCTCCTTGCCGGGGACCGGGACCATGAGCATCCTCTCCTGGGATTCCGAGAGCATGATCTCGTAAGGGCTCATGCCGGTCTCCCTTTTGGGGACGAGGTCCAGCTCCACCCTCATGCCGGAGCCGCCGCGGCTTGCCATCTCAGACGTAGCGCAGGTGAGCCCCGCTGCCCCTAGGTCCTGTATGCCCAGGACCAGGTCCTTCTCCACCAGCTCCAGGCACGCTTCCAGGAGAAGCTTCTCGCGGAAGGGGTCTCCCACCTGGACCGCCGACTTCCTCTCCTGGGCCTCCTCGGTCAGGTCGGCCGACGCGAAGGTCGCCCCGTGTATGCCGTCGCGGCCCGTGGTGGAGCCGATCAGCATGACCTTGTTGCCTGCCCCTGTCGCCTTGCCGCGCCTTATGTCGCCGTGCTTGAGATATCCCACGCACATGACGTTGACCAGGGGGTTGACCGAGTAGGAGCCCCCGAACCATGCCATGCCGCCGACGGTAGGTATGCCGACCGCGTTGCCGTAGCCTGCGATGCCGGCCACGACGCCGTCGATTATGTGGCGGTTGCGGGCGTCGTCGGCCGGGCCGAAGAACAGGGGGTCAAGTATCGCTATGGGCCTTGCGCCCATGGTGAATATGTCGCGTATGATGCCCCCTGAGCCGGTGGCGGCACCCTGGTAGGGCTCGACCGCCGACGGATGGTTGTGGCTTTCGATCTTGAAGGCGACGGCCATCCCGTCCCCGACGTCCACGATGCCTGCGTTCTCTCCGGGGCCCTGCAGCACGCATTCCCCCTTCGTGGGCAGCAGCTTCAGCACCTTCCTCGAGTTCTTGTAGCTGCAGTGCTCGCTCCACATGACGGAGAACATCGCGACTTCGAGGAAGTTGGGGTGCTTGCCTATCTTCCGGCAGATGAGCTCGTATTCCTCGTCGGTGAGGCCCATGGCCTGCCAGTCCTTGGGTTCTACGGTGCGGGCCCCCCTGACGGAGCCGCAGCCCTCGCCTTCCTTGCCGTACAGCGGGTTATAAAGGTTCACTTTGGGCATCAGCGGCCACCTCTCTTTCCGGACCAGCCCATAAGCGACTTGAAGACCCTGAGCCCGTCTGTGCCGCCGAGGACTTCCTCGACCACCCTCTCGGGGTGGGGCATGAGGCCGACTACGTTGCCGGCCTTGTTGCAGATGCCGGCTATGTTGTTGATGCTGCCGTTGGGGTTGGCCTCCGGCGTGACGGACCCGTCGTCCTCCGAGTAGCGGAACACTACGCGCCCTTCGTCCTCGAGCTGCCTGATGGTCTCGGAATCGGCGTAGTAGTTGCCCTCGGCGTGCGCTATCGGGAAATCCACTACTTCGCCCTTGGAGTACAGCTGGGTGAACGGGGTGGACGTGTTCTCTATCCTAAGCTTCTGGGGGCGGCAGATGAACTTGAGGCTGCGGTTCCTGAGAGTCGCCCCGGGCAGCAGGCCCGATTCCAGCAGCACCTGGAAGCCGTTGCATATGCCGAGCACAGGGCCGCCTGCTTCGGCGAAGTCGACCACGGCGTCCATTATCGGGGAGAAGCGGGCGATGGCCCCGCAGCGGAGGTAGTCGCCGTGGGCGAAGCCTCCGGGGAGCACTATCGCGTCATAGCCCTTCACTTCAGTGTCCTTGTGCCAGATGTAGCCCGAGCCGGCGCCCGCCACGGCCGCCGCCCTTTCCACGTCCCGGTCGCAGTTGGATCCCGGGAAGACGACTATGCCTATCTTCATCTGACCACTTCCTCGGATAGGGTGAATTCGTACCTCTCCATGACCAGGTTGGCCAGAAGCTTGTTTGTGATTTCCTCCACTGTCGCGCGCGCTTCGGCCTCGTCATCGGCCTTGAGCCTCACTTCTATGAACTTGCCCAGGCGCACGTCGTCTATTCCCTTGTAGCCCATGCTGTGAAGTCCGGTCCTTACCGCCACGCCCTGTGGGTCGAGTATCGACGGCTTCAGCGTGACTACAACCTTCGCAAGGTAGCTTTTCATCTGTGGGCACCTCCGGAGATGCGCCTTAACACCTCTTCGTAGGCTTCCTCCACGCCTCCAAGGTCGCGGCGGAAGCGGTCCTTGTCCAGCTTCTCGCCAGTTGCGCTGTCCCAGAAGCGGCAAGTGTCGGGGGATATCTCATCGGCCAGTATTATCTCCCCCTTGAAGAAGCCGAACTCCAGCTTGAAGTCCACAAGGACCAGGCCCCTCGCAGCCATGAATGGCCTGAGCAGGTCGTTGACTTCGGAGGCCATTTCCCTCACCTTGTCTATGGTCTTCTGGTCGGCCTTGCCTAAGAGCCTAATGTGGTCGTCGTTCACCAGCGGGTCGTGCAGCTCGTCGTCCTTGTAGTAGATCTCGCGCACGGGCTGGTCCAGCGCCACGCCTTCGGGGATGCCGAGCCTCTTGGACAGGCTGCCTGCGACTACGTTCCTTACGACCACCTCGAAGGGTATGATCTGGACATGCTTGACTATCATCTCAGTCGGGGAGACGAGCCTGACGAAGTGGGTCGGGATCCCCTTCTGCTCGAGATAGCCGAACATGGCGGCGGACATAAGGTTGTTGACCCTTCCTTTGCCCGTTATGGTCCCCTTCTTCTGGCCGTCGAAGGCCGTCGCGCTGTCCTTGTAGCTGATGAGCACTTCGTCCGGGTTGTCGGTTGCATAGACCCTCTTCGCCTTGCCCTCGTAAAGTAGCTTCCTTTCCATGCTGTCTCCTCCGTCCGGTTTCATATTTCCCGCCCCGTCGGGCATTACTTGTCCGCTTTGGCCACTTCCTCGTCGGCCTCGATGGCCTTCGCCCTGATGCCCTCCTTGTATTCGGCCAGCCTGGCCGCGAGCTTCCTGTCGGATACGGCCATGATCTGCGCCGCAAGTATGGCGGCGTTGGCCGAGCCGTTTATGGCGACGGTCGCCACGGGGACCCCGGTGGGCATCTGGACCGTGGCATACAGCGCGTCGACGCCGTTCAAGGCGCCGCCGGCGAGAGGCACCCCTATTACGGGAAGCGTCGTGTTGGCGGCCATGGCGCCTGCAAGGTGGGCGGCGGCCCCGGCCCCCGCAATTATCGCCTTCATGCCGCGCCCGGCTGCGCTTCTGGCATACTCTGCCGCGATGTCAGGCGTGCGGTGGGCAGATATCACCCGCATCTCGCTCGAGATGCCGAACTGCGCAAGTACCGTCGAGGCGGTCTTCATCACCTCAAGGTCGGATTTGCTTCCCATCACTATGCCCACTGAAGGCCCCTTCGTCGCCATGGTCTCTCCTCCTTAAGAAAGCATATAGCCCCGCGAACAGGGTTACGAAACCTGCCCGCCGGGGCTTTTATCCCTTAGGTGTAGCCTTGTCCCGGATGGCCGGGGGGCCTGCGCCGCTCGGTCCAGGCCCGCTTCGACCATCGTCCGCGGCGGAACCCTAGGCGCACTTTCGTCATATTATGTTAACGTGTTTCGCCGGCTTAAAATCCAAAGCCGCAACGCCCATGACGGGCCTCGCGGCGGCAGCTTCCTTATCTGGCCTTGTGGGGGGCTTCCGAAGGATGCCTGACAACGGCGAATATTGCACTGCGTGAAAGCATCGGTACGTCCCCCTCAAACCTGGCATCTCACGTGCCGGGTTATTTGATTCGGCTACATCTGAATTGTAAGACATCCGGAGAGATTCTTCAATGTAGGGTAAGGCTCCCCATCGGTTTTTGAGCAGGAGTACGGGGCCCTGCGCGGCGAATAATCCAACGTGCAGTATCTATATGGGGAGGCATCGAAGATGGCGGCGTTGGCGGTCGGATCCAAGGCTCCGGACTTCGCACTTGAAAACCAGGACGGCAGAAGGGTGAGCCTCATGGACTTCGCGGGAAAGCTTCTGGTCATATATTTCTACCCGAAGGACAACACCCCGGGGTGCCAGAAGGAGGCGGAATCGTTCAGGGAGCATTACGCGAAGCTGAAGTCAAAGGGCGCCGAGGTGGTCGGCGTGAGCAAGGACACGGTAGCATCCCATCTTAAGTTCAGGGAAAAGCTGTCGCTCCCGTTCGACCTTCTGAGCGACCCCGGGCTCGATGTGCTGAAGGCGTACGGCGCATGGGGGAAGAAGGTCATGTACGGCAGGGAAGCCGAGGGGACCATCCGCTCTACGGTGATCGTGGACAGGGACGGGAAGGTCGCAGCAGTGTTCCCGAGGGTGAAGCCGGAAGGGCATGCGGAAGAGGTCCTGAGGAAGATAGAAGCCCTGGTCTGAAACCGAGTCAAGGTCGCCTTTACCGGGGCATGCCTGCCGGCCTTCTGGCGTCAAGTGCCTATTTGTGCGGAATCAGGGCCTTTTTCACCTTTTTCCGCACCTGTCGGCTTTTCGATGCTCTTTATGAAGCAGACCACCCTGTTGGCCTCCCTGAAGCCGGCTTTAATATGGAAACCTATGCTTTTCTGGTTGTTTATCTCGCAGTCGCTTGCCATCTCGTCGAGGCCCTTCGACCGGGCCCAGTCTTCGCACTTGTTCAGCAGTTCCCTTGCGATGCCCTTGTTCCTGTACCCCTCGAGGACATATAAGCCTTCGATGTAGCCGACGGGGCTCGAGCCGGCGCCTTCGACATAGTCGGAGCGGACCTGGCAGTGGGCGAAGCCGACGGGTGCCTGGCCGTCCAAAGCCAGGAAGACCGCAGAATCCGCATCGTCCGCCAGCTCGGCGAACTCGCTTTCAAGCTCATCCGCGCCGGCGTCGGGCCAAAGCCTGCCTGCCAGGCTCGTGTATGCCGCGGCGTCTTCTTTTCCCGCCTCCCTGAACGTCATCCCCGTCTCCCCTTCCGGATCGATCGGCCGGCCCATGTCCGCCTCAATCGTCAATACTCCGGCGGCCCTGCCACCTTGAGGTAATCTATCAGGTCCATTGGGGTGAGGATGCCGAGGGGCCTCTCATACTCCCTCCCGTTCTCCGTGATCATGAGCGCGGGGTACCCCTGGTCCTCCTCCTGGAACCATGCAAGGGCCTCATATACCGTGGCGTCCTTGGCTATAAGGCATCTCTTGTGCCTCTCGTCGGCGAGGAGCTCTCCGATGCGTACCTCTGAAAGGGCAGGGACCCTGCCGGCTTCGGCGAGCCCTTCCAGCCACACAGCTATGTCTTCCCTCCTCAGGAAGCCGTAGCGCCCTTGCCTCTCGACGACGATCTGTGAGAAGTCGTGCTCCCTCATGTATTTCAAAGCCCTGGTGAGAGGGTCCCCCTCGCCGAAGACCACCGGTGCTGTGGCGCTCTTCCTGTCCATCACAGTCATCGGCCTTGCGAACGCCTCGAATATCTCGTCCAGCAGGGCGATCGTATCCGCCCTGGGGTCGGCGATGGGGACCCCGCCCAGCACGTTTTCGTGGGCGACGACGTTCCTGAGCCTGTTGATGACCTCTATCTCCTCGTCGTAGCGCCTCACTATATGCTTATACGACCTGTCGTACTTGAGCTTCTCCTTCTTCTCTATGAAGCTTGCCTTCATGCCGTTGAGAAGGTATTCGAAGTAATGGTCGAGCTTGTTGAACTTCTCTATGAAGGTCTCAGCGTTTCCCATATGCCTTCCTCCCCGGGGTTCTAGGTATAGTAGCCGGGCCCTTGCGATTCAATGATAATATGCGGCCAGGCCGCCAGTCCAATCGGCCCTCGCCGCGACGCCTTTAATGAGAATATCAAATATTTCATATTACACAGGAATTCCGGCCGCCGCGGATAATATGAAAGCGGGGGAGGTGATGCGGGATGAGGCTCTGGCTTAGGGCGGCTTCCATGGCAGCCCTGCTGCTACTGTCCATAACCGTGTCCGGCTGCGGAGACGATTTCTACTTCAGCTTCAAGGAAGAGCAGTCACTGCACAACGGCTCTTATTCGCTTCTCGTCCATGAAGGTTCGCCTCTGTTCCTTCCCGACAAGGGGCTCGTCCTAGACATGGCGAGGATAATCACACCTCTGCACCTTACGGGGGATGCGACCATCAAAATCAGGTTCCACGCCGACTGCTCCGAGTTCGAGCTGGGCTGCCTGAGGGTGCACATCTGGACCGGGACGCCCGAAGTCGCGCACATCGTCGAGCTTTATCTGGGAAGCCCTGCAGACCAGCTGTACAAGCTGGTGGAACTGTATGCTGCGTATGAGATAAGGGCTGCCGACGGCCCGGACATACCCGGATACCACGGCCCGGGAGATTATACGCTCAGGGTCGAGAAGAGGGGGAACCAGTACAGCGCCTATCTTGGATTTAGCCTGCTTGGCAGATACGAAGCCGAGGACTACATAGCCGACTGGTTCTATCTCTCGCTTGCTGGCGAGCTTTTCGGCTTGACCACCCCGGACAGCCTGTATGTCAAGGACATCAAGGTCAGTTACGACGAAGGGATCGTAATGCACTAGGACGGATCATCAGGAATCGGAGGGCCGCGCACCCCGATGGATTGCGCGGCCCCTTCTTTTATTCTTCCTGGCTGTACTGGCTATCCGCGAGGTTCTCGTACTTGGTCAGCTCCTTCTTCCAGTACAGGTCGAAGTCCCCGATGGGGCCGTTCCTCTGCTTTGCGATGATGATCTTCACCAGGTTCCTGAGGTTGGGGTCCTTCTTGAGCTCTGCCTCGTCGTACCTGTGGATGAACATGACCACGTCGGCGGTCTGTTCGATCTCCCCCGACTCCTTAAGATGCGACAGCTTCGGCATCTTGTCCGCAGCGTTCTCCACAGACCTCGACAGCTGGGCCAGGCAAAGCACCGGCACCTGCATCTCCCTGGCTATGGACTTCAGGTCCCTTGTGATCTCGGCCACTTCCTGCTGCCTGTTCTCGACCCTTCCCCTTCCTGATATGAGCTGGAGGTAGTCGATGATTATCAGGGAGAGCTTGTTCTCCGCCTTGAGGCGCCTCGCCCTCGCCCTTATGTCCAGGGTCGTCATGTTCGACGTGTCGTCGATGAATATCGGGGCTTCGGACAGCTTCCCCACCGTATAGCTCAGGCTGTACCAGTCCGTCTCTAGGAGGGTCCCCTTCCTCAGCTTCTGGCCGTCTATCCCCGACCTGGAGCTTATCATCCTCAATGCGAGCTGCTCGGCCGCCATCTCAAGGGAGCATATGAAAACGGGCTTGCCCCTGTCTATGGCGACGTTCTCGGCTATGTTCAGAGCGAGGGCGGTCTTGCCCACCGAAGGCCTCGCCGCTATGATTATCAGCTCCGACGGCTGCAGGCCCGACAGAAAGTCGTCCATCCTGACGAAGCCCGTCTCAAGGCCTGTTATCCTGCCCTTGGAGTCGTAGACCTTCTCTATGTTCTGGTAGGTGGTCTCCATGACGTCCTTGAGCTCCTTGACGTCGCCCACCCTCTGTTTCCTGGCTAGGCTCAGTACAGCCGCCTCGGCCTTGTCCATGGACTCCTCGACCGACAGCTCCTCCGAGAAGCCGATGCCTGTTATGTCCATGCCCGCCTTTACCAGGGCGCGCATCGCGGACTTGTCCCTTACGATCCTGGCGTAATAGGCCGCGTTCGCCGGGGTCGGCACCGTGTTGGCCAGCTGGGATATGTATGATGCGCCGCCGACGGATTCGAGCTTCCCGTTGTTCCTCAGCAGCTCCGTGACGGTGATGAGGTCGACGGGCGAACCCTTCTCGAAAAGGCCCTTGATGGCGTTGAAGAGGTAGCGGTGGTTCTCATGGTAGAAGTCCACGTCCTCCAGCGCGTCTATGACCTTGTCTATCGCTTCCCTGTCCAGCAGCATGGAACCCAGGACCGACTGCTCGGCCTCCAGGTTATGCGGCGGCACCCTGTCCGGCAGGTGCCTGCTATCGTAGGACATATGGTTCACCTTCCGTCGTCAGATTCTATGCCGTCCGGCCCCATCCTGTATCCTTCGAATATGTGCTCGAAGCAGTCCCTGACCTCGTCCACCGCGACTACTTCTATCCCGGTTATGTCCGACGGCACGTCCTTCAGGTTGCCTGCGGGTATGAGGACCTTCCTGATCCCCGCCTGCCTGGCGCCGTAGATCTTCTCGAACACGCCGCCTACCTCCTTGACCTTGCCCTGGATGGAAATCTCGCCCGTCACGGCCACGTCCTGCCTTATCCTTATGCCGCGCGCCGCGCTGAGCATCGCCATCATTATCGCGGCCCCGGCTGACGGTCCCTCGATGTTCCCGCCCCCCACGATGTTGACGTGGAAGTCGTATTTGCCAAGCTCGTCGCCCGTTATCATGCGGAACACGGCCCCTGCGTTGAACACCGAATCCTTGGCCATCGACCCTGCGGTCTCGTTGAACCTGATTGCGCCCTTGTCGTCCTTCCTTGGGAAAGAAACTGCCTCTATCTCGATGACCGAGCCGAGGAAGCCCGCGACGCCCAAGCCGAACACCCTCCCTACCTGGGCAGTGTCAGAGGCTTTGATGTGGACGTAGGGGGCCATCCTGCCGGCCCTGATGGCGTCTTCAAGGTGCCTCTTGGTTATGAGCACGTC
>Ga0116172_10002510_pt1 | contig 15861 bp, 14 predicted proteins | sample AD_UKC083_MetaG_FD_89799 | JGI IMG/M metagenome (GOLD analysis project Ga0116172, IMG submission 89799) | Active sludge microbial communities of municipal wastewater-treating anaerobic digesters from USA - AD_UKC083_MetaG | ecosystem: Engineered > Bioreactor > Anaerobic > Digestate | place: USA...
ACTTCAGTTAATTTGGTCACTTCAAACTTTTCTTTGCCAACTCCAGACGCTTTAAGTACTTAAGAAATCAATCCGGAATTAACCCGTGTTTTTTCTAAATAAAAAAGCTGCAGATCTGAATTCTCTGCAGCTTTAAAAACACAATTATGAGGGAAGAATAATATTAATCTTTTACACAGCGTATTGACATCCCGTAGGTTTTTTCTTTGTAGTCTCTCAGTACTTTAGCATTATTATAAGAAACATTTCTGCTCCATGCCAGTTCAGTATTGAATTGTGTTGAAGTCCACCAGCGGGCACCTTCACCAATATACCAGAAATTTCCTTCATAGCATCTGCGACCACCTGGAAGAGCTTTAAAACCATAAAAATCAGTAGCTGCTGTATTTGGTGTGTTCCAGTGAATGGTACCCTCTTCCTTTAGTTTTCCACCTGCTTCATCTACACCGCCGGCAAAAGTAACAAGGGTGTTCCAATCATCATCAGTCGGAACATGGAATCCTGTCGGGCAAAGACCTCTTTCATCAGCTACGGCATACCAGTTATATAAAGCTCCATAGGTTTTCCCATAGGTATCTTCATTGTTACTGTACCAGCTGTAACCGGGTGTGGTAAGATTTATCCATTCGGCTTTTTCAATCACATTGGGTATGACAGAACCGTCATTGAACTTTGTAGTCTTCAGGTTTTCAGCCATCCAAACCTGTGTACCGATATAAACCAGGTCATAAACATTACCTTCGACGTCCGTGACGCTTGTCGCTTTTTCTGTTGTGAATGATACCTGATCTCCGTATGCTGTGCCCTCTTTGTTTACTGCATAAGCCCTGAGATAGTAAGTCTGATCCGGGTCAAGGTCTGTAATTTCGCTGACAAAGCTTCCTGTTCCGATTCCATTCATCGTTTTATTATCCGCAGTTATAGTCGGGTTTTCGGTTTTACCCCATACCACACCTCTTGCAGTTACCGCTTCTCCTCCATCGTCAGTTACATTTCCGCCTGACTTAGCCGTCGATTCTGTTTTTTCGGTAACAGGAGCAGTGGTCACTGTGGGTATAGTCGACTTTTTGCAGGAACTGAACATTGAAATCACGCCTGCTGAAACAATCAAAATAAATGAGTACTTTAGAATAAGTTTCATGATAGTAAAATTAAATTTATTAGTTTCAACGATATAAATTCCGAAATTGTTACACATAGATGGAACAAAAGTAAGCTAAATGTCATATTAATAATAAGGCCAATTGACAACAAGGGTGTCGACAAACTGGAATTTGTCAACCATTAAATGGGGGTATTGACAAAGTATGAAGACATCTTAGGTTTTTGACAAACCGGCTTTTATGAGGGATAAGATAAAATGGCAAATTGAAAATTTATTGTAAACGCCCGGCAAGTCTGGGCATTTGGTGTAACTGTTAAATCTGAATTTTATATCTGACAGCTTCTGCCCCTACTATTTAAGTCTTTGTACCTTTGTTATCTTTACACAGTATTAAATTCCTTCATTTTTCTTACATTTGCCCTTTATTTAAAAACTATGTACGTATTGATCCTTGGTACTGCACATCCCTACAGAGGTGGACTGGCTTCTTTTAACGAGAGACTTGCCAGGCAGTTCCTGTCGGAAGGTCACAATACGGAAATATTTACCTTTACTTTACAATATCCGCGATTCCTTTTTCCCGGAAAGACACAGTTCACTGAGGCTGAAGCCCCATCTGATCTGAAGATCACCCGGCTGCTTAACTCCATTAACCCTTTCAACTGGATTAATGTAGGACAGAAGATAAGAAGGCAAAAGCCGGATATTCTTATTATAAAATACTGGCATCCGTTCATGGCTCCATGCTTTGGCACTGTGGCAAAGGTGGCTGCCCGCAACAAATCAACCCGTGTGATATGCATATTCGATAATGTGGTGCCACATGAGAAAAGCCTTATTGACAGATCTTTTACCAGATACTTCCTGAACAGCATAAACGGTGGAATAGTTATGTCCGGAAGCGTTTTTGATGATCTGAAATCATTCAATACTGATTTTCCTGTTGTTTTTAATCCTCATCCACTGTATGATAATTATGGTACTCCAATGCGACGCGAGGACGCGTTGAAAAATCTCAATCTGCCGGCTGATAACTCATATATGCTTTTCTTCGGTTTTATCAGGGCTTATAAGGGACTCGACCTGCTGCTTGAAGCTTTTGCTGAAAAACAATTGAGAAATGGAAAACTTAAGCTTATAATTGCAGGAGAGTTTTATGAAAATGATAAAATGTACCGGGATATAATTGTTAAAAATAATATGTGTGATGATGTAATCCTTTTTGACCGTTTCATAGGTGAAAATGAGGTTGCATCTTTTTTCTCGGCAGCTGATCTTATTGTACAGCCTTACAGAAGTGCAACTCAGAGCGGCGTGACTCAGATAGCATACCATTTTGGGAAACCAATGCTCGTAACGAATGTAGGAGGTCTTCATGAAATAGTCAAAGATGGTGAATGTGGATATGTAGTAAACCCTGATCCGCGATCAATCAGTACGGCAATTATGGATTTCTTTACTAACAACAGGTATGACGAATTCTCTGCTGGTGTCAACCGCGAGAAGTCCAGATTTACATGGGACAAGCTGACGGCCGCGTTAATAAATGTCAGCAGAGAGAGTGCTAAACAAAATAAAATAAAATAAAATGAGCTTGAACCTGGTACTGAAATATCAAAAATTACAAGTAGCAGATTGCGAGGTGCAGGATTGTTTTTATCCGGTCTCCGGTTTCCGCTCTTTGCTCTCCGCCCTTTTAACAATACCGTGCATAATAACCACTAACTAATGATATACAGAAGTAAAGCCCCTCTCAGACTTGGACTTGCCGGCGGAGGCAGCGATGTGTCACCTTACTCTGACATGTTCGGAGGGGCAGTTTTGAATGCTACAATTGATCACTATGCTTTCTGTACAATAGAAGAGACTGACGATAATTCGGTTATTTTAAATGCAGCTGATCTGAATTGTAGCAAAAGATATAGTTCTGCACTGGAATTGCCTGTTGATGGTCAGCTTGACCTGCATAAAGGTGTATATAACAGGATAGTAAAGGATTTCGGGATCACCAAGCCCCTTTCATTTAAGATGACAACATGGTGCGATACTCCTCCGGGTAGTGGACTCGGCTCATCTTCCACAATGGTTGTCGCTATCCTAAAAGCTTTTGCAGAATGGCTTAATCTTCCCCTTGGTGATTACGACATGGCTTACCTTGCTTATAGGATAGAACGTATTGATCTCGGGCTCAGAGGAGGCAAACAGGATCAGTATGCAGCAACATTCGGAGGATTTAACTTTATAGAATTTTATAGTGATGACAGGGTCATTGTGAATCCCTTGAGAATCAAGAAATGGATAGTTGATGAACTTGAGGCCTCAATGATACTGTTTTATACTGGAGCTTCAAGGGATTCTGATAAGATAATAAAGGAACAGCAGGAAAATACAAGAAAGGGTAAGAAGATACAGGTAGAGGCCACGCATAGCATTAAGCAAAGCTCTTTCATAATGAAAGAATATTTGCTTAAAGGTGATATAGAAGGCTTTGCAGAAACCTTAGGAAGGGAATGGGAGAATAAAAAGAAGATGGCAACATCTATAACAAATAAACATATTGAAAATATTTATGAAGCTGCAATGAGTTCAGGTGCATACGGAGGAAAGGTTTCCGGAGCGGGAGGAGGCGGATTTATGTTCTTTATTACTGATCCGGTTAAAAGACTGAATCTTATAAATGCTCTTGGGAAATTCAATGGGAAAATACTGAATTTTCATTTCAGTGAAAATGGTTGTCAAGGATGGAAAATTAATGAAATATGGAAGCGGTAATACTTGCAGGAGGAATGGGAACACGCCTGAGTCAGGTTGTTAAAGATATTCCGAAACCGATGGCTCCGGTAAACGGTAGACCTTTTATGTCTTTTGTCCTGGAATGGCTGATAAGCTATCCGGTTGAAAAGATAATTCTGTCACTTGGTTTTAAGTCAGAGATCATCCGGAGTTATTTTGGCGAATCTTTTTTAGGCATACCGATCGAGTATGTTGTTGAGGATAAGCCTCTTGGAACAGGCGGAGCAGTTAAATATGCGGCACGTTTTACAGAAAGCGATAATCTCCTTGTAATGAACGGAGATACATATTTTCCTATCAATCTGAAAGAGTTTTATGACTTTCATATTGAAAATGAAAATCACTTTTCAGTGGCGCTTAAAAGATTGACTGATTTTGACCGTTATGGTTCAGTTGAATACAGTGGTGATAAGATAGTCAGCTTCAGGGAGAAGGAATTCTGCAGTGATGGGCTTATAAACGGAGGGATCTATTTTATTAACAGGGATTATCTTGAAAGTAAAAAACTGCCGGAGATATTCTCTCTTGAATATGATCTTATGGAAAAAGAAGCCGGAGAAGGAATACTGAAAGCTAAGATCTTCGATGATGTGTTCATTGATATCGGAATCCCGGCTGATTATCTTCGTGCTTCAGAACTTTTTTCAGATAACCTGTTATCCGAAACATGAAAAATTCAACTCCCCGTCCCGAGTCTCCTGGCATACACCCTGTGTCCATAAATAAAGCTCTCTTTCTGGATCGCGATGGTGTAATAAATTATGACAGAGGGCATGTCTTCACTAACAGGGATTTCATTTTTAATGAGGAGATCTTCGATATTTGCAGGGGATATATTGACAGGGGGTTTATTGTGCTCGTTATCACAAATCAGGCGAGGATAGCCAGGGGGATCTATTCTGAAGCGGATTTTTTAAAGCTTACCAGATGGATGGTAGGGCAATTCAGGGAAAGGGGAATTATTATTTCGAAAGTCTATTATTGTCCCCACCATCCTGATTTTACAGGGCCCTGTTCATGTCGTAAGCCGGAACCCGGAATGTTACTGCAGGCAATCAGTGAATTCAATCTTGATATTGCAGAATGTGCTCTTTATGGTGATAAGGAATCTGACATTGAAGCAGGCAGGAGGGCTGGTATCGCAGAAGCAAATATGCACCTGTATAAGGCAGGGGAGGGGTATATTAGACGTCAGCCGGCTACAGATTGATCTTATCTTTTATCAGATAAGTATTCCTCTCAGCAGAGTTACGGTTTATCAGTTCACCAAGGAAGCCTGTCAGGAACAGTAAAGTGCCTATTATCATTGTAGTAAGGGCAATATAGAAGTAGGGGCTGTCTGTAACGAGAGGAGCCCTCAGGTTGTTATGCACAAACATAAGCTTATTGACTCCGAGATAAGCTGCCATAACAAAACCTATTATGAACATTATAGTGCCAAGCAATCCGAACAGATGCATGGGTCTCTTTCCGAAGCGACTTATAAATCCGATGGTGAGAAGGTCGAGGTAACCCTTTACAAACCTGTCCATACCATATTTTGACATACCATACTTCCGCGGCCGGTGTTCAACAATTTTCTCTCCGATCTTTTGGAAGCCTGCCTCTTTAGCAAGTATGGGGATATAACGGTGCATCTCACCGAATACTTCTATGCTCTTTACAACCTCATTCCTGTAAGCCTTAAGTCCGCAGTTGAAATCATGCAGTTTTATGCCTGATGAGATCCTTGCTGTAAAATTATAAAGTTTGCTGCTGAATCGCTTGATAAAGGGATCATATCTCTTTTTCTTCCAGCCGGATACAATATCATATCCCTGATCCCTGATCATCCTGTAAAGTTCGGGTATTTCATCCGGACTATCCTGAAGATCAGAATCCATTGTGATTATAACATCGCCTGACGCTTTTTGGAAACCAGTATGAAGTGCAGCGGCTTTCCCATAGTTGCGCCTGAAACTCACACCTTTTACTGAGTCATTTTTCTTTGTTATTTGTTCAATTTTCTGCCATGAAGAATCAGAACTGCCATCATCAATGAACAGGATCTCAAATGAGAGACCAGCCTTACTGCATACTGTTTCTATCCAGTTGGCAAGTTCTGTAACGGATTCTTCTTCGTTATAGACTGGTATGATGATACTAAGATCCATTATATCAATACATATTATTGCTCGGGAGTGTCGATAAGGGGATTACCTTCCTTACGGACGAAAGCTGCAACTATAAGGGACATTATAAGCCCCTGGAACATATTCCCGAAAATACTAATCGGAGCCATAAAGCCGGGTTTCATTATCCTTGCCTGAACAGTCATACTTGCATCTATCTGACTCTGGCTTAATCCACTGTTAAGCAGTTTCTCCTCTGTCATTGCAAGCATCTTGTCAATAAGGTTAGTGTCGATGAAAGCATATAGTATATATGTGAATATGGCGATTATTATGCTGTAATATAGGCATATAACAACTCCTGCCCCCAATGCCTTGCCGAATGATATCATTCCATAAAGGAAGTTATCCCGGTACATTTTTACCAGGAAGTAGAGAACTATTATCTGGATCAGAATAAAAACATAGCCCTGTATGTTATTGAGTGAAAGATCCAGGAAATACATAACAAGGGTATAGACAATGCCGATTAATCCGAGAATAAGCCCATTTTTCAGATTGGCTTTCCAGACATTAACTTTTTGTTCCATTTTTTTGATTTTAATTCAATTCTGCTAACAAATATAATCTAAAAACAATCACAGTTGGAGAGGGCTCCGGAATTATATTTGTTATGCTTGGAAAATTGTCATATTTTTGCAGTGGGTAAGTCTTATACGACCAGCTCCTGCTGAACTCCCCCAGGATCGGAAGGTAGCAAGGGTAGGTGGTTGTAGCGGTGCGATATAAGGAGCTTACCCTTTTTATGTTTTACAGATTGAGGATTTTACTTACAGGTGAGACGAAATCCCTGAAGCAGCGAATCGTGATTTTCGCCTGATCTTTTTTCCCTTTTAATGCTTCAACCTCAACACCTGTCACTTCTATAACTTTCTATTATATTTGCAGAAATAACCGCAGCAATATGTTGATTCGCATCTATCCCGAAAATCCAAATGTGAAGCATATCCGTTTAGTACTGGATGCTTTGGAAGCCGGAGGAATAATTATTTATCCTACGGATACTGTGTATGCGATGGGATGCGACATAAAGGCAAACCGGGCAATTGAAAGAATAGCCCAGCACAAAGGCCTTAATCCAAAGAATCCCGACCTGTCTCTTATATTTCACGATATGAGCCAGCTGTCAGAATATACAATAGTCAGGGATAACAGTATCTTCAAGCTTCTAAAACGCAACCTTCCCGGCCCATTCACGTTTATTGTAAAAGCGAATAACCAGATACCAAAATTATTCAAGAACAAAAAAAAGACTGTCGGCATAAGGATACCTGACAATAATATTGTGCTTGAAATTGTAAGGGAACTTGGCCGGCCTCTGATTACAACTTCAATCCATGATCCTGACGAAATAATCGAGTATACGACAGATCCGGAACTTATTTATGAGAAATTCCGCGACTTTGCCGATGTTGTTATCGATGGCGGCTATGGCAAGAATGAGGCATCAACGGTTGTCGACTGCACAGGTGACGAGATAGAAATTATAAGGCAGGGACTTGGAAATCTTGAATGGTAATTGCCGGTCAGTGTTTATAAAAGCCCCTGGAGAAGAATATCAGGACTGAAAGCATTTCCAGCCTGCCAAGCAGCATTATAAAGGAGAAGAACCATTTTCCCCACTGGGGAGCTGAATGATAGGTGCTGAATGGCCCGAATGATCCTATTGCGGGACCAATATTTCCTAGCAGGGCAGCAGATGTGCTGAATGAGGTGATTATATCATATCCCATAAATGCTATTACTACCGAGCTGATGCAGATTACAATGAAATATATTACAATGAACATAAGAAGATTATATACAAAACTCTGTTGTATTACTCTGTGATCGACATGAACGGGTATAACAGCATTGGGATGAATCATCCTTCGCATCTCCACTCTTGAGTTCTTAATAGCCACAAGGAGTCTTATTATCTTTAGGCTTCCCCCGGCAGAACCTGCTGTCCCTCCGGTAAACATAAGAACAAAGATTATCACTATCATCACACTCCCCCAGGCATTATAATTAGCGCTGTAAAATCCTGTTGTTGTAATTGTTGATACCAGATGAAATGAACTCATAAGTAATGCATTACCTGCATTATACAAAGATTCATGCCACAATATGAAACTTCCGGCGAGTATAAAGACAAGGCAGATTATAAGGTAAAATATGAATTCATTATTCCGGCTAATCTTTCTGATGCCGGAGTTTATTCCGAAATAAATAAGTGTCAGGTTGGTACCTGCAATGAACATGAATACCGTAAGGACTATCAGTATGAACGGATTTGCAATAGATGCCATGCTGTAGTCGTGTGTTGTGAAGCCGCCTGTCGACATTGTTGTGAATGAATGACACAGAGCATCGAAAAGATTCATTCCGCCGGCTACAAGGAGAATAGTTTCAGCTAAGGTCAGTATCAGGTATATTGTGAATAGCCTTTTGCTTGCCTCCCTGATCTTTGGGTGTATCTTATCTGCTGTCTGACCTGTGAAATCTGTCAGTGTCAGTGGTATGTTTATTGATTTTACAACCGGAAGCAATGGTAAAGAGAAGATTATTATGAATCCCAGTCCCCCAAGCCACTGGGTAAGGCTTCTCCAGAACAATATTCCGTGAGATTGTGATTCGATACTGTTTAGTATCGTTGCACCTGTAGTTGTGAATCCTGACATGGACTCAAAAAAAGCATCGGTGAAGTTTGTTACAGTTTTTGTCATCAGGTAGGGAAGTGTACTGAAAAGGGTGATGATCAGCCATATACCTACAATAATTATATAACCTTCCTTATTGCTGTGTAACTTTTCTTCCTTCCTCAACGGAGTGTAAACCAATACTCCGGTGACTATCGTAATAATTCCTGAGAATAAAATTGAAGCTGGTTCATTGTAAATAAATGATACCACTGCAGCAAGAAGCATGAACAGCCCTTCAATTATTAGAGCAAGACTGAAGAACCTTGCGATGATCCTGAAATTAAGCATTATATCAGGTGAAGAATTTAGTCAGACGCTCGTAAGCACTTGGTAGTGTAAACACAACAACCCTGTCGTTTTCTTTTATTATAGTATCGCCTGTTGCAATAAAAGGGACTCCATCCCTGGTCCCGCCTCCGACTATTGCATCTACGGGGAAATCCATACTTCGCAGCGTTCCTCTTGTAATTTTGGCATCAGAGGGAACTGTGAATTCAATTACTTCTGCTTCGGTACCTGCCATGAATCTTACCTGGGTCATGTTCAGGTTTGTAGTGTGCCTGAATATTCTGCTGGCCGCTGAGATCTTTTTGTTTATTATTGTATCGATCCCCGAGTTTTCTGCAAGATGAATGTATTCCATGTTTTCTACCTCAGCTATAGTTTTTTTAACTCCCATCTTTTTTGCAAGCAGGCATGACAGAATGTTAGTTTCAGAATTACCGGTAACAGCCACAAATACATCAATTTCAGATATGCCTTCCTGCTCAAGGAGCTCTAAATTCCTTCCGTCTCCGTTAATTATCAGAGTGTTATTAAGGAGTTCTGCAAGAATCTCACATTTTGCAGGATCTGAATCGATCAGTTTTACAACACATTTCTTCTGCATATAGAATGCAACATGTTTGCCTATCCTGCTCCCTCCGAGGATCATCATGCTTTTTGTCTCAAAGCTCTCTTTACCTGATGTTTTCATTATCTCATCAACACCTTCGGGAGTTGAGATTATAAAAACAAGATCTCCCGGTTTGAAATGTTCCTTTCCCCTGGGAATAATTGTTTTGTCATATCTTTTTATAGCAACAGCCCTGTATTTGTCAGTCTTATTTGTAACAGAGATCTCCTCAAGGCTCTTATTTATTATAGGAGCATTCTGATCAAGCTTATGTACGAACATTGACAACTTCCCGCCAGAGAATTCCATGTATTCAGTAGCTCCTGTTTCCTGAAGAAGCATAAGTACTTCCCTTGCTGCAATAAGTTCCGGATAAATTAGAGAATCAACGCCAATGTTCTTGAAGAACTCAATAGTAGAATGTTCCAGGTAATCAAGATTATCTATCCTGGCTACTGTTTTCAATGCACCAAACTTTTTTGCCAGTAGGGAGGATATAACATTGGTGTCCTCAGAATGGGTGACAGCTATGAACAGATCTGTCTTTTTCTGCAATGCGTCCTTTAGAATATTTATTGATGTTGATGATCCGTGGAATGTCAGAACGTCAAGAGTCGACTCGATAGGTTTCAGCCTTTCATCATCCGGGTCTATAAGGATGATCTCATGATTCTCATTTGAAAGCATCTTAGCCAGATGCGTCCCGACTTCTCCTGCTCCGGCAATTATTATTCTCATAAAATGAATTGAAAAACACAACAAAATAATGGATAAATACGGTAATACTAAAGTTTTTCACTGAATATATTTATAATGTTTTCATAAACCCGCGTGAAAAGCTCCATTTTTTCTGACAATAAATACATTATCCTGGCTGAATATTCCTGCAGGAAGTCTGAATCCTGGAGATACGCCGGAACTTAGTATTAGTTCAGCCGCATTTTCCGTACCTCCCGTATCTTTTGCAAATGAACTTACCGGTCCGCTCAGTATTATATAATCCGGCCTGAATTTACTTAATACCTGGGAATTTAAAGTTCCGGTGATAAGTATCCTTTTATTGCCTGCCATTATTAATCTGGGATCCCCGTTAAGAGGAAATGTTTTTTCTCTGAGATCAAGCACTGCTTTATGCCTGTTAACCTCTTTGGAAGATAATGAATCGGAGAATATTTTGAGTGTATGACCGCATCTTATTCCGACAGTTGTGTATCCGGTAGTGTTGTAGACTATCAGTTCTGCCGTTGTTTTAGTTCTGATGTGCCTGGCCGTACCTACAAGAATAAACAATAATAATGCAAATGCTGCAATGATTGGTGAAACAGATCTTTTCTTAAGTATCATTGAAGTAAAAAGAAAGGTCACTATCATAAGAGGGATACACTGAGCAGTGACCATGCCTATATTCTCAATTGAAGAAAGCGGCAATGATGATGCTTTTTCAGTCAGATATTGTGTAACACCGGTGAGAGAGCCGAGTATTCTGGCGAAAAATACAGAAAGAAATTTCAGAGGGAATGTAAGAGGTACCAGACATCCGGCTATAATTACCATTGAAGAAACAGGCACTATAATTACATTTGACAATATGAACCATGTCGGGAACCTGTTGAAAAGAATCACTGTAAGCGGGAGTGTGCCAAGCTGAGCAATAATTGTAACTGCTACAGATTGCCAGATATAATCTGATATCCTGCTGCTGAAACGTATTTTCAGGTATAGCTCACGATAGAATAAAATTATATAGATTACTGCTGAATAGGAGAGGAGAAAGCCTGCATCGAAGATGGTTGAAGGCCTGATTATTATTATGACAAATGCTGAAGCCAGAACGGAATTTACAGAATTTACAGGTCTTTTCATGAGATATCCCGTCTGAAGAAAAGTGAACATAAGTGTTGCTCTCATTACAGATGGGGTCAGTCCGGTCACGAATGCAAACATCCATAAAAATAGTATCGTGATAAGCACTCTCAGAATCCTGAGTTTTCCCTTAAAAAAGAATAGTATTTTGAAAATGAAAAGGCTTAATATTATTGCATGTAGGCCTGAGACAGCCATAATATGCATAACACCTGCCTTTTGGAAGGCCTGTTTCTGATCCTGCTCCAGCATACTCTTCTGTCCCAGTGTGATAGCCGAAACAAGTGCAAGTCTCTCGCCTGTAATGCCTCTTGCATTGTACATGGCAATTATTTTTTCTCTTATTATCCGAGCCTTGTAGATAAATTTCCGGTGTTCAGACGAAGTGTGCCTTATTACATCACTGCTGTCGGTAAACGCATAGTACTTGATACCATGATTTTCCATGTAGAATTTGTAATCGAACTCATAGGGATTGCCCCGGTTCATAATTTCCAAAGGGGAACATCTTATTACCATCCTGTCGCCCGGGCGGTAAAGGGATACATCATTGCCCTTTTTGTGATAAAGCAAAATCGAACCTTTTACCGGTATTGTCCCTTCGGGGTTCAGTCTGTTACAAAGTTTGAGTACAATGCTGAAGGTATTCTCCTTTTCTTCAGGGAAATCGTATAATATGCCTGAATAAATGGCTTCACCGGCTTCAAGGACAGAAATATTATCTTTTTCCATTCTGTATAGGAATGCTCCTGTGAAGAAAAAGGTAATAGTCAGGCTTATTCCATATAGATTGTTTGTTAATGATTTATTGAAGAAAAGCGATGTGCAGAAAAGGAGAAATACAAATATTGCCGCTGAAATAAACAAATTATCGCTTGGAGTATAGAATAATCCGCACACTATTCCGGCGCATAATGGAAGCACCAGCCGAAGGAAAGGTATTTCCCTGATTAGCACTGAACACAGTATTTGAGACTTTATAAAGTTAGGAAATAGTACTGAAAATGCCTATTGTCAGCAGGAATTAATACTGAGGAAAAACTTCAAACACTTTTCACCCTTTGTTTCGGCAGTACCGTTCTGTATCCGGCCTCAAATCTGCCCTTGCTGATAGCGGTCAGCTTACCTTTTATAAGTCTTTTTCTCAGTGCATTTACCCTGTCGGTAAACAGAATGCCATCGAGATGATCGTATTCATGCTGGATTATTCTGGCCTGATAACCTTCGAAAACATCATCGTGGAAGACCCAGTTTTCATCATAATATTCGATTCTTATCCGGCTTTCCCTGTTGACCTCTTCCCTCAGATTAGGGATGCTGAGGCATCCTTCCGGCATCAGTTTAAGATCGCCGCTTTTTTCTTTGATATGCGCATTAATGAATACTTTCTTAAAACCGGTGAGAGAAGGTTCATCTTCTGCAAGGGGTGTCCCGTCAATAACGAAAATCCTCACTGATTTCCCGATCTGAGGAGCGGCAAGGCCCATTCCTTCAGAATTGTACATTGTCTCAAAAAGATCTGCAATAAGCTTCTGGAGATCTGGATAATCACTGTTAATATCCTCAGCTGTCTTTCTTAGAACAGGGTGTCCGTATACTAATATCGGGTATGTCATTAATCCTTTTTTTTATCAAGAAAAGTCTGCAAAATTATCGATGCGCTTATTTTATCGACAGTTCCCTTATTCTGTCTTTCCTTTTTCTTTAATCCACCGTCTATCATAATCCTATGCGCCATACTTGATGTGAATCTCTCATCAACAAGATGAATCTTTATTTCCGGGAAATCTCTTTTCAGTTTTTTTAAAAAGGGATCAATGTATTTAACAGAATCGCTGGGCTTATTGTTCAATGTTACCGGATATCCTATCACAAAAGCTTCAATGGTTTCTGATTTCATGTATACTCTGATGAAATCGTTAAATTCATCAGGGTGTAATGTGTTCAGTGGGGAAGCAAACATTTTGAGCGGATCAGTTACTGCAATTCCCACTCTCTTCTTTCCGTAGTCTATACCGATAATTCTGCTCATTTTTCTGAATGTAAAAGTACAAATTATAAGTAAAGTTGCAAAGTAAAAGCCTCACGAACGTACTCTTTATGAAGGTGTGACAAAAAAAGGGTGTCCCTTTTGAGACACCCTCGTAATCTGATTAAAGATGTAATTTATTCAGTCTTTGTGAACTCCATTGCTGCAAGTCTTTTATAGGAATTGTAACGCCATTTGGCATTTTCCTCTGCAGCTTTGAAGAGCACTTTAGCTTCATCGGGGAACATCTTGACAAGTGATGTGTAACGTACTTCAGAATTTATGAAGCTTTGGAATTTAGTCCAGTCGGGTTCTTTTGAATCCAGAATGAATGGATTCTTGCCCTCAGCTTCAAGGAGAGGATTGTAACGATACAGATGCCAGTATCCTGATTCTACGGCAAATTTCTCCTGAGCCTGTGTTTTACCCATACCGTTCCTGAGCCCGTGATTTATACAGGGAGAATAAGCAATTATAAGTGAAGGACCGGGATAAGCTTCAGCTTCCTTTATAGCCCTAAAATACTGTGAATTGCTAGCTCCCATAGCTACCTGGGCAACATACACGTAACCGTAGCTCTGGCCATTTGCCCGAGGTCTTTTTTGCGGATCTTTTTTCCTGATGCTGCAAATTTAGCTACTGCACCGGCAGGTGTCGACTTCGAAGCCTGGCCACCCGTATTTGAATATACTTCTGTGTCGAGAACCAGAATATTGATATCTTCTCCTGCTGCTATCACATGGTCAAGTCCTCCATAGCCAATGTCATATGCCCAGCCGTCGCCTCCGAATACCCAGTGTGATTTTTTTACCAGGTATTGTTTAAGACTGAGTATTTCTTTTGCAACTTCTGATTTATCTTTTTTGCATGCTTCAATAACTTTTTCGGAAGCAGCTTTTGAAGCTTCGGTATTATTCATTCCATCAAGCCATTCGCTAAAAGCAGCTTTTGTTTCTTCGTTTACAGAATTGCCTGACTCTCTCATTCTGAGAGCAATTCTTTCACGCATCTTGTTAGAGCCAAGCATAAGGCCGAATCCATATTCAGCGTTGTCTTCAAAAAGTGAGTTGGCCCATGCCGGTCCATGTCCCTTTTCATTGGTTGTATAGGGAGTTGAAGGAACTGATGCACCATAGATGGATGAACAGCCTGTTGCATTCGCAATTATCATTCTGTCACCGAATAGCTGTGTAAGGGTTTTGATATATGGTGTCTCACCGCAACCAGCACATGCTCCTGAGAATTCAAATAACGGCTGTGCAAACTGGCTGTTTTTTACATTCACAAATTTATCGACAACATTATCCTTGTATCCTACTTTTTCATGCATGTAGGTCCATCTGTCTGCTTCGGCAAGTTGAGTTTCTAAAGGCTTCATTATCAGGGCTTTATTCTTTGACGGGCATATGTCTGCACAGTTCCCACAGCCGGTACAGTCATAGACACTTAGCTGCATTTTGAACCTGTATTGCTTGAGGGCACCGGGGATACCCTGTATCGTTTTCGTGCCTGCCGGTGCATTTTTAGCTTCTTCCTCAGTTAAAAGGAAAGGCCTGATTGCTGCATGAGGACAAACATAGGCGCACTGATTGCACTGGATGCATTCATCGGGCTGCCATTCCGGAACATTTACAGCAATACCTCTCTTTTCGTATGCCGCGATGCCTGCCGGGAATGTGCCGTCTTCTCTTCCTGCAAAAGCGCTGACAGGGATATCATCACCTTTAAGGGCTATTATGGGGTCAACAACATTACGGTAAAATTCCGGTTTGCTGCCGTTTTCGCTTACTTTTTCAATTTTGAGATCAGCCCATTCAGCAGGTATCTCAACTTTTTCAACCTGACCGCCCCTTTCAACAGCCGCATAATTCATATTTACTATTTTCTCACCTTTCCTTCCGTAGGAATTGTAGATGGCCTTTTTCATTTCTTTTTCAGCCTCATCGTACGGAATAATGTTGGCAAGTTTGAAGAAGGCAGCCTGCATTATTGTATTTGTCCTGTTACCAAGTCCAATTTCTTCAGCAATAGTTGTTGCATTAATTATATAGAAGTTGATCTTGTTCTCAGCCATGTATTTCTTTATTGATGCAGGAAGTCTTTTCTTTGTTTCCTCTGCATCCCACAATGAATTGAGCAGGAATATGCCGTTTTTCTTCAGACCTTTCAGCATATTGTCATATTTGTTTATATAAGATGGTACATGGCAGGCAACAAAGTCAGGAGTGTTAACATAATATGGTGATCTGATAGGATTATCTCCGAACCGGAGGTTGGAAATTGTGATTCCCCCCGATTTTTTAGAATCGTATGCAAAATAT
>Ga0116172_10002516_pt1 | contig 15838 bp, 13 predicted proteins | sample AD_UKC083_MetaG_FD_89799 | JGI IMG/M metagenome (GOLD analysis project Ga0116172, IMG submission 89799) | Active sludge microbial communities of municipal wastewater-treating anaerobic digesters from USA - AD_UKC083_MetaG | ecosystem: Engineered > Bioreactor > Anaerobic > Digestate | place: USA...
ATAAAGGCACATTTCTACTCACCGACAAAATTGTTGTTCGGCAAAGAGATTGACACATACATTGTCAATATAATTGTACTCTGGTTCATGACCTTAATCTTATACATCATTCTTTACTTCAGACTTCTCAAAAAATTGCTTGATTCAGGACAGACTGCCTTTGGAAAGAAGTACAGAGCCTCAGAATAAAAAACAGCAGGATGTCTTTTCACGAGACAATCCTGCTGTTTTATTTCCGCAATACCTGTTTAAAAACTATATGCTTACAGCTATTCTACTATCTCTATCATTTTAAAGGGTACCCTTATAATTGATTCGTAATCTTCTCCAGCTTCCAGCATATCTTCATCATCCTCTTCATAATACCAGTGAACTTCGACATCATTCTTTGCCTTATGGATAGCTTCAAGCTTTTTAAAAACATCAAGAATACATTTCGAGGAACTCGTATTGAAATACTCGAGGCGTATGTTAACAATGGTTTTTGGAAGAGGATTTTCTTTATAACTATCAAGCCAGTCTACTATGGGTTTGTAAAACTCAACCGAGTTTTCCGGAATTGATCGCCCCCTGATTTCAAATACACCTGCTGAAGAATCAAATCTTACAGTAGGGGTCTTTGGTGTTCCTTCAATTTTGATCGGTTCCATCTTATATAATTTTTATGGTTATCTTATGGATTTGGTACTAATTCTCTTCACTAACTAAAATATCAAGATAAAAAAATGAATACTTGTCATTATATTCCTTGAAAGTATAAATAAGTTTATTACCTGTTTTTCTTGCTATATCAACCAGGCCTAAACCTCCTCCGCCTTTTTCAGAGATTTTCTGGTGGTTGAGTATAAATTTATAAAGTTCCCTTATTTCCTCACAACTCGACTGATTGATCTTTTTTATCTTTTCTTCAAGCTTTTCAACATTATCAGCCTTTATAAAGTTACCTGTTATTATCTTATAACCCTTGTCTACCTTTTTGACCAGAAGTATCCCGAATTTTTCGGAAGTCTGATCCTCATAATCCTCAGGAACTTTATCAACGTGATGATACAGATTCTGAAGACTTTCAACAAGAACATTATAGACTTTTTTCCTGAGTTTTGACCGGTCATTTTCCTGAATCATCTTATATTCAACCTCGTCAAGTATCTGATTGATAACATCAGAATCAACATTCCCTTTATAAAAAAAAATAATGTTATTCTTTGTCCGGTCCGGTAAATAACTCTCTATATTAAAGCCCATTTAAGCTTCTAATTTGGAAATGGATTGTTTCCGATAACACAAATATAATAAAAAAATGAAGTTAGCAAATAATAACATTCCCACATTCCTGATTATGAAAATTTGAGGCGTTTTTTGATCAAACTATTAAAAAACGAGGATCAATGACATTTTTATGTTGATATCATTAGTCATGTCTCCTTAGTGAACCCGAATACATTTGAAATCCTGCCAGAATACATTCAATTGAACCATTGAACAACTTGTATTTAACTGATGGTCTTAGACCTATATTGTGAAGACATTCTTTTCCCGGGGTTATTATCCAGGCTTTATGGCCGGAATAACTATGCTTAAGTGTTGATCCTATCAGTCTGTACTGGCTGTTCAGTTCTTCCACCTGCAATCTCTGGCCATAAGGAGGATTGAATACAAGATAACCTTCTGTACTCCCAGGTTTTAAATCCTTAAAATCTGCTACTTTAAAGCTAACAACACCCTTTAAGCCCGCTTTTTCCGCATTAGCCGAAGCAATTTTTATTGCTTCTTCCGAGACATCTGTTCCTTTTATAACAGCTGATGATTTAATTATCCTGCTGTCGCAATCCTCCCTGACCTTTCTGAAAAGAGTATCATCATAATCTTTCCATTTACTGAATCCATAAGTGTTTCTAAAGAATCCTGGCGGTACATTGTTTGCCATAAGTCCGGCTTCAATGGGAATAGTTCCTGAACCGCACATCGGGTCAAGAAGAGGTTTTGAAGCATCCCAGCCTGAAAGCTTCAGGATACCTGCAGCAAGAACCTCATTAAGAGGCGCCATGCCCTGCCTGACCCTGTAAGCTCTCTTAAAAAGCGGGGTTACTGATGAATCAAGCGAAATAGTAACTTTTCTGTTACTTATATGTAAATTGATCAGCAAATCAGGATTTTCGGTATCTACATCAGGTCTTATTCCTGTTTTACTCCTGAAATGATCTGCTATTGCATCTTTTAATACAAGGCCGGGATACATAGTGTGACTAAAAAGCTTTGAGTTTACAACCGGCACTATCGAAAAAGTCATCGAAGCACTCATGTACTTTGACCAGCTTAAAGCCTTTGAGCTTTTATAAAGGTCCTCCCTTGATCCTATACTGAAGCTTGCAACAGGCATAAGCACAGATATAGCTGTACGGGAGCAGTAGTTAATCCTGTACAGAAGCTCTTTGTTGCCTGTAAAAAAAACAGCACGGTTTCCAGGCTCTGCATCTGTTGCTCCAAGCTCTTTCAGTTCAGAAGCAAGAACATTTTCAAGTCCATACAGGGTTTTGGCAACAAATTTCTGAATACCCATGATCGTCAAAGTTAATTATTTGAGTCAATAAAAATATTTTTTACACTTTCATGCACAAGAAAATAAAACATGTTGCTATTTTTAACGTTCTAATAATTGAAATTACAGTTAATTAATCCGGATAATAATGAAAAATATGAAGTTTTACACCCTTGTTTTCCTGTCCCTTATACTTTTAACATTCACTTCATGTGAAAAGGACAAGTCGCTGTCAGAAGCCATAATCGGAACATGGGAGATAAGGGAACATACCATTATAGTTTATGAAAATGGGATCAAGAAAGAATCTCATACACAATATCTGAAAGCAACCGAGAAAATTTTCCAGTTTGTTTCCGGAGGGGCTGGCATTTACTATGAATTTGCAAGTAATATTGTTTTTAACTGGGCGCTATCAGGTTCTAATATGGTTATCAGTAATCTCTATACAGAAGATCTGCAGGTGAAAATCACTATTGATGGCAAGGTATTGGTGTTTTCATACGATGAGATTGACAGTAAAGAGCCATCGATCAAACTCGAATTTATTTTCAAGGGATACCGTATTGATTAGAAGACAAGGCCAGATCGTCTGATCTCCTGGCCAAAATACTGTTATAGGTTTTGGCATCTGAAATAATTTCACGAGCCTTATCAATAACCGGATCATTTTCATTTATTATCCTGTAATACTCGTTTGAATGCCATATATTACTTGCAATCAATGCTTTCAGTATAAGAAGTATTTCTTCCTTTGATCTGTCAAACTGATTATCAACATATTTAACACCCAGCTCTTCCCCTCGTTTTATAAAATCCTTTATCTCTTCAGGGCTTAACTGAAAACGCTCTTTGAATTCATCAAAAGAGGAATAGCTTGATGCTATTCTGGCCCTGTTCCTGTCAGCATATTCAAGGATAAAAGACCTGAAAACATCCCTTCGTACAAGAGCCCTGTAATAATCCGAGTAATTTGTTGTATCAACAGCCATAAATACATCAGGCATGATGCCTCCTCCCCCATATACTGTACGCTGGTTAACAAGAGTTTTGAACTTCAGAGAATCAGGCATATGAATACTGTCAACAGATACCAGTTCTCCGTTTGAATACCTGTTGTAAAAGGAGCTCATATACTTTTCATAACCCTCATTATAAGGGGTCTGTATCGATCTTCCCGTTGGCGTAAAATAACGGGCTATCGTCAGACGGATCATTGATCCGTCATTAAGAGAAAAAGGTGTCTGCACCAGTCCCTTGCCAAAGGTCCTTCGGCCAATTATTACCCCCCTGTCCCAATCCTGTATGGCGCCTGCAAATATCTCGCTGGCTGATGCCGAAGTTTCATCTGTAAGCACCACAACCCTGGCCGACGCAAGATTACCCGATCCCGAAGATTTATAGTCTCGCCTCGGGTATTTGCGCCCTATAAGATAGACAAGCAGCTTCTTATCCCTGAAAAAATGATTTGCCAGATCTATTGCAGCTGACATATAACCTCCACCATTGCTACGCAGGTCAATAACAAGGTTTTTCATATTATTCTTTTTCAGCGACTGAAGAGCATCAGTGAATTCCTTGTTTGTTGTAGCTGCAAATTTATTAAGCTTAACATACCCTGTTTCCTTATCGAGCATATAAGCAGCATCCAGACTGTTAATAGGTATGTTATCGCGGATTATAGCATAATCAAGAATCTGTTTTTCTCCCTTTCTCGACACGCCTAACTTGACGACCGTTCCCTTGGGTCCCATAAGACGGTTTCTTACACCTGTAGTTGTTATCTTTATTCCTGCCACTTTTTCGCCATTAATAGTAACAATCCTGTCACCAGCAAGCAATCCCACTTTCTCAGATGGCCCCCCTGAAATCGGCTCGACAACTAATATAGTATCATGAAGAATATTAAAAGAAATACCTATTCCCTCAAAATTACCAAGAAGGGCCTGATTAGCTTCTTTAACGTCTTCAGCAGATATATAAGTAGAATGGGGATCAAGGTCTCTTAACATTCCAATAATAACTTTTTCAGTTATTTTACTGATATTGGTGGAATCAACGTAATAATCATCAATAATATTAAGAGTTCTGCCCAGCTTAATTGTCTCGTTTGTCAGAGTTTGACCAGAAACATATTGATTTGCAATTCCATGCAATAATATTAAAAAGATTATAAGTGCTTTTCTGATTATCATAATTGTCCTCTCTTTCTTGGTGGCATATTGCACTTTTCAAGGCTTTTCATAGTTAAACGAAAAAAAGCGTCTTCCAGTATTAATCAACTGAAGCTGAACAACAATTTTCGTGCCTTTTTGTTTTATTCCCACTGTCTTTATTACAGCCGGAATCTTTAAATTAATTTCATAAACGTCTCTGTTAACAATCTCAATGAGATTGTTCTGACAGATTCATGAGAAAGACATTGACCAGTCAGTTGTCATAGTGGCAATTGCATCCTCATGCGACATCTACAGTCGAATATCAGATCTTTTCGTTCACTTCAGATTATTAATTATCCGGAAAAGTTTAAATATAGGTAATCTTTCATTACGTATGATCGATATGCTCTAGCTCATATGATTTTCCATCAATAGCGGGGAAGGTTCTGGGGAACAATGATTTTGCTTCGTCGACAAGAACTGAAACATCCTTATATCTGGCAGAGAAATGGCCGATAATAAGGGTTCCGGCACCTGCTGCCCTTGCTGTTCGTGCAGCATCTTCAGTTGTTGAATGGCCTGTAATTTCAGCCAGATCTTTCAGGCTTTTGTCAAATGTTGCCTCATGGTAAAGAAGGTCGACATTTTTCACGAATGAGGAAAGGCGTTTGAAATACTTTGTATCGCTACAGTAAGCGTAAGAGAGCGAAACCGGACCAGGAATTGTGAGAAGCTCATTTTTAATTAATTTTCCATCAGCAGTAACAAAATCCGCACCTTTCTTTATAGCTCTTATCCTCACCGGAGGGATCTCATATTTACTTATAAGCTCTTTTATAATATTACGGTCATGGGGTTTTTCCCTGAAGAGAAAACCAAAAGCAGGTATTCTGTGTTTCAAAGGGAAAGATGTTACAGTAAGATATTTATCATCAAGTATTTCCACTGGGTCATTACCTTTCAGCGGGGTAAAGTCAATTTCAAAACTCAGGTTAATATCAAAATCTTTCAGGTGTGATAACAGAAGAGAAAAGTAATTTTCGGGAGCGTAAAGATGAACAGGGGTTGTTCTGCCCATAAGGTTAAAAGAAGAAAGAAGGCCGTATAATCCGAATACATGGTCTCCATGCAGATGACTTATAAAGATATGGTTTATCTTTCCAAGTCTTATCCTGCATTTTCTGAGCTGCATCTGAGTTCCCTCTCCGCAATCAATCAAAAAAATCCGCTCATGAGCATTAAGCACATGAGCGGAAGGATATCTTTCTGATGTTGGCAATGCAGAACTACTGCCAAGTATTGTTAATCTCATCGGCATCCTGCAGTGCTGAGATCTCAGAGAATCATTTTTTCAGCATCAGCAACTGTTTTTGTAATTGTAAGCACAGTATCGAGCTGAGAAATTGTTATCAAACGTTCAACGGCCTCATTTAATCCGCATAGGACAAATGTACCACCAGCATTCTTGCATAATCTATTAGCTACAAGAATGGCGCTCAAACCAGACGAATCGCAATATTTGCATTTCTCGAGATTCAGGATGATATTTTTCTCACCCTTTCCTGAAACCAGTACAAGTTCAGATTTCAAAGCAGGAGCTATGTGGGTATCAAGCTTTTCTGCCAGTATCTGTATTACTGTACTGTTATTCCGGCTTTCAATGTTGAAATCCATAGTTATTTAGATTTTATGATAGCCCTAATTTAATAAATATTTCTATTTATTAGAAGTTTTATTTTCTTTTTCTTCCATTTCTTCTTTCAATGCTGCTAATTGTGCTATATCGCCGAGAGTTGTTTTTTCAATATTGGATTTTGATTTTCTCGTTGATCGCTTTGGTGAATCAGCTTCAGCTTTCTTGGTATGTGCTTCAGCAGCTCTCTTCTCATCTTCGAATATCCTGCTGTGAGATATAATGATCTTTTTTGCTGATTTATTAAATTCAATAACCTTGAACATCATTTTTTCATCAACTTTGGCGACAGTTCCATCTTCCTTAATGAGATGCTTTGGAGTAGCAAAACCTTCAACACCATAAGGAAGCGCAATTATAGCCCCTTTATCAAACACTTCTATCACTGTTCCTTCATGAACTGAATCGACAGTAAAAAGAGTTTCAAATACATCCCATGGATTCTCTTCAAGCTGCTTATGACCAAGACTAAGCCTTCTGTTCTCTTTATCTATTTCAAGAACAACTACTTCAATTTCCGCATCTATAGATGTGAATTCTGCAGGATGCTTGATCTTCTTTGTCCAGGAGAGATCCGAGATATGTATCAAACCGTCAACTCCTTCTTCAATCTCAACGAACACACCAAAGTTTGTAAAGTTTCTTACTTTTGCCACATGATTGGAACCGACAGTGTACTTTTCCTCGATATTCTGCCATGGATCCGGTTTCAACTGTTTGATTCCAAGCGACATTTTCCTTTCTGTCCTGTCGAGGGTTAGAATTACAGCTTCAACCTCATCGCCTACTTTCATAAATTCCTGCGCACTGCGAAGGTGTTGAGACCATGACATTTCAGATACATGAATAAGACCTTCCACTCCGGGAGCGATCTCAACAAATGCACCGTAATCTGCCATAACAACAACTTTTCCTTTAACCTTATCTCCGATCTTAAGATCAGGATCGACAGAATCCCATGGATGAGGTGTAAGTTGTTTCAGACCAAGCGCGATCCTCTTCTTATCATCATCAAAATCGAGGATAACTACATTCAGCTTCTGATCAAGCTGCACTATCTCTTCCGGATGGTTAACCCTGCCCCATGAAAGATCTGTTATATGAATAAGTCCGTCAACACCGCCCAGATCAATAAACACTCCGTATGAAGTTATATTCTTAACTGTACCTTCCAGAACCTGTCCTTTTTCAAGTTTAGCAATAATCTCTTTCTTCTGTTGTTCAAGTTCAGCTTCGATAAGAGCTTTATGTGAAACAACCACGTTTTTGAATTCCTGGTTTATCTTCACAACTTTAAATTCCATCGTTTTACCAACGAAAACATCATAGTCGCGTATAGGTTTAACGTCAATCTGCGATCCGGGAAGGAAAGCTTCAATACCGAATACGTCAACAATCATTCCGCCCTTGGTACGGCATTTTATATAGCCAGTAATTATTTCGTCATTTTCGAGTGCAGCATTGACGCGCTCCCATGAGTTTATTGCCCGTGCCTTCTTATGTGAAAGTATAAGCTGTCCTCTTTTATCCTCCTGGCTTTCAACGTAGACTTCAACTATATCGCCAACTTTCAGGCCGGGATTATAACGGAACTCGTTAAGGCTCACAACACCTTCAGATTTGTAACCAATGTTTATCACTACTTCGCGCGACGTCATCTGTATAACTGTTCCTTGTACCACTTCATCAACTGCAATAGTCGACAGAGTCTCGTCGTACATTGCTTCATACTCCTTATGTTTCGGAGAAGTTTTCACCCCCTCATCTTCAAATGCATCCCAGTCAAAATCTTCGTTTGACAATACGCTGGGAGCCCGGACTCCCTTTTCAGGATCTCTTTCTTTTCTGATTTTCTTTGACCTGCCTTCTTCAGTATCCACTCCAGCTGAACCAGAATCAACAGATATTTCCGATTCTGACTTCTGGGTTTCAACTGCAACTTCAGTTTTATCCTGTTCTATAACTTTTTTTGGTGCTTTTGCCTTAATGGTAACTACATCCTCCTCAGGCATATCAATCTCTTCAAATGCCTCTTCAATAAACTTGCCCTTAGTTTCCTTAACTTTGTTTTTTCTTATTGGTTTTAAAACATCGTCTGCGTCCTTTTCCAAGATCTCTTTCCTGACAGCTTTTTTCTTGTTTTCACTCATGATTTGATTTTAAAATTTCTAATAATTAATAAGTTAGACATTATTTTGATAAAATTGGTGTGCAAAGATAGATTATATATTTGAAATTTGATACAATAAATATAAGATTTTCAGTCATCTTTGCTTGTTTTACAATCTCGGGTGAACTATTATCTTTGCATATGATGATTGTTAAAATTACCTGAAACATTTTCAATAAATGAAAATAGCCGTAATAGGCACCGGATATGTAGGACTGGTAACAGGAACGTGTTTTGCCGATAGCGGAGTGACCGTTACTTGCATTGATAATGACAAGGAGAAGATAAGGCAGCTGAAGAACGGAGTAATACCTATCTATGAACCGGGCCTTGAGAGTATGATAAAAAGCAATTTCGGAAAAAAAAGACTTTTTTTCTCTTCAGACATAGCTGAAGGCATCAAAGATGCCGAAATTGTTTTCATAGCTGTCGGAACTCCTTCAGAAAGTGATGGACGTGCCGATCTCACTAATGTACTGTCAGCAGCAAGGGAAATTGGCAGATCCATGACTGACGATATTGTAATAGTTATCAAAAGCACAGTTCCTGTCGGTACATCTAAAAAAGCAAGAAAGGTTATCCAGGAAGAGCTTGACAGAAGAAAGGCAGATGTGTCATTCGACATGGCTTCAAACCCGGAATTCCTGAAAGAGGGTGCTGCTATTGAGGATTTCCAGAGACCTGAAAGGATAGTAATAGGGGTAGATAATGAAAAGACCGGGAAAATAATGAAAAAGCTTTACATGACTTTTGTTCTTAATAATCATCCGATCTACTTCATGGATATTGCTTCCGCTGAGATCACTAAATATGCCGCAAATGCAATGCTCGCAACACGCATCAGCTTTATAAATGAGATTGCTAATCTGTGCGATCTCCTGGGAGCGGATATAAACAATGTCAGAAAAGGGATTGGAAGCGACTCAAGGATAGGTAATAAATTCCTGTATCCCGGACCAGGATATGGCGGATCATGCTTCCCAAAAGATGTAAAGGCAATTATCAAAACTGCTCATGAGAATGGCTATGAGCTAAATGTAATCAAAGCCGTCGAAAAAGCTAATGAATATCAAAAGAATGTGATATTCAATAAGATATCTGTTTTTTTCAATAACAAACTAAAGGACAGGGTGTTTGGGATATGGGGATTGTCTTTTAAGCCTAGAACTAACGACATAAGAGAATCTCCATCCATTTACCTGATCGAGAAACTTCTTGAAAATGGTGCTGTTGTTAAAGCCTACGATCCTGCCGCAATGGCGGAGACAAAGAAAAGGCTGGGCAATCGGATAATCTATGCATCTGATCAGTATGAGGCATTAAAGGGTGCAGATGCTATGGCGCTGATGACTGAATGGTCTGAATTCCGTCTTCCTAACTTCAACACCATGGCTAATCTTATGAATGCTAAAGTAATCTTTGATGGCAGGAATATTTATGATCCGGCAGAGCTTAAAAAAAGAGGCTTCGTATATTTTGGAATTGGAAGAGGGTAGCTTAATAGGTCGTGCAAGTCGTGCAGGTCGTGCAAGTCTTGCAGGTCGTGCAGGTCGTGCAGGCTACGTATCCGACGGAAGGAGGAGACATAGTCCTGAGAGCAAAGCGACTCGGGATCTTAAACGACTCGAATAACTTGTATGACAGTAAAAAAATGACTGATAAAACTTAAATTCAATATAAATGAAAGGCATTATTCTGGCAGGCGGAATGGGTACAAGACTTTACCCGATAACAAGTACCATCTCGAAGCAGATGTTGCCGGTGTATGATAAACCGATGATATACTACCCGCTATCGGTACTCATGCTGGCAGATATCCGTGACATCCTTATTATATCGACTCCGCGCGATCTTCCCGGTTTCAGGGCACTCCTTGGAGATGGACACTCATTAGGATTAAGTTTCAGCTATATTGAACAAACAAAACCTGAAGGTCTTGCCCAGGCTTTCATTCTGGGAGCTGATTTTATAGGTTCTGACACTGTCTGTATGATACTTGGCGATAATATCTTTTACGGCCATGGCTTCGGAGATACACTTCGGAGTACAGCCAAGTTGAAGAAGGGAGCATGCATTTTTGGCTATTATGTAACCGATCCTGAAAGATACGGGGTTGTTGAGTTTGATAAGAACATGAAAGCCATCTCAATAGAGGAAAAACCCAAAAAACCTCGCTCTAATTACGCTGTTACAGGCTTATATTTCTACGATAACACTGTCGTTCAAAAAGCTGCACAGCTTAAGCCATCGAAAAGAGGCGAACTGGAGATCACTGACCTTAACAGGCTGTACCTTGAAGAGGGAAGCCTCCAAATAAAAGAGATGGGACGCGGGATGGCCTGGCTCGACACAGGCACCTATGAGAGTCTTTTACAGGCTGCCAATTTTATAGCTACACTCGAGCAAAGACAGAGTTTAAAGGCATCTTGTATTGAAGAAATAGCATATAAACGTGGCTTCATCAATAAAGAACAACTGATTGCCCTGGCTGAACCGGTAAGTAATAGCCAATATGGCAAATACCTCTTGAGAATAGCTTCAGAAGAAATAAGTGTTTAAGAAGGGTTCAAATAAGAATTACTATGGAGATTATTGAAACAGGATTTAAAGGACTCGCGATCATAAAGCCGTCGGTATATGTCGACAGCCGGGGCTATTTCTTTGAAAGCTTCAGTATAAAGAGTTTCCGGGATGCAGGCATCTCTTTTTCGCCTGTTCAGGATAACGAATCAATGTCTAGCAAAGGTGTGATAAGAGGACTTCATTACCAGCTCAGACCCTATGATCAGGCAAAGCTTATAAGAGTTGTTTCCGGAAAGATTTTTGATGTTTCCCTCGATATTCGAAAAGACTCTAAAACTTATGGGAAATGGTTTGGCATTGAACTGGATTCGGAAAATAAAATCCAGCTATTGATCCCAAAAGGATTTGCACATGGGTTTTCCGTACTTGCCGACAGGACTGTGATACAATATAAGGTAGATAATTTTTATAACAAGGCATCTGAAAGAGGCATATTGCTGAGCGATCCCGCACTTAACATTGACTGGAGACTTGAAGACGCTCCCAGAATAATAAGTGAGAAAGATATGATCAACCCGCTTTTTAGCAAAGCCGATAATAATTTCTGAAATAAACTTAACAGCAGTGGCAGTCATACTTATAACCGGAGCAAAAGGACAGCTGGGCAGCGAGATAAATGAAGTTTCCAGAAAGTACATGGGCTATGATTTCATCTTCACCGATATCGACACCCTTGATATTACAGACAGGCAGAAGACATTTGATTACATTCAACAGATCAGACCTGACTGGATAATTAACTGTGCCGCATATAACCTGGTAGATAAAGCTGAAAGTGAAGCTGATAAAGCTATGCTCATAAATGCAGGGGCTGTCAGGAATATTGCTGATTCCCTGGCAGGATCAGAATGTAAATTCATACACATCTCAACCGATTATGTTTTTGACGGTAATTCAAATGTTCCGTATGATGAGAATTCCAGGGCAAATCCTGTAACAAGTTACGGAAAGTCGAAACATGAAGGTGAACTGGCTGCCCTTACCCACAACAGAAGCATGATTATCAGGACTGCATGGCTCTATTCATCTTTCGGCAGCAATTTTACCAAAACCATAATAACAAAAGCCAGGGAAAAAGACATGCTCAAAGTAGTCTTTGATCAAATCGGCTCTCCGACTTATGCCGGTGATCTGGCATCAAGCATCATAAACATAATTGCACTTGTAATAAGAAATAAGCTTGCTTTTAATCCGGGGATCTATCATTACTCAAATGAAGGTGTCTGTAGCTGGTATGATTTTGCAGAAGCTATTGTAAACGAAGCCGGTATATCATGCAAAATAGTTCCGATCCGGAGCAAAGACTTTCCTTCTGCAGCCAAAAGACCATTTTACTCTGTTCTTGATAAAAGTAAAATAAAAGAAACATACTCCATTGAGATACCTCACTGGAGATCAAGTCTTAAAAATTGTATTAAATTAATGTAAAAACTATCTCATATGTTATCATTAAGCAATATTAAAAAGAAAGCCAGCACCTGGTTGGGAGAAGAGTTCAACGAAGAGACACGAAAAGAAGTCCGTGAAATGCTCGATAATGATGAAAAGAAACTTATTGATGCGTTCTATCAGGATCTGGAGTTCGGCACTGGTGGTCTGCGAGGAATCATGGGTGCCGGGACCAACAGGATGAACATCTACACCCTGGGAATGGCCACGCAGGGTCTTGCAAACTATATAATAAAGCAGTTTGGCAACAAAGGTATAAGGGTTGCGATCGCATATGATTGCCGCAATAACAGCCATTACTTTGCCGAAACAACTACTGACATATTCACTGCTAACGGATTCGATGTCTACCTTTTTGAATCACTAAGGCCTACACCGGAACTTTCATTTGCAATAAGACATTATAAATGCCATAGTGGGGTAGTTATAACTGCTTCACATAACCCGCCTGAATACAACGGATACAAAGTCTACTGGAATGATGGCGGACAGGTTGTTGCGCCACATGATGAGGCAATTATTGAGGAAGTCCGTAAGATAAAATCTATCAATGATATAAAATTCAAAGGCGACAAATCCAAAGTAAGGATGCTCGGAAAAGAAACAGATGACGCATTCCTTAAAGAAATGCTTACAATAAGCATTAATCCTGAACTGATCAGGAAACATTCCGATCTCGGTATTGTATATACACCTATTCATGGTACGGGAATAAAGCTTGTCCCTCCTGCCCTGAGATTATTCGGGTTCAGAAATATTATAACCGTTGCAGAACAGGAACAGCCCGATGGCAATTTCCCGACTGTCAAATCACCAAATCCTGAAGACCCTGAAGCACTGAAACTTGCAATCGAAACTGCTATAAGGAACGGATCAGACATAGTAATGGCAACAGACCCGGATGCTGACAGGCTGGGAATTGCTGTAAAGAACAAGGAAGGTGATTTTATTATGCTGAACGGAAATCAGACTTGTGTTTTGCTTATTTACTATATTCTCTCACAGTACAAAGAGAAAAATAAATATCTCGGCAATGAATATATTCTAAAGACAATAGTCACAACTGACCTTCTTGACAAAATAGCTGAGAAATACAATGTTGAATGCTTCAATCTTCTCACTGGATTTAAATTCTTTGCCGAGTTGATAAGAATGCTTGAAGGAAAGAAAAAATTCATTGGAGGAGGTGAAGAGAGCTACGGTTTTCTCCCGGGTGATTATGTAAGAGATAAAGATGCAGTTGCTTCATGTGCGCTTGTTGCAGAAGCCGCTGCATGGGCGAAGAGCAGGGGAAAAACATTATTCGACATACTTATCGATATTTATCTTGAGTTTGGCCTCTATAATGAAAAGCTGGTAAATATCATACGTAAGGGTGCGAAAGGAGCAAATGAGATAAAGGAAATGATGAGAAACTACAGAAGTAATCCGCCCAAAAAGATTAACAATAACAATGTACTCAGGATCAGCGACTATGAGACACTGACAACAACTGATTGCCTTACAGGTGAGAAGACCGGGATCAAACTGCAAAAATCAGATGTCCTTCAGTTTTTCCTTGAAGACGGCAGCAAGATATCTATAAGGCCTTCCGGCACTGAACCGAAAATCAAATTCTATTTCAGTGTAAATACAAAACTTGAATCGGCATCTGCTTATGATGATACAATGAAGCTTCTCGACGAAAGAATTGAAGGGATAATAAATAACATGAAGCTGAAATAATCCATTTTTCATCACGAAGAACGCGGATTACAAACATGTTATGTAACATAATATCCGCATTTGGAGGAATGATTTTGTTTTGAGAATGCCCGGAATTTCCGGGCCTTTATCACATGCTTGAATAAACAGTCTGTCAGATCATATCCGTATTCCTAATATCGCAACATCATCCACCTGATCGGCTGTTCCCTTCCATCTTTCAAATTCATTCAGAAGGATATTCTGCTGTTCTATCATGGGCCTGTAGTAGATCTTGGAAAGCAGTTTCCTCAGGTTTTGTTTTTTGAATTTGCCGCCTTCAGGGCCACCGAACTGCGAAGTATAACCGTCAGAGAAGATATACAAAGTATCTCCCCTCGCCACCTTAATGACATGATTTGTGAAGGGTATCTCTTTGCCATAATGTATCCCTATGGGCATTCTGTCGGCCTTGTATTCCTTCAACTCCCCTCCCTGGAAAAGGAAAAGAGGATTAAAAGCTCCTGAATACTGCAGTTTTGTCCTGTTCTTATCCAGAACACAGAAAGCGATATCCATTCCATCGGCAGCCTCACCGATTTTACCTTTCTGGTGAAGGGCTGTCATGGTTTTCTTCCTCAGGAGATTAAGCACCTCATTTGCTGCGAGATTTCCATTATTGGCAATAATCTCATTAAGTGTCGACATCCCCATTGTGCTCATGAATGCTCCGGGCACACCATGCCCGGTACAATCAGCTACAGTGAAAAAGATTGATTTGCTGTCCTCTCCAATCCAGTAAAAGTCTCCGCTTACAATATCCCGTGGTTTGAAAATTATGAAATAATCCGAAAACGCTTCTTTGAAATGATCTTCTTCCGGCAGCATTGCCATCTGAATTCTTCCGGCATACTCAATGCTCGATGTAATCTCCTGCTTCTGGGATTCGATCTCAAATGTCCTTTCCCTGACTTTATCTTCGAGCAGTTTATTCTTCATGACAAATTGCCTTTCCCTGTACTTTATAATAAATACAACAAGAGACAGAAGCAAGAGACCTGACAGCACATAAAAACCCAGGGTCTTTGTCAGGGGGGGCTTTATAGTGAATTTCACTGAATTTGGTTCAGAGATATTACCCCAGAGATCCCTGGCTCTCACCTGCAGAATATACTCACCGGGTTTTGAAATTGTTCTGTCATACGTGGTTCTTTCAGACCAGGGTGACCAGTCATCCATGACCTTATTTATAATATACTGGTACTGGGTAGTATTCTGCTTAAGGTAACCCGGCGCTATAATATTGAAATTTATAGTATTATCCCCTCTCTCCAGGTTTACTTCATTAAGGGCAAATTTCATTCCTTTTCCGCTTGAAATGCTTTTAATGAATACATTGACTGAAGGATTCATGCCCATATAACGCTTGCGGTCTATACCATAGAGTTTGTTTTTACCGTCAATAATCCACAGGTTTTCCGGCTCAACGGTTATTGATACAACATCGTCAAAAATCTTGAGCAACGACAATTCCTTATCATCAACAGTCTGTTCCGCATTAA
>Ga0116172_10002520_pt1 | contig 15831 bp, 16 predicted proteins | sample AD_UKC083_MetaG_FD_89799 | JGI IMG/M metagenome (GOLD analysis project Ga0116172, IMG submission 89799) | Active sludge microbial communities of municipal wastewater-treating anaerobic digesters from USA - AD_UKC083_MetaG | ecosystem: Engineered > Bioreactor > Anaerobic > Digestate | place: USA...
CACCGAGAAAGGGAGATTCAAGCAATCATACCGCTCCTGTATTTGAACGGGGTAACGATCGGGGATTGTATAAATCAATACCTTCGAGGACAAATATTCCGAAGCCGTGATGTGTCTGACGAAAGACGAAGAAAAATTGCTGACATTCTATGATTTTCCAGCGACGCATTTCCAGCACATCAGACCCACGAATCCGATAGAATCGAGCTTTTCGACGATACGGCTCAGGACGAAAAAAGATGAGGAGAACTGCGGCAACCGAAAAACAACGCTTGCGATTATGTTCAAGTTATCACAGCAGGTGGAAAAAGGATGGCCTAAACTGCGAGGATTCAAAGAGATTCCGTTTTTACTGGAAGGGAAGCCATACCATAATGGCTCGCGAATGGAAAATGTCGTCGCCTAATGGATTTATGGAGGACACGCCCGATTTCGATTAATCTAAGACATTTGATAATAACTCTTTATTTTTGATTCTTTTTCCAGTACCGGGGCTTATTCATCCAGTCCTAATAAAATACATATACGTTACTCCTGTTTTTAGCTCAGGAAGCGGGAATTTGCAATCTTGATTATTTACATACTTTTGAAGAAGGGGGAGCAAGGGGGATGCCAGGCTTTTTTGGAATAATCGGTGATATTGAAAAAATAAAAATGAATTTACCTAAAAACGAGAGAAAAGGCTTTCAGTATGATTGTATAAAAAACGATCGCTTATTCATAGAAAGGTCAACTATTCCGAAATTTCTATCGGATAAAGTTTTCGAAGAAAGAGGCAATTATATAGTCGTGACTGAGGGTGTGATTTTTAACAAAACCCAATTGATAGAAGAATACGGAGAGGATGATTTTTTTAGTACGATCGTATCGATGTACAAACAAGATGGGCTTCATTATTTTAAGAAATTTCGGGGTTCGTTTTCCGGTTTTTTCTTTGATAAAGCGAAAAACATAATAATTATTTTTAATGATCACATAGGTGATAAACAGATTTTTTACACGGTTCGAGATAATGAGCTATTTTTTACCTCTAATTTAAACGATTTTATATGTCTGTATCAAACAAATAACTGGCATTACTCGTTCCGTCCACAAAGCGCCTACTACTTGTTAGTGTGTGGATTTATGATAGAAGATAAGACCATGTTTAACGAATTTAAAAAACTGATTCCTGGGTCTTGTATTATTTACGAAAAGAATACTTACAGGATTGAGCAATATTACCGTTTAGATAATACTCCGAATGATAAAAGAACATTGGAAGAAACAATAAACACGGTTGATGATTTATTCAGAAATGCTATAAAAAGGCAATATGAAAAGGATATCGAGTACGGGTTCAAACATTTAGTAACGTTAAGCGCCGGGTTAGATTCAAGGATGACAACTTGGGTAGCGAATGATATGGGTTACGGGGATAATATCGTTAATTTTACTTTCTCACAATCTGACTATTTGGATGAATCAATACCAAAAGAAATAGCAAATAATCTTCATCACGAATGGATTTTTAAATTTCTTAATAACGGACTATGTTTGAAAAACATCGATGAGGTAGTTTCGATTACTTTTGGTAGTCACTGCTACTCTGCGCAATCTCATAGTAAAAGTGCTTTAGACTTAATTGATAAAAAAGCATTTGGTATTATTCATACAGGACAATTAGGAGATGTTATTTTAGGTACATTTTACAAAGAAAAAGACCGAAATAAAAAGCATTCTATTTTAGATGGAGCGATATCTAGAAAACTAAGTTCTCGTGTCTCTCTTAATGATTTAACAAATGATTATGCCAATCAAGAAATCTATATGTTTTATCAAAGAGGTTTTAATGGGGCTAATCAAGGTCTTTTAATCTGGCAACAGGAACACGAATCTTATTCCCCTTTTTATGATATTGATTTATTAACCTATGCTCTTTCAATACCAGTTGAATTACGGTATAATCACGAGTTCTATTTTAAGTGGATATTGAAAAAATATCCGAAAGCAGCCGATTATAAATGGGAGAAAATAAAAGCTAAGATTTCGAGCAAAAGAGTATCAATATTAGGAAAGAGAATCGTTCTAAGAAGAGCCCCGAAAATAATTATGAACGTGTTATTAAGAAAGATGGGGTTTCGATTATCTAATCCATTAAATTCACCTCATTATATGAACCCCTTCGATTATTGGTATAGAACTAATTTGGAAATTAATAAATTTTTGAATGAGTATTATAAAGAAAACGCGATAAGACTCGAAAGATTTCCCGACTTAAAAGTCGATTGCGAAACACTGTTTTCCTCGGGAACTGTAATCGAAAAGACTCAGGTTCTGACTGTGTTAGCTTTCTTAAAGCGTTATTTTGGCTGAAAAATGAAAGATATCGTTCGTTCCCTATCTAGTAAAGGATTCATGCATATCTTTTCTGCAAGTCTAATAAACAAAATCGTTAGTTTCGGTACTTCTTTTATCGTCGTTCGTATACTCTCCAAAGAGGCTTACGGGGCTTGGGCGTACGCTATGAATATTTTGAATTTTTTTTTATTAGTTGAAGGATTGGGTGTCGTACCCGGCCTATTACAGTATGCGAGCCTTTCGAATACAAGAAATGAAAAAACATCGTTCTTGAAGCTAGCCTTCTTGATTGGCTTAGTTTCGAACCTAATAGTCGCTATTGGAATATTGCTCTTTACTTGTTACTTTGAGCTTCCTATAAAAGGCTCTGCTGAAATACTCCGAATGTTGTCATTTTTTCCGGTAATTTCAATTATGGTTAATATATTCCAAGTTTTTCTTCGCGCGGATTTCAGGCATAAATCTTTCTCCTATTTGACAGTATTTAACACCGTTGTATTTATGATATGTGTTATTGTGGGCGGTTTACTTTATGAAGTAAAGGGTATGGTATTTGGCAAATATATATCAGTAATATTATCTATTTTTATTTCAATCTTCATATTGCGGGATTATCTAACTTTATTAAAAGCTAAATTACCCGATTTACATATCATAAAAGAATTTTTAGTATTTTCATTAATATCCGTTTTTAATAATGCGGTGTCATCGATTTTGTATTTATTAGATACTTTTTTAATAGGGCTAATGATAAAAAGCGAAACAATTATTGCTTCTTATAAAACCGCTACATTAATTCCTTTTGCATTAAATTTTATCCCTTCAGCAATTATGACTTTTGCTTATCCATACTTTGCGAAAAATTTTAATAATAAAGACTATATAAAGAAAAACTATCGATTGATACTCAAGTATTCATTCATAATGAATTCCATCATAAGTAGTCTCTTAATTATCTTTGCCCCTTTCGTAATTCCGACAATTTTCGGTGATCAATACATCGATTCGCTAGTTCCGTTCAGAATTCTTTCTTTTGGTTTTCTGATCGCTGGCACTTTTCGGATTCCCGCTGGGAATATTTTAGCAAGCCTAAAAAAAATAAAGGTAAATTTTTATTGTACTCTCCTAAGTGGAGTCCTCAACATAATACTAGATATTTTTTTTATTCGACACTTCGGGTCAACCGGTGCAGCAGTCGCCACAGTAATTATATTTATATTTTCTTCGATGATATCTAATATAGCGCTAAAAGTATATTTAAAGTAATGTGGTTTTCTCACGAGCTATAATCAAATTGTGGGGAAAAGGGTAAAAAGCGGAAAAAAAGGCGTATCTTACAATTAGAAAAACGGTTGCCGAAACCAAAAGGAGGATACGATGTGAAAGATTATAGTCCAAAGAGCGAAATAATCAAGAGGAACACGAGGAAACCCTTTTAAACGGATTAGAAAACATCAGCCGTTTAGAAGAATGAGCCAAACACGGGGCCAGGAGCATACTCAGCCTGGCTCTAAAGAATGAAATCGACATATACATAGAAAAAAGACCAAATCGCTACGTGACGAAGAAAGAAGAAGGCTCATTTACCGAAATGGCTATCGCCTAGAACGGGAGATTCAAGCATTCATATCGCTTCGGTAATTGAAGAGGGCTTCGACGGGGGATTGTATAAAATGAAAAAGGCGCACGCGATGATGTTTAAGTTATCCCAACAGGTAGAAAAAGGATGGCGCAAACTGCGAGGATTCAAAGAGATTCCGTTTGTGTTGGAAGGGAGGCCATACCGCAATGGCAAGCGAATGGAAAATGTTGACGCCTAATGGATTTATGAAGGATATACCTGATTTTGCTTATTTCATAACAATAGATAATACCACAGAAATCACCAAAAGTTAGCGTGAAACGGGAGGCAATATGGATTATCGATCGAAAGAATTACCCCCTTTTTTATCGAGCGAGAACATTTCCACTTCGTTAGAAATCCGATATAGTGTAAATAATGCTTCTTGTGTTTCAAGAATTGATTATATAAAGCGGATTTGCGAAGGGAAAAACGTGCTACACGTGGGATGTGTTGATCATAAAGAAGTCATATTACGGAAAATTAAAAGTAGTACATTCTTACATAAAGAATTATGTAGTGTAAGTAAAAAATGTATTGGAGTAGACATAAACAAGGAAGGAGTCGATTATTTAAGAAACCTAGGATTTATCGACGTTTTTGCTTTAGATATTACTAAAGTTAGGGATGATACAGTAATGTCTGATCATTGGGATTATGTTTTGCTTCCAGAAATTATTGAACACGTAAGTGATCCAACCCTATTTATTAAAGAATTCCTGTCCATTTATTCCTCAGTCATTTCAAAAGTAATTATTACTGTCCCTAATGCTTTTAGAGCAGGAAATTGGAAAGCTGCGAAAGAATCTAAAGAGTTGATCAATAGCGATCACAAATTTTGGTTTTCTCCCTATACTTTGCAAAAAATCACCTATCTGGCAGGATTGGAACTTGAACAATTGCTGTTTTATGATTATCTGTTTGATATAAAATCCAAAAAATCTAGGGTTAGGAATTACTTGAAAATAAGAAAGCTTTATAAGTCCCCGATGCTATGTTCAGGGCTTATAGGTGTTTTTGTTATTAGGTAGGTGATAAGCCAGTGGGTAAAAGATTATACCTTTTTACTAGTAACTTCCCTTTCTTAAAAGGAGAAGAATTTTTAGAAAATGAAGTCCCGGTTTTGGTGAAGCACTTCGATGTTTACTTAATCCCACTATATGCAGAAGGTAAACAAACAAGAAAAACCGAAAAATGCAAAGTCGTAACCGATTTGTCGCGTGAGTTATCCCATCGTACTTTATCGAAACTCTCGAGAATTCCGTTTGTTATCGATGATCTATATTCAGAACTGATACAATTCGTACGTGATCCGCGCATCTTAAGATGTTTATTTTCATTTGCCATCGCGGCTAACCGTATAGAAAATTGGTTTATGAATTCAAAACTTGCTAATCCTTCTGATCAAAATGTGTTTTACTCTTACTGGATGAACCCCGCGGCATTAGCAATCGGTGAATTAAGGAAGAAAGGATTCGGTAATTCAGTTTCTATTTGTAGAGCTCACGGCGGTGACTTATACTTTGATAGAGAAGACAATAGACTTAAGTACCTTCCCTTGAGAAAGAAAATTTTGCAAAACATTGACCGCGTTTTTTTCATATCGGAACACGGTAGAAAGTACTTGGAGGAAAAATTTCCGTTCTTCAAGAAAATCTATGATTTATCTTATCTGGGAGTGAAAGAACGTACTCGTCAGAAGGGAAAAAACGATATTCCCATCTTAATAAGCTGCTCCAACATTATTCCGATAAAAAGAGTAGATTTGATTATTAAATCGCTAGCGCTTATGAAAGACCACTCTTTTGTTTGGTACCATATCGGCGATGGAGTAGGAGGAAGCGAAATCCGAAAATTAGCGCAAAACTTACTCAGAAAGGGTACTTATTCATTTTTAGGTAGATTGACGAACGAACAGGTAATGGAATTTTATAGTAACACTCTCGTCGATTTATTCATTTCGACAAGTTTATCGGAAGGATTACCCGTATCAATGATGGAAGCGATGAGCTTCGGAATTCCTGTCATCGGAACGAACGTTGGGGGTGTCTCGGAAATCGTCAATTCTGAAAATGGTATGCTTTTATCTGAAAAACCGAACGCTCAGGAAGTCGCCAATGCGATTCTGGAAATAATAATTCGTCCCGAAGAAAAAGCCGAAGTACTGAGAAGAAATGCTTATGATATGTGGAATAAAAAATTCAATGCAAAGAATAATTATGAGAATTTTGCAAGAAAAATCGGAAACTTGTTTGACCCGTAGAATTTTTTATTCCGATTTGTATTCGCTAATCGAAAATAGGTTCTTCGATAAGTTACTTGAAAACCATTAAATAATGTCGTATGATACCTATATACACGCATCAAGGAAGGTGTAGATGGGAGATAGGGGATGAAGGAACACGCGGAAGCGACAAAGAGGATATATGATCGGCTTCAAAGTTTCTTGGATAACCTTGATCCGAAGATGAAAATCATCAGAGGGTATGAGGCGGAAAATGAAATTGAGATCCGGGCGAAAAGAACGAGTGAAGTAGAAAAGTGTCCATACTGCGGAGAAGAATCGCGGAAAGTGCATTCATTCTACCCCAAGACATTTGAGGATTTACCGGTGCAGGGCAAGAAGGTCACGATCGTTTTGGAACGTCGGATATTCTCCTGCAACAACCCTGAATGTAGCCAGAAACGATTTTCCGAATCCATCGATTTCATCGAACCCAAGCGAAAGCGGACCCGTCGTCTGGAAGACCACATTTTACGGATATCCGTACATATGAGTTCGCTCAGTGCGGAAAAGGTCCTCAAAGCAGAAAAGATAGGCATTTCCAACACACTGTGAGGAGGCTTATAAAAAAAAAGAATCCCGACACACGAAAACCATCCAGTCATCGGAATCGATGATTTTTCATTTAAGAAAAGAACCCGCTACGGCACCGTTTTCGTGTGTTGGGAAACACATCGAATAATCGATATGATAGATTCTCGTGAAGCAGATCAAGTTACCCAATGGCTGAGGAAGCGACCACAAATCCAGATTGTCACCCGAGACGGATCTCTGAGTTACGCCAAAGCCATTCGAGAGGCATTGCCCCTTGCGATTCAGATCAACGACCGGTTTCATCTGATCCATAATCTGACGAAAGCAGGGAAGAACTATCTCCTGGCCAAGCTTCCTGCTACGATCAAAATCACCGAAGACAAGTGCACTCAGGAGAATCACACTACCCAGCAGATTCCAAAGACAAAGCCCATTTCAGATCCATCAGAGCGAAAGAGAGAGAATAAGGAACAGACCATTTCCATGGTTAAAAAAGAACACTTCAATGGGAAAAGTCTGAGCCGGATTGCCCGAGAAACCGGATTAACCAGAAACACCGTACGAAAGTATGTACGTATAGAAGAACGCTACACACACGGTTCGAAAGGCGTCGATCAAGGGAGCATTTTGGATCGATCCGAAGAGAAAATCCTTCTGATGCGGTCTGCGGGAAAAACGGGACTCGCCATCTTATGAAAGTCTTCGAGAAGAGGGTTACACTGGGAGTGAATCCAGCGTCCGAAGGTACTTACGGCGATGGAAAAACGCGGAGAGAAGTGCCTCGCCAAAATGCCGAAAGATACAACGCAAAGATCTGATATCCATGCTGTATAAAACCAAGAGGACGATAGAGAGCAAAGATAGAGATCTAATCGAACAATTCATACAAACCCAACCATGGATTGAGAATCTTTTCTACGTAGTGGAGGAATTCAAAGGGATATTGGCCCAAAAGAATGTAGCCGGACTGAATGCCTGGATGGAGAAGGCAAACCAGCTGAAAATCACAGAAATACAGAGCTTCATACGAGGAATAGAAAGAGACCGACAGGCTGTCGATCTGGCGATAGGAACGGATTATAGCAACGGTTTAGCGGAAGGATTGATTAACAAAGTGAAGGTCGAGAAACGGATCATGTACGGAAGAGGCTCTACCGAATTATTACGTCAGAAGTTATTAATTAAGTATATCATGTAACTTGACGAAGAACCAGAATCCTATTGATTTTTGAACGGCAATCATCCGAAGGTTCAAAATCCAGAAACTTAAAGGTGATAGTTTGAGATTGCTTATTCTTTCTTTAGATCGCAAAGGTGCCGGACCGCTTTATGCTTTTGAGATGGCAAAAGAATTATCCGAAACGAACGATTTGTATGTAATCACTTCTTCGTATTGTGAAATAATAAACCGATGGAGAGGGCTAAAGCAATCCAATCAGATCGGGTTGTTAGAAATCCCGACTTATACTTCGATAAAAGAGTTCCTCCTTTCTTTGACCAGAATGAAAACTAAAACGAAAAGCCTTTTTGAGTATGTGGATAAAATAAAACCAGAGGCAGTATACTATGGAATGGGTCATAGATGGGAAAGCTATATTGATAAAGGTTTAAGAAAGAGGAAAATACCGATTTTTCACACAATACACGTTCCTGATTTCTCTTCGGAAATGAACCTGTTCAGGAAAATTCTGATGTATTTCAGTATCAAAAGTAATGTAAAGAACTCTAAAGGCATTTTTATACTATCAGCTTGTTATAAAGAAAAATTTGTTAAGAAGTGGGGACTAAATGAAAACAATGTATGGGTTGTCCCGCATGCCTATTTCTCAGGATACGAAACCACGGATAACCATTTGGTAATCACGAATAAAATAAGCAATAAGAAAGAAGTCTCAATACTGTTCTTCGGCAGGATTGACGTATATAAAGGTTTAGATACCTTAATTGCTGCTTTCGGAATCGCAGCAAAAAAAGACCCAAGACTGCGCTTAACGATTTCCGGAAGCGGCCCTGCTGAAAGACTCATACCCGAAATTCCTCCTGAACTTGCTTCAAAAGTTACCCTTGACATTCGTTGGATACCGGAAGAAGAGATCGCGGGGATTTTTTCGAAGGTGGATTTTCTTGTTCTGCCTTTTAAAACCCAGGCTCAATCAGGAGTTATTGCCCTCGCGTCTTCTTTCGGCAAGCCTGTTATAACTTCAGCAATTGGAGGTTTGAAAGAGCAGATTATAGACGGTGAAAATGGTCTGCTTAGCGAACCCGAAAATGCTATGGCTTTCGCGGAAAAAATCCTACTGTTAAGTAATACGGATTCACTTTATGAAAGGATTATTCAAGGAATTGAAGAGAAAAGGGGAGAATTTTCGTGGAAGAACTCCGCCAATATAGTTATAAAAGCAATCGAAGAAACAATATGAATATATCCGTAATTATTCCAACTCTAAATCGACCTCAGGTTCTACAAGAAACCTTAGAAAGTGTCAGTAAACAATTAAAACTTCCTTTCGAAGTTATTATTATAGATCAAAGTGATAGCGAAGAAACAGGAACGGTTTGTAAAGAGTTTCACTTTGTGAAGTATTACCATAACAATTTCAAATCATCAACTCACGCTCGAAATATAGGAATTAGAGAATCAAATGGGGATATAATCGTCTTTATTGATGACGATGTAGAGTTGCTTCCCGGTTATTTTGAATATGTCTTAGAGAGTTTTCAAGCAAAACCGGAAGCCATTGCTTTTTGTGGTAACGTGATTAACTCAAAACCCTTCCGTGGTCTAAATAATGTTATACGTAAAGCTTTCTTATTTGACCATTCTTCCGATGATATGACAATCCTTCCGAATTTTTTAGCCACTTCTTTTACAAAAAATCCTAGCGATTATCGGGAAGTTTTTTGGATGACCGGATGCAATTTTTGTGTTAAGAAGAGTGCTCTCCAACAGGTTATGTTTGATGAGAAGCTAATTAAATACGCACTCGCGGAAGACCGAGATTTTTCGTATCGGCTCTCAAAACAAGGAAAGATTTATTTTAATCCGCATATGAAGCTCATCCATAAAGTCGCGGATGTGAGCCGCATTTCATCTAGAAAAAAGGTTTTTATGATTTTTGTCCACCAATTGTACCTAACAAAGAAAAACCTAGGATGGAGCTTTAAAAACAAAAGCGCATACTGGTGGAATATCGCAGGGAGATTGCTTTTTGCTTTTATATCTTCGTGTTCTTTTAGAAAGAATGCGGTAGATAATTTAAGGAATCATTTTTTAGCTTTTGGATTTGTTATAAATCATAAAGAAGAAATATTGTGTGGAGACTTAAGCAGCTTCCATAAATTCCTTTTATCATAAATTTTAGCGATAGTTCAATCTCAGAGAAAAACGGTAGAGTATAAAAAAGGTGTAAAAGCTGAACAGTTATAAGAAATTATTCGTCCTTCGCAGAAAGAAGGTTGTAGAGATGCTTAAAGTTTTGTCAATCGTCGGCGCGCGGCCACAGTTTATCAAGGAAGCGGTGATAACAAAGGCGTTCAGAGAAAAGGGAATCCAAGAAGTATTAATTCATACGGGTCAGCATTATGACGCGAACATGTCCGACCTGTTTTTCTCCGATTTGCAGATCAAAAAGCCGGATTACAACTTGGGGATTGGTTCCGGTTCACACGCCTACCAAACGGGAACGGGCATGATGAAAATAGAAGAGATTGTCTTGAAAGAAAAACCCGATGTGTTGTTGGTTCACGGCGATACAAACGCCACGATCGCCGGAGCCCTGGTCGGCGCGAAATTGAAAGTACCCGTCGCTCACGTGGAAGCCGGTCTCCGACAAACTCCAAAAGATATGCCCGAAGAGATCAATCGCGTCGTCACCGACCATGTCTCCCGATATTTGTTTTGCCCGACCGCGTTGGCCACAAATAACCTTAAAGCGGAAGGGATCACCGCGGGCGTGTTCTTTACCGGAGACGTGATGTACGATCTCTTCCTGTCAGTTCGAAATGAAGTCAATATCGAAGAAACCCGTACACGTTACTCCGTACGGGAAACAGAATTTTTCTTCGCGACGCTCCACCGGGATTTCAACACGGACCACCCCGAAAGATTGCGGAGTATATTGGAAGCTTTCGCTGAAATCGCCAACCATTGCCCGCTTATCCTTCCGGTTCATCCGAGAACGCGAAAAGCAATACAATCGAACGGTTTCGGAGATTACTTGCTTAATTTGAACGTCATCGATCCAATTCCGTACGCGGACACCGTCGCGCTGTTATCCGGCGCCAAATGCGTGATCACCGATAGCGGCGGGGTCCAGAAAGAAGCCTATTTCGCCGGGACTCCCGCGCTCGTCATGATGGAGGACACCGGTTGGCGAGAGTTGGTGGATATGGGTTTTAACACCCTGGTGGATGCGAATAAAGAGAAGATCGTATCCGGTGCTTTGTCGAAAAAGGCAGTTTCAGAAGTGTCCACAGGGCTTTTCGGCAACGGAGACGCCGGGAGTAGAATCGCGGGAATCATCAGCGAGGCGTTCTGAGAACGCCAAAAAGAGAAAGAAGGGTTCGCACAGAGGGCACGAAGGGGGAAAAGAATAAAGGGTTTCGCACGAAGGACGCAGAGGGCACGGAGGGAGGATGAAAACGCAAAGGACTTGCCAGACTGAAGTTGCGGGAAACATGCCAACTTAAAAGCTGGCGGTCCCAGCTTTCCTAGTTTGGGTCTCCGCTCTGCGTTCTCTGTGTACTCTGTGCGAACAAAGCCTTTGGCGCTCCCAGAGGAGACATGCCGGACTAAAGTCTGGCGGTTCCAGACGTGCCCAGGAAACAAAAAGACATGCCAACTTAAAAGTTGGCGGTCCCAGGAAGTCGGCGGTCCCAGGAAATAAAACCTTAAGAGGCGGTTCTTTCCCGAGCGACGGAGACGAGTTGTTTTTTTCCTTTGTCTCGGAAAGTCGCGAGGATGAGTTCGGCGTCTTCGTGGGCGACAGTTAAAAACGAAAATTTTTCTAGGATTTCGATTTCGCGGATTTTCCGGTCTTCGACCCCCGTTTTTGTGCGTATGAGTTGGACGAGTTTTTTCGGGGTCATTCCATTCGTGCGACCTTGCGCGAAGAAGAGCCGGGTTTTACTCGGTTTTCTATAAGTGACCTCTTGTATGTGTCGGTAAGCCGATTCGTCTAATTGCTCCCCAAAAGAATGTTTGAGTACCGCCGCGAGGACGGTTTCGGGGTCCCTGTCTCCCAATATCCGTTTGGATAGTTCGAGGTAATCGTTCAAGTCGGTGTCTTGTAGGATCGCTTCGACTTGTTCTTGGATCCGCGCCTTTTTCGACTCTATCACTTTCTTCACGGGCGGTATCTTTTCTTTTTTGATCTCCGTCCTCGTGATCTTTTTGATAAATGAGAGCTTCCGGTACTCTTCCGGTGTCACAAACGTGATGGCGGTGCCTTCTTTTCCTGCCCTGCCGGTTCTGCCTATCCGATGAACGTAGGCCTCCGGGTCCTGTGGCAACGAGAAGTTGATGACGTGCGTCAAATCGGCGACGTCTATCCCCCGCGCGGCGACGTCCGTCGCCACCAATATCCGGATCCTGCGCTTCCGGAACTTTTCCATTATCCTTTCCCGTTGGTACTGAGCGATGTCCCCGTGTAGGCACTCCGCATCGTACCCCCGTTCGATGAGTTTTTGCGTGAGTTCGTCAACGTCGACTTTCGTTTTGCAGAAAATTAACCCGTAAAAATCCCTTTCTAGATCGATCGTCCGGCATAACACTTCGACTTTGTCGCCTTCGTTCACTTCAAAGTATATCTGTTCCGTCGTGTTGACCGTGAGCTGCTTCTCTTCTTCCACGAAGTGTTCGTAGTCTCCCATATACCGCCGAGCAATGCTTAATATGGGTCTGGGCATCGTGGCCGAAAAGAGGAGTACCCGTTTGTCCGCCGGGGTGTTCTTGATGATTTCTTCCATTTCTTCAATGAAGCCCATATTCAGCATTTCATCGGCTTCATCCAGAACGAGATAGCCGATTGATCCGATGTTTAAGGTCCCGCGATGGATGTGGTCGATCAACCTCCCGGGTGTTCCGACAACGATTTCTACTCCCTTTTTCAATTGCTTGAACTGTGTGTCATAGGATTGCCCGCCATAGACGGAGATGATCCTGAACCCACGGTCTCCCCTCAATGAATTCAGTTCTTCGCAGACTTGTAGCGCGAGTTCTCGCGTCGGGACGACGATGAGCGCCTGCGGTATCCCGTCTCTTTTTTCTAATCGTTCCATTATCGCTAACCCAAAGGCGGCCGTCTTTCCGGTGCCCGTTTTGGCTTGCCCGATGATGTCTTTGGTTCCCCGAAGCATCGCCGGTATCACCTTCTTCTGGATCGGCGTCGGCTCCACGAACCCCTTTTCTTCAATGGCGTTTATCGCTTCCTGCGATAGTCCCAAAGCATTAAAACTTTCTGTTTTCTTCAAGTCACTTTCTTCCTTTCGTTTTTTCAAAAAAAAAGTCCCCTTCTTTCGTGACAGGAACTTTTCGGTTATTCTTACTATCCCGCTGTAGGCGGTTCAGTCCAATTGGTTCTTATCGGCTCGATTATATCATAAAAAGGGACGAAAATAAACACGCGAGTCTTTTATGGAAACGCCAAAAAGCGCAAAGACGGGTTCGCACAGAGAGCACAGAGGGCACGCCAAAAAGAGAAAGAAGGGTTTCGCACAGAAGGCACAGAGGGCACAGAGGGCACGGAGTGCACGCTGGGAACGCCAATCTTTAGATTGGCATAACTTATGGAAGATAAAAGAAGGGTTTGCACGGAGAACACGGAGGGCACAGAGAAAGATGAAAACGTAGAAGACATGCCGGACTAAAGTCCGGCGTTCCCAGGCGTTCTCTAAAATACAAAAAAGTTTCGCACGGAGTGCACGGAGTGCACACTGGGAACGCCAATCTTTAGATTGGCATGACTTATAGAGGATAAAAAGATGGGTTCGCACAGAGGGCACAGAGGGCACGGAGGGCACGCTGGGAACGCCAATCTTTAGATTGGCATAACTTATGGAAGATAAAAGAAGGGTTTGCACGGAGGGTGCGGAGAAAGGATGAAAACATAGAAAGCGGCTCTTCGATACATTACTTGAAGCCCACAGATCATCCAAGAAATATAAAGTAACATAAGAGGAATAAGGGGAGTCCGCCAGACGGTCGATTATGCGATTAGAGCGGATTAGCGAAACGGTCTAAGGGTCTATATAATTATTACGATAGAAGATGTTTATTAAGTACGTCTTGTAAATTGTCGAAGAGCCTAGAAAGCATGCCGGACTAAAGTCCGGCGTTCCCAGGCGTTCTCTAGAATACAAAAAAGTTTCGCACGGAGGGCACGCAGAAAGGATGAAAACATTTAAGACATGCCAACTTAAAAGTTAGCGTTCCCAGCGTTCCCAGCAAGGCGAGTACTCTGTGCGAACAAAAGTTTTTTTGGGGTTTCACACGGTGAGCGCGGAGAAAGGATGAAAACATAGAAAGTATGCCCGACAGAAGTTGCATAAAACATGCCAACTTAAAAGTTGGCGTTCCCAGCGTTCCCAGTTTGGGTCTCCCCTCTGTGTACTCTGTGCGAACAAAGGTTTTGGCGCTCTCAGAAAGGCGCGTTCTCCAAAGCGCGAAAATAGCGCTTCTCACGAAGGGCACAGAGGAAGATAAAAACTCGAAAAATGAAGAATTCCTCCCTCGGTTAACAAGGTTGGGATAACTGTGTTCCTATCAATCTAACTCGGAAGAGGGCTTTATTCGTTAAACCCTAATGATTAAATTTCAGTTGTGAATCAGCTCTATTCCGAAAGCGAGGTATATTGGCGCCAAGTATGTGGCGCAAGAAGCGGAAAATGATAGGGAGTCTTCATTCTAAAGGGGTAGGTCGATCTTTCCTTCGGCAAATTGGTGTAGTAGACGATTAATTAAAGTTTGATAGGAAATACCGGCATCAATCGATTTTGCCCTGATTCTTCGGAAATCCTTTTCTTCGATGGTGATGCTGATACGTTTGTTCGTCGCTACCGTGTTTTTCGCTACTTGTACGTATTTATCCAAGTTTTCGTGTAATGTTATGAGCTCATTTTTCTCTGCCGCTTCGAGGAGTTCAATCTCTTCAGCATCTAGTTCGTCGAGAGGAGTCATTTCTTTTTTAGCCATTCTTACCTCCTTTTAAGTATTTTTTCGTGTATTTTCTACTCGGCACGATGGTTTTTAAGAAAATTTCTTCTTCGGTTTCTATAAATGGCACAAGATAACAATAATCTCTAACAAGCACGACGAGAATTTTCTGATTCGGATACTTCTCACGGTTTGGGTGCGCGACGATTTCTAATAAACTATTCTCTAACAATGCATCCACTATTTCCCCGAAAGTAATCCCGCGAGTTTCCTTTAATTTCTCGTTCTTTTCTCGGTTCCAGCTGAAAGTCTTCACGGTATTGAGTATAAATGAAAAAGACAGTTCTGTCAATAAGAAGTACCCGACTCTGTATTAGTCGAATAATCAGACTCGGAAAGTTCGCCATCCTTGGCTCATTTTTCGAGGCCGTTTATGGGAAAGCCGCGCTTTATCGCGGCAAGTTTTTCGGGAAAGCTAAAAAAAGAGGAAAGACGGGTTCGCACGGAGAACACAGAGGGCACGGAGTGCACACTGGGAACGCCAATCTTTAGATTGGCATGGCTTCTAGACGATAAAAAAGATGGTTTCGCACGGAGGGTGCGGAGAAAGGATGAAAACATAGAAAGCATGCCGGACTAAAGTCCGGCGTTCCCAGGCGTTCTCTAGAATACAAAAAAGTTGCGCACGGAGAACACAGAGGGCACGGAGTGCATGCTGGGAACGCCAATCTTTAGATTGGCACGGCTTCTAGAAGGTAAAAAAGATGGGTTCGCACGGAGAACACGGAGAGCACAGAGAAAGATGAAAACGTAGAAGACATGCCGGACTAAAGTCCGGCGTTCCCAGGCGTTCTCTAGAATACAAAAAAGTTTCGCACGGAGGGCACGGAGGGCACGCAG
>Ga0116172_10002524_pt1 | contig 15816 bp, 14 predicted proteins | sample AD_UKC083_MetaG_FD_89799 | JGI IMG/M metagenome (GOLD analysis project Ga0116172, IMG submission 89799) | Active sludge microbial communities of municipal wastewater-treating anaerobic digesters from USA - AD_UKC083_MetaG | ecosystem: Engineered > Bioreactor > Anaerobic > Digestate | place: USA...
AGTCAAAGATCGGTTACTCGCCATTGAAGAATATGAAAGAATGTTAGACCAAGATATTACCGAAAATAAGTGGCAAAAGTGGTTTGAAGATAACTCATGGGTTTTAGGGACTGAATTTGTAAGGGTATTGGATGAGAGAAACATTGATACCAAAAATATTAGCGACTATTTAATGCAGGCATATGATGGATTTTTAGATATTGTTGAGATAAAACGACCAGAAGGTTCATTGAAATTTTGGTCAGAAACGAGAGATCATGATAACTATATTCCATCATCAGATTTAATTAAGGCGATAACACAGGCATCTAAATATATTTACGAAGTTGAAAGAGAAGCTAATAGTGTAAAATTTCTCGAACGAGTGAATAACACAAAAGTAATTAAACCGAGGTGTGTTCTAATATTTGGTAGATCAAATAGTTGGACGAGGAACAAAAAGAAGCATATAGGATACTGAATTCAAACTACCACAATTTAACAATCCTAACGTATGACCATGTTTTAGAAAGAGCAAAAAGAATTATTGATATAAAGAATTTGCCCAAAAATTGAAATCGCTTTGAAATCCTTTTTCGGGCGGGTCGGGTGGGGGCGACCCTGCCCGTCATTATGAATTTTGAAAATCTGTTCGAATATTTTCGAACGCACACCGCCAATATTGAGATGTTCTCACTGACCTAACCAGTATCGCTAGTTTTCCCCAACCTGCCTAATAAAGTTTTCGAAATCTATATTTTTTCGATAAAATAGCCTGCGACAAATAAAGAGGATATTAAAGTTAAATTATTTATTTAACGTTCAATATTTTTGGATTAATCACTGAACTGGCTATTGTAAAGATCAGCATAAAATCCCTTGGCAGCCAGTAGCTCTTTGTGGCTGCCTTTTTCAATAATTGATCCATGGTTCATTACCAAAATCAAATCGGCATCCCTGATAGTTGATAATCGGTGGGCAATAACAAAGCTGGTTCGGCCTTTCATCAGTTTTTCCATGGCATCTTTAATAAGCTGTTCGGTTCGGGTGTCGACGCTACTGGTAGCTTCATCCAAGATAAGGATTTTTGGATTAGCCAAAAACGCTCTGGCAATAGTCAGTAATTGTTTTTGACCTTGAGAAATATTAGTAGCCTCTTCATTTAGTACCGTATCATAGCCTTCAGGCAAGGTGCGGATAAAATGATCGGCGTAAGCCATTTTAGATGCACTGATAATTTCTTTCTCAGTAGCATCTTCATGACCATAAGCAATGTTATCGTATAGTGTTCCATGAAAAAGCCAGGTATCCTGCAAAACCATTCCAAACAATTTTCTTAAATCGCTTCGACGCATTTTGGTTATATCCACTCCGTCGACTAAAATTTTCCCTCCATTCACTTCATAAAACCTCATCAACAAGTTAACTAAAGTAGTTTTTCCAGCACCGGTTGGTCCGACAATGGCTATCATTTGACCAGGTTTAACGTCAATATTCATATCCTTAATTAAGATGTTATCCGGACTATAACCAAAACTCACATGATCAAACTTAACCGATCCTTTTGGATTTTCGATTATAACAGGATTTTTAGCTTCCGGAATTTCCTCTTCTTCATCTAATAGCTCGAATACCCGCTCAGCTGAGGCAATGGCTGATTGAATAATATTGGCAATATTGGCTAATTGGGCAATTGGTTGGGTGAATTGGGAAGCATATTGGATAAATGCCTGAACATCACCAATGGTAATCACCCCTTTGGTAGCCATCACTCCGCCAATAGCCGCTACTAACACATAACCGACATTACCTACAAACCTCATTAACGGCATAATAATACCGGAAGCAAACTGAGCCCGCCAACCAGAACGGTATAAGCGGTCATTGAGTTCGGTAAACTCAGCAATGGCTTTGTTTTCATGGCCAAAAGCCTTGACAATTTTATGGCCGGAATACATTTCTTCCACATGTCCATTGAGGTTACCCAGTGATTTTTGCTGAGAACGAAAATAATTCTGGGAACGCCTGGTAATTACTGCGACTATTACCAAGCTCAAAGGTACAGTTAATAAAATAATCAGAGTCAGTTGCCAACTAATTGACAGCATCATCACCAAAACTCCAAGAATAGTGGTAGAAGAAGTAATAGTTTGGGAAATAGATTGTTGCAAAGTAGAGCTAATATTGTCCATATCGTTAACTGCCCGGCTCAAGATTTCTCCATGAGTACGTCCATCAAAATATTTCAAAGGCAGGCGTTGAAGCTTTTCATCAACTTCATTTCGCATTTTATAAATTGTTCTTTGCGCCACCCCTGCCATAAAATACTGTTGAATAAAAATAAAAACAGCACTAAACACATAAAGAACTACCAAAATCAGCATAATCCGGCCAATATAACCCCATTCGATGCCCGGTACCGGCGATATATGCAGTGGTAGCAAAGGGTTTTGAATCAACTGCTTTTCAATCATCTGATTGCGTGCCTGGACAATAAAACTACCGATTAAATTTTCAAACAATTTTGTCGTGGCCTTACCCAAAATTTTCGGGCCAACGATATTAAAAACAGTGCCGAAAATTGCTGCAATAATAACAATTGATAATCTGGTTACTTCCGGTTTAAAGTATCGAATTAACCGTTTAAAAGTACCACTAAAATTTTTAGCTTTTCCCCCCGATCGACCCATCCCAAAACCACCCCTACCCATCATTCCTCGTCCTGATCGTCGATTTTTCGGTGTCTCACTCATATTGATTCTTCTATTTCTGTGGCCGATAACTGGGAAGATACAATCTCCCGATAGACTTCACAGGTTTTTAGTAAATTTTTATGGGTATCTAAACCAACAATCCGCCCATTATCAAGTACGATTATCTGATCGGCATCCATCACTGTACTAACTCTTTGGGCAACTATAATAACTGTGGAATTTTTTGTTTCTTTTTTTAAAGCTGCCCGCAATTTGGCATCAGTCTTAAAATCCAGAGCTGAAAAAGTATCGTCAAAAATATAAATTTCCGGTTTTCTGATCAAAGCCCGAGCAATAGATAGGCGTTGCATTTGACCTCCGGATACGTTGGTTCCTCCCTGAGCAATCAAGTAATCAAACTGGTTATCCAGTTTTTCAATAAATTCACTGGCCTGGGCTATTTCAGCCGCTCGAGAAATTTCCTCATCAGTGGCATTTTCTTTACCATAACGAATGTTTTCAGCAATCGTTCCAGCAAATAAGACAGCTTTCTGAGGAACAAAGCCAATTTTAGCCCGTAAATCAGCTTGTATCATTTGCCGGACATCAACACCATCGACCAATATCTGTCCTGAATCAATATCGTAAAAACGGGGGATTAAATTAACCAGCGTAGATTTTCCTGATCCGGTACCGCCAATGATAGCGGTCGTTTTGCCGGGTAAGGCAGTAAAATTAATGCCTGATAGGGCGGGTTTTTCAGCGCCCCGATAGTTAAAAGTTACTTCTTTAAATTCAACCGTCCCAAAAATCTCGGTTTTCTTAGTAGTTTTAGACGGGTCTTTAATATCAGGTTTCAGCTCAAGAACTTCGTTTATTCTCTTAGCCGAGGCTTCTGCTCGGGGAATCATAATAAACAGCAAGGCTACCATTAACAGTGAAAAGAGAATCTGGATGGCGTATTGTAGAAAAGCAAACATCGCCCCGATTTCTAGTTGACCCGCCGCCACTCGATGGCTACCGAACCAAATAATGGCTACACTCGAGATGTTGATTAAAAACATCATCACAGGCATCATCGTGGCTACTAACTGATTAACCCGGATAGCAATGTTGGTAACATCCAGATTAGCTAAATCAAAACGATGCTCTTCGTGGGCTTTACGATTAAATGCTCGGATAACTCTAACACCCGTTAAGTTTTCATCTAGAATTAGGTTGAGTTTATCAAGTTTAACCTGCATAGCCGTAAATAAAGGTACAGCCTGAATTAGTAAAACCAGAATCACCCCAACTAATATAGGAATAATGGCCACTAAAATCCAAGAAAGATTGACATCCTGATCCAAGGCCAGAATAACGCCGACAATTAAGGTAATTGGCGCAGTAATCAGTAAAGAAAGACTCATTACCATTAATTGTTGGATTTGGGAAGTATCATTAGTCGTTCGGGTAATAAGAGAAGCTGTACTGATTTGATCGAACTCGTTAAGGGAAAAAAGTTGGACTTTAGTAAAAATTTCAGACCTTAAATGCTGACCCATTCTGTTGGCTACGCGGGAAGCAAAGAAAGTTCCGATAATGGCAAAAATTGTTCCTATAATTGCCACCAGAGCCATTATTCCACCGGTATGCCAAATATAATTAGTGTCCGAAGCGGCAATCCCTTTATTGACAATATCTGACATTAAATTAGGCAGATAAAGATTTGCTCCTGATTGACCAAAGGCGAGTATAATAATGACTATTAGCAACGGCCACGATGGTTTTAGAAAACGTAATAGCTTAAGCATAGAATTGACTTAAAACAATGGATTGATTATACTACCTAATAATTAGAAAATCTAACTAATTTAAGTTCATGAAAGATATTACTTGGGAGCTTGTTGAAGCCATCTTCCAAACTACCAGATCGATCGAGATGTGTATGGGAAAATCCTTGACCACTGGCCGGTTAAGCCCGCTCCAGCTCTATACCCTCAGATTCATCAAAAAAAAACAGGAAGTTTCCATGAGTCAGATAGCCGAATATTTGACTATTGAATTACCATCAGCCACCAACTTGATAAATAAGCTTGTCGCCGAAAAACTGGTAAAACGTTATGAAGGTAAAGATGATCGCCGGACAGTTAAATTGCGTTTAACACTGGGTGGCCGTTTAGCTCTGGAAAATGCCCTGACTGACTCTAAAAAAAGGCTCCGGCAAAGCCTGTCACCATTAACAGAAGCGGATAAAAATAATTTATTATCAATATTAAAGTCTGTACAAAATGTTTAACCAATAAAGATGAAAATTAAAAAAATAACCACAGTTCTGGTAATCATAGCTTTATTTATCGGGGGGGTACTCCTACTCAATAACCGGCAGCGAAACCAGTCATCAATCCCTTCGACAACTTCGGCCACGGTCCAATTTGTTAATTCAACTATTACAGCTGATGGTTCTGTAGTAGCCCAAAATCAGGCGAAACTCAATTTTCAAACAGGGGGTAAACTGGTTAGGTTGCCTTTTAAGGAAGGCGATAGAGTTCGCGCTGGGCAGTTAATCGCTCAGTTGGACACTTACGCCTTGCAACGACAATTAACCTTAGCTTTAAACAATTACCGTATCGCAAGAAATAGTTTTGATCAAACTCAACAAAATTCATCTGATAACGTACTGAAATCACAGGTGGCACCATCTTACACAAAAACTAATGTCGATTTTGACAGTACTGTAAACGACGCTTTGAAACGAATTTTAGACCAGAGTCAAGCCTCCTTAGATAATTCGGTTGTCAATGTTGAACTGGCAAATTATGCTTTACAGTTATCTACGTTAACCTCTCCTATTAACGGTACGATTATCCATCAGGATGTCAATGTGGCCGGAGTCAATATCACCCCTGCAACCACTTTTGTTGTTGCTGATCCGAATACTATGGCGTTTAGGGCTAATATTCCAGCCTCTAATATCTATTACGTCACTCCGGGTAGCCAAGTGACATTAACTATTGATGGTATCCAGGACAAAATTGAAGGTAAGGTAGATAAAGTTTATCCCTCAAAGATTACCTTAAATAACGGTCAATCAGTTTATCAAGTGGATATCGTCAGCGACAATCTAAAAAAACTGGGAAAATTTGATCAGGTTGGTCGGGCAATTATCAATACAAATTCGGAGGATGTAGCCTTAATTCCGGCTTGGGTGGTGCTTAGTAATCAATTTGTTTGGATTAATAACAATAATTCCTATGAACTAAAACAAATAACCACCGGTAAAATTCACGGAGATCAAATTGAAGTTTTATCGGGTTTAAACCAAGGCGACAAAATTATTATTGATCCTAAAATAATTTCGGCCCAAAAATATAAACATCTATGACCAAAATAATATCTTTACTAAAAAATCCAAAATTTTGGAAACTATCAGCTTTGTTATTATTAATATTAATCCTAATTTTTGGGTATATCTACTTTGAAAGTACTACCGGACGGATATTTATCGACAAGTCATTAATTCAGACACCGGTCATAACCATCTCTCCCAGTTTACCTGGGAAAGTTTTAGAAATAGACGTTAAGGAAGGTCAATTGGTTCAAAATGGAGATAAACTAGCTATAGTTGGCTCTGAAACCTTGAGAGCTGATACCGATGGACTGATAATTTCTGCACCGGATTTGACCGGATCGACTGTCAATCAGGCAACTCAATTGATTCAAATGATCAGGCCGGTAAATATGAGGGTTGTTGGTACTATTGATGAAGATAAGGGTTTAAATAAAATTAAGATCGGTCAAATAGTCTCATTTACCGTCGATGCTGTACCCAATAAAACCTTTTGGGGTTACGTTGATAAGATATCTCCGAGTGCAGTTGCTCCTGCATTCTCCTTTTCCACTTCCAGTGAACGCGGCACCCAGCAATTTACAGTTGATGCCAAGTTCGATACCAATGCCAGTCCGGAGATAAAAAACGGAATGTCAGCCAAAATGGTTGTTTATACCAAGACCAGATAAAACGGCACTGGATGTCAGTTTGGCTTCAACCTTTTTACACCGACTTATCTGTCGGCAGGCAGGTTCATCCTCAATTCTTTGGTAAAATAAGACAGTAGGAAATAGGGTGTTATAAGGATAAAGAGTTTCTAGATCCCAATGCTCCGCCAGTTTATACTCACGTAGCACATTTATTTGTATTTTTCGGACATAATTGATACAATTGTCATCAATGATTGGACTTGTTGAAGCCTGCCATCACAGTGGCGCCACCCTTCTCGATCTTATTCAAAAACCTGAAACATTAAAGGCGCCTCATTCCAGCAAAAAAACCGAACTAGTTCTTCAAACAGCCTCTCGAATTGCCTTTTCTGAAAATGATATCAATCCCTGTTCCGAAAAATTCAGACTAATTTCCAATTTAATTTTTTCCGCTAATGAATACTGGGATATAGGTTTAAGGGTTAGAGAAGAAATTTGTAAAAATAAAGCTTATAAATTTGTGGCCCTGAATACCCTCCTGGGTGATACAATCTCTTCTCTAAAAAATAATCAAGAAATTTTTACCTCAAAATATCCACAGTTATCCGAACTAACCACTACTTTTATACATGACGGAGAAATATTAGCTATAAACAATAAAAAATTCTCAGGCGTTCAATATCGAGAGATTGACAGCGGTATTTCCGCCCTTTTTACATTCAAATCCATTTGTAAAGAAAATTATCTTGAAAATTTAGGTTTATATCCCTCAGAAAAATGTCAAACAAGCACTGATTTATTAGACAAATATAAATATTTTTTGGTCAACCAGCTTGATATTAGCAATCTGGATATTGATTTAAAAAAAATTGTTGGTTTACAGGCCATTGAAATGATGGTTGCTTGCCAAGACGATCGCTGGGGTGTAAACGAAGATTCCATTCTGAAAATTCCCAACACCATGGAAAACGGTCTTGCAGAAAATAAAAAATTATTTAATTCTTACAAAAAAAAGGCCGTTGAATGTGGTTTCTCCCGTGTTATTCCCGAAATATTATCCTATTTTTCTATTGTTCATCGCCTTAATTCAAAAAAAATTAAAAATTTAAATACTATTGAATTGAGTGAAATCCAAAGGTACCGGAATCTTGGCAATATACATTATCTTCGCGAATGGCTTTACTCTTCCTCTCTTCTAGATTCTCTCTTTTCTTGATCTTCTTCATAAAACCCGTTGTTAATGATATCCACCCAAGTTCGATGATGTGTTGACTTTAATCTTGGTTTTTTGTCTTCAGGATGAATAGTCTTATAGCTAATTTCTTTTTGTTCAGCCAAGTTAAATAAATATTCATCAGTACTCCAATCACCGGCTCTTGTCCTTTTTGTCTCCGAAGAATGCTCTATCATTTTAAATGAATTTTTATTATTTTTATAATCTCTTCTCGCCCACGCCAATTCAGGGTAAAGAGAGGATTGTCTTCCGTAAAAGTTTGTTCCCATTTCTTCCATAAAATGGTGCCGACACACAGGAATACCTACACTACCTTTTCCCTCAATTTCTATTTGCATTACATACAGGTTTCTCCTTTGGCAATTTTGATGAAACCCTTTTTTCTCTGAATAAAAAGTTTTTTGACAACTAGCATTATTTGCATCACCCTCACCCCACACTCTCAACCACCATTGTCTTGATTTTTCCGAAAATGACATAAGTTAGGTATTATACATTAAATCTATATTTACCGTGAAATATAAAGTATCATTAATCCATGACTATAATCCAAGCCATTATTCTCTCAATCGTTGAGGGTATTACTGAATTTTTACCCATTTCTTCTACCGGCCATTTAATATTAGTTAGTAGATTGTTAAATATTTCCCAAACTGATTTTGTAAAAAGTTTTGAAATTTTTATTCAATTGGGAGCTATTTTAGCGGTTGTAGTTTTATATTTTCAAAAAATTTGGAACAACAAAAAATCTTGGGGAAAAATTATCGCTGCTTTTATTCCTACCGGAATTTTAGGCCTTATTTTTTATAATTTTGTAAAAAACAACCTTTTAAGAAATCCTTATGTTGTCGTTATATCCCTGTTTTTAGGTGGTATTGCTATTTTAATTTTAGAAAAAATTATTGCCAAAAGAGATGCCTCCATTCATCAAATTGAAAACATTACTTACCCCGAAACTATCGCCATCGGAACCACTCAATCCTTGGCAATGATACCTGGAGTATCCCGTTCTCTCTCTACTATTTTTGGAGGCCTTCTCATGGGTCTTAATCGCTCCACCGCCACTGAATTTTCATTTTTTTTGGCTATTCCTACCATGTTTTCTGCTACCGCCCTTGATTTAATCAAAAGCAGTTACCAATTTACCACTGAACAATTTTTGCTGTTAGCTGTTGGTTTTATTTTTTCTTTTATTTTTGCTCTGTTATCAGTCAGATTTTTGATTAATTTTGTCAAAAAACATTCCTTTCGCCCCTTTGCTTACTATCGGATTATTCTCGCCATTGCCTTTTTGGTACTACTTTAACTCCTTTTTTCTTTTCCTTCTTTGTGCCAATATAAAAATATTGATGACAGAGGCTGTTTCTTATAAAAACAGATTTTTAGAAAATTATAGCCAGCTCCTTCCTCAAGACAGTGTTTACAAGCTTCTTCACCAAAATCCTTTACCTTGTTTTTCAAATCGGGAATATCGTCAATCTCATCGTCAACTAATCGAATCATATTTACAACATACAAAATGGCACGAAGATTATTCTGAGGCTCTTCTTTCTGAATATGTTACCCTACTTGCCCTTGACCCTCTATTAAAAGAACGGAATTATCAGATTAATTTAGCTCCCCAAAATTTAGAGCATGGCACTAAACAGAGAGGGGTGGATTTATTGATAGCCACTCCAGAATACAAAATCATGTTGGGTCTGGACGTTAAATTGCGCCGGAAAAATAGTGACCATGATGGTGGTCATTGGTTAGATAATCTCAAAGCACCATATATGAACCTTAGTCTTGGTAATTGGGATTCTGATGTCAAAAAATGGCTTCGTGGGCCAGTCTTAGATAATTTTAATCAATCCGGTCAAATCCCTAATTTTAATTCATTTCGTCAATATCTTATTTCTCGAGTTAATCATAATTTAGATTCCCAAATTGACATTCTCAATCATCCCTGGGATACCAATTATACTTTACCCGTTACTAGGGAAGATACCATTGTTTACCGACAAAAACTTTCCGGTTTGAAACGCATTTTTACCGACATTATGCTATCCTCTAACTAATTATGAAATTAAAAGAAGCCCGAAACAACAAAAATTTTCGCCTCATGCTTATTCTTGTTCTTTTGGTAATTGCCGCTTATTTATTATATTCTATGTCTTAAATATATGGCTGATATTCCCAAAATTCCTAAATTAAAATCTCTTCAAAATTCTCCTGAAAGTACCAAAAAAATTGCCAAACCTGTTTTAATGGGTGTTATTGCCATTCTGCTAGCCGCCTTTGGTCTTGAGGCCTCCAATAATGATTGGGATCTTGGTAAATTGCTCTCTGGTTCAAGCCCGGCTGACGCCAAAGTTATGCGCGATATTGACGGTAATGTTGTCGAGTCTGGAGGCAAATATACCGATGAATATAATTGTGATGATTTCAAAACCCAGGAACAAGCCCAGAAATTCTTCAATAATGCCGGTGGCCCTAGTGAAGATGTTAACCGCCTGGATGGCGACAATGACGGTCTTGCCTGTGAAACTCTTCCTAAGACCGCAACCAAATAATTTTTACACCGGATACATTTTTATTATTGCCTGTTTTTTGGTGTCAGATAAATATTTCTTCCCATCCTAAGATATTAGTTTCAGTTGTACGATTTTTTCGTACACCCCACTTCCTTCTGTTTTTAATTTCATCTTTAAATCGTACCAATATCTTTTTGGAATACTGCTATTAATCAAAATATCAATCACATCGATAATCGAAAAGTACCATTGTTCATTATCTTTATCCCAAACTCTTTTAATTTTTTCTTTTCAAAAATAACTACATGGTTATTTTTCATACCTAAACTATAACCCGAATAAAACCCAAAATCAACAATAAAAAATGACCTATACCTTATCTCCTCCATGCTAAAATAACCCATGGACAAGAGCTATTCAGCCAGTAACGAAGATAAAATATATTCCCTTTGGGAAAAATCGGGCGCTTTCACTCCTAAAATCGACAAAAATAAAACTCCTTTTTCCATAATTCTTCCTCTTCCCAACGCCAATAACCCCATGCATATGGGTCACGCTTTATTTACCGTCCAAGATATTTTAATCCGTTATCACCGAATGTTAGGCGATCCCTCTCTTTGGCTTCCCGGCGGTGATCATGCCGGTATTGAAACTCAATTTGTTTTTGAAAAAAAACTTCAAAAAGAAGGCAAATCCCGTTTCAATTACGATCGCCAGACTCTATACCAAATGATTTGGGATTTCGTCGAACAAAATCGAAAATTAAACCAATTTCAAATGAAAAAACTTGGTTTTTCCATGGATTGGACTCGTTACCATTACTCTCTTGAACCTCAAATTTTGGACAACGTCCGCGCCACTTTCAAAAAATTATATGACGATGGCCTGATTTATCGTGACGAAAAAATTGTCAATTATTGTACCCACTGTGGCACCGCTTTTTCCAATCTCGAAGTTGAACATAAAACTATTGCCTCTCACCTGTGGTACATCAAATACGGCCCTTTGACTGTGGCTACCACTCGTCCCGAAACCATGCTTGGTGACACTGCTGTTGCCGTCAATCCTGCCGATAAACGCTATCAACATTTAATTGGTACCACCATCACCTTACCTTTGGTCAATCGAGATATCCCGGTTATAGGGGATAAATCTATCAGTCTGGAGTTTGGTACCGGCGCCGTCAAAGTTACTCCCGCGCATTCACCTGAGGATTACGATATGGCCAAAACTCACCAGCTTGAATTTATCCGTATCTTTGATTATGACGGTAAATCCAACCAAAATGTTCCCAAAAAATATCAAGGATTTTACCCCAAACAACTTCGTGATCAAGTTGTGGCCGATTTAGACACAGCTGGATTTTTAGAAAAAACTGAAGACTATACCCACGAGGTCGGTCATTGTTATCGTTGCGGTCGCCCCATTGAACCCATTACTGCTCCCCAGTGGTATCTCAAAATTGATAAATTAGCCCAGCCCGCCATTCAGGCCGCCAAAGAAGGTAAAGTTAAATTTTTCCCCCTTCGTTTCAAAAAAGCCTATCTCGATTGGATGGAGAATATCCGCGACTGGAACATTTCCCGACAAATTGTCTGGGGTCCTCAAATTCCTGCTTGGTATTGTCTCGACTGCAATCCTCAAATTAAACTTAATTTCTTGGATAAAAACAAAAACTTAATCAGTGGTGTTTATGCCGATCTCAAGGATAAATACTCTTTTGACGACATCAAATCCGGTCTTCAATCTCTACTGGCTCCCATCGATGCTAAATATCTTGTCGATATTTCCACCGGTGAGATCTGTCCTCATTGTCACGGTCATCATCTACTTCAGGAAACCGATACCTTTGACACTTGGTTTCTTAGTGGTCAATGGCCTCTTTCAACTCTCGGTTTTAATGTGACTAATCCCAAAAATTCCAGTGAAGATTTCCATTATTTTTATCCCACCTCCGTTATGGATACCATGTGGGACATTCTCTTTTTCTGGGTGGCTCGAATGATTATGTTCGGTCTCTATTTAACCAAAGAAGTGCCTTTTAAATTGGTTCACCTCCATTCCCGTGTTGTCGATGCCAAAGGTCAAAAAATGTCCAAAAGTAAAGGTAATGTTATCGATCCTCTGGTCATGTCAGAAAAATATGGCGCCGATGCTCTTCGCATGTCTTTAGTTTACGGTATTGCTCCGGCCAGTGATTTTGTCGTGTCCGAAGATAAAATCCGTGCCCAACGCAATTTCGTCAACAAAATCTGGAACGCTTCCCGTTTTGTGCTGATGCTCATCGACAAATTCAAAGATGCTAAAAAGTCTCCCTTGTCAAAGGGAGACTTAGAGGGATTGTCTCCCTCCGACCTCTCCATTCTCACCTCCTTAAACAACATCATCGACTCTACTAATCGTGATCTTGGTCGTTATCATTTTGGTCAAGCCAGTGAAAATCTCTATCAATTTTTCTGGCACGATTTTTGTGATCTTTATATTGAAGATGCCAAAAATCGCGGTCCCGAAGTCGTTCCAGTTCTGCTGACTGTTTTAATTAACTCTCTTAAGCTTTTACATCCCTTTATTCCCTTTGTCACCGAATCAATTTACCAAATCCTTAGGGAAAATATCCAACTCGACGAAGATCAACTTATCACTTCCTCTTGGCCAACTCCGGTATCACTGCCTCAAAAATAGTCGAGTCGTCTTTAATCTCAAACACCAACCCTTGATATTTTTTAACAATCTTTTCATATTTTTCCCGATTTTTATTTTCCTTTGCCGCCAATTCCAGTCTTTGAGCAATTTTTGCCTCACTATCACCTCGGGCTCTCATTCTACTTTTCAACATCTCAAAATTCTCTGCCGTCACCACTAAAAGTACTGGCAAAAAATCCGGATTTTTTTGCAAAAATTCCTCCAAACTTTCTTGGGTAATCGCTAAACTTATTGGCGCTTTAGCCAAATCTTTTTTATGCCAGCCATAATTAAAACCACCGTACTTTAGGGTAAAAAAGAAATCATTTTTCTGCTTCTCAAACTCAATTGCACTCAGGGAAATTAATTTTTCCGGATTTTCCCCGGGCCTTAATGCTCGGTCAGTATATTTTGGAATCTGGAAGCTTAGACCTCTTTTTTGTAGCCCCTCTTCCAAAAAACTTTTACCCACTCCCGACGTCCCGGCAATAACAATATTTTTCATTTTTTACCCAACAATTCTTTCATTTTTTCCACGTTTTTTTGCATTTCCGGGTTTTCAAAATGCTTCCGGGCGGGTTCCAATTTTTTAATCAACCATTCCGCCAGAGCATTTTTTAAATCAAGTGGAAATAACTCTCCCGAAGTATAGTCTTGTTCCAGTTGAGAGTATCTAGTGTAAGTTTTGTTACCTCCAAATTTTTCCGGTCTTTCAATCACAAATTCACCCTCATCTTCGCCCCAAAACACCAATGTTTTTGCCCAACTTAATAACGGATTAAATTCTACTTCCTTTGGTGGTCCATAAGCTTGTCTAATCTTATTTCTGATTTCTTCAGGACTGTCTTGCACAAACACCGCACTGCCCGGTTTTGACTTACTCATCTTCAAAGTCTCATTGTCATTTTTACCGGGTTCCGGTCCGGTTAATCCGGCAATTAAATTGTGATGAACCGCCACCGGTGTCTGGTAATTTCCCGGAATTTTTTTGATCACTTCTCTGGCAATCACATGAGCTTTTCTTTGATCCGTTCCCGCATGTATCAAGTTAATGTCCAGGGTGGCTATATCAGCAATTTGTAGTGGGGGATAAAAAAGTGTCGCCATATCCACATCATCACCCATTTCTTTCCCCATAATCGAAATACTTCTTTTGTTTCGTGACAGGGTGATATGTTTACCAATCTCCATAAAATTTTGCCACTGCATCGGGTTTTTCTCATAACATTCTTTGCCACTGATAAATTCCACTTCATCCTGATTAACTCCATGACATTCGAGGGAGGCTATTAAAGCTTCTTTAAAATAATGCTCTGAAGCCCAGCGAATATCATCCCATTTTCCACCTAATTTATTATTTAAAAAAGTGTGAAAATCAGCCAAAAATATCCGACACTTTACCCCGGCTTTTAAAAAGTCGGCAATTTTACCCATCGACACCAAACCCGTTCCCAAATGTACCAGCCCCGAAATTTCAAAACCGATATAATGTTGAATCTTTTTTCCTGATTTCAACAGACTTTCTAAATCTTTTTCCGTCAACACCTCTTCGCAGTTGCGGGTAATTAAGTGCATTTTTTCTTTTATGGTCATGTCTATATTATACTAGCTTATGGCTATTATTTATCTCTTCCGTCACGGACAATCCGAATTTAATCTCAGCAAAACTTTTACCGGTTGGCTTGATTCTCAATTAACTCCCTTAGGTGTCGAACAAGCCAAGGCTTTAGGACAGATGCTTAAAGATAAAAAAATTGATGTCGCTTACACCAGTCGACTTTCCCGGGCTATTGATACTCTCAATGAAGTTCTTAAATTTCATCCCGAATGTCAAAACATTATTACCGACGACCGTATGATTGAACGTTCTTATGGTGATCTGGCCGGTCACACCCACGCCAAAACTATCGAAAAATATGGTCAAGAACAATTTGATAAATGGCATCGTGGTTGGGCCGACAAAGCCAACAATGGCGAATCTTTTGCTGATGTTGAAATCAGAGTTAAATCCTTTATTGAGGATTTAAAGAAAAAATATGCTGGCAAAAATTTGGGTATCGCCATTTCCGCTCACGGCAATTCTATCCGCCTTTTTAGAAAAATCATGGAAAATGCCAGCATCGAAGACACCGTTTCCTGGACCATCCCCTACGATCAATATTTCGAATACGAAATTTAATTCTTTCCCAACATTTCTTCAATTCTCATCAATCGGTTGTATTTCGCCACTCTTTCTCCTCTGGTCGGCCCGACTTTAATATATTCACTTCCCACCGCCACCGCCAAATCCACCAAAAAAGTATCATTCGATTCTCCACCACCTCGATGAGAGGGGATAGTCCATAAACCTTCTTGTATGGCCAATTGACAACATTCAATCGTTTCACTCACCGTTCCCACCTGATTCAGTTTTATCAAAATCGCTGTCGCTGCTTTTTTCTCCATCGCTTCTTGCCACAACTTAGTATTAGTGACCGTTAAATCATCAGCCACAATTTTTATTTTTCCCTCCACTTTTTCTACCAATTTTGGCCAATTTTCCCAGTCGTATTCCGACAACATATCTTCCCAACTGACAAAGGGATATTTGCCTATCCATTGAGCAAAATATTCAATCAATTCTTCCGGACTAAAATCCCTGTTTTCCAATTTTAAATGGTATTTTTGAGTTTCTTTATTATAAAATTCCGATGCCGCCGCATCTAAAGAAATTCCCGCCTCCACTCCGGGTTGATAATCGGCATCCTCAATC
>Ga0116172_10002527_pt1 | contig 15811 bp, 16 predicted proteins | sample AD_UKC083_MetaG_FD_89799 | JGI IMG/M metagenome (GOLD analysis project Ga0116172, IMG submission 89799) | Active sludge microbial communities of municipal wastewater-treating anaerobic digesters from USA - AD_UKC083_MetaG | ecosystem: Engineered > Bioreactor > Anaerobic > Digestate | place: USA...
AAATTAGAAACTATACCATTCAGGATATCTCTCCTATTAGAACAAAATTTTTTTCCGGAAAGCTTCCCAATATTGGAAAGCGCTTCTAATGCTTCTAAAATTGAATATTCTCCTTGATTTCGCATCCCGCCTCCTTAAGCGTTTTATTATTAAATATCTAAACACACAGTAAAGTAAAAAGGGCATTTTGTCAAAAAACAAAAAGCGCCCCGTAAGGGGCGCTTTTATAGATAATCGAAAAGATTACCAAGCTCTGTTATTGTTTCTGCCAAAGCCTCTTCCACCTCTGTCAAAGCCTCCTCTCTTAGGTCTGTCTTCAACTGGTCTAGCTTCATTGACAGTCAAATTTCTGCCATCTACTTCTTTACCATTGAACATCGAGATAGCATTCTGAGCTTCTTCATCAGTAGACATTTCTACGAATCCGAAACCTTTTGAGCGTCCAGACATTTTGTCTGTGATAACTGTGGCAGATTCAACTGTTCCAGCTTGAGCGAACAAATCTTTTAATGATTGTTCAACTGTTCCATATGAAAGATTGCCAACATACAATTTCTTAGCCATGTTTTTCTTACACAATTATTTTATTCCGCAAGACGACCACTTTACTCTATCTCAGCACACTGTTCGCGTGTAAGAAAAAAAGCAAAATAACTTGCTATTTAATAATAACACAACCTCATTATATGTCAATAATAGACTTTTAGAGATTTCTACTATCATAAGCCCAATGCAAAAGAGCTTGCCTCTGTCTTATCCTGCATTTTAAATCTTTTTTCTTACAATTTTTTTTAATCTGCCCAATATGCCTAACCATCATCATCCATCTTTTTATTTGTTTCTTATCCTCTTCTTTCATTCTTCTCCCCATATAATATCTACAATACCATTGAAACCATCCTCTCGGATCATGCTCCTGATTTATCCATCCTTTCTTAATCCATACCAATAATGGTTGACTAGCATCCACTTTGAAATAATTGATATTTGGATCATGTCCTGGTAATCCTTGTTTAAAAAATTTTGCTTTCTTAAACCAGTCTTTCGGAAATTCACGACTACAATCTCTCATATATCTACCGCCGAAAACTCCCAAGGCTAACATTTCTTTAGGACTGAGTTCAGGTTTAAAACTTTTATCAAAATCTCTTCCTATAGGTGCAGAAAGTATATATCTATAGTTTTTCTGCATTTTATCACTGACTTTAACTATTTTCTCGCTCATAAAAGATAAATTATTATAACATATTTTAAAATAATTTTTAATATAAAAAATCCGCGAGTTATTCGCGGATTTTTTATATTTAAGCAACTTCATCAAGCATTTCTGTAACAAAAGGATTTCTTACGCACTTAGGCAATTTTATACAAGCGACATCTTCATGACCTGCCATTCTCTTTGCATAGTAGCTCGGTCCTTTATCATTTGGATTAACAAGTTTTCTTTGGAATCTTCTTGGGTCCCATAACAAAACTATTTTTGAAAAACCAAGGATTCTGGAAAGAACTGTCTCTATGTCGTTATCTGACAAATTCTGGGTTTCATCAATAATAACTGTTTCGTTTAACAAATTCCTTCCTTGGATATAATTAACAATATCTATGATTACTTTCTTTTTGACCATTAATGATTTCTTTGTTTTTTCTTGCTCATTGCCATTACCATTTTTTTTCTGGTTATATCCATTTTCAGAAAATATTGGCAGTTCAGTAATTTCCAAAGGATACTCATCTCGAGAAAGACGCAAAACTTTATACATCAAATCAGAAACAATCAGAGAATATGGCCCAATTTTCTGCTCCAAGTCCCCTTTCAAAAAACCTATTTCCTTACCACTTTCTGTTGTCGGTCGGAAAATACGAACTATTTCTGTTTGCTTATGACAATTTATCGCCGCATTCAAAGCCATAATTGTTTTGCCACTACCTGCGCTACCTTCGGCAAATACACAAGTAATAGTATCTGACTTCATAAATGCATAATAAAATGCCTGATAATCATTCTGAGAAACAAGTTCCCCTTTTTCTGGAATTGCTTCTAAAATATTATCACTTGGTTGTGGCGATCTTACCCTACGGAACACTTTAGATTCTGATTTGTAGTATGCTAATAATTTGTCTCCATTAGGCGAATGAAAAATACATGGAGCATTAGCATACAAATCATTAAACATAATATGAGCATCATAATCTTCCATCCCGCGAATCACGCTATCTAAAGAAAAAGTTGTATTTTCTTTTCCGGAACAAAGATGTTTTAAATTTTGAAAATGAGTTTTTGTAAGATAAAAATGCAATATTTCGCCAGGTTTTGAAACTAACCTACGAATAGACACTTCATTTTCTTGAGCTTTGATCCCGTAATCGTAAAAAGATTCTTCATGATCTTTTTTATACTTCAGCAAAGCATCAATTTTTTTATCCTGATATTTAATCGATATTTCAGAATTATTTGGCAAACCGTCTAAACCTTCAATCGATTCCACCCAAAATGCCAATTCTTCTTTTTTAATAATATCTCTATTATTAAAAAAACTCTTTCTCAATGCATTAAAATCTTCTTCATTTTTTACTTTGATAATAATTTCTTTTTTCTCTTTTTTTTCGAGAAACTTGAAAGCTTCTTCAAAAGAATTAAAAGTATAACCAACGAAAACTTTCTTTCCATTTTTACCGTTCCCCATTTCCAACGTTGCTATCTTTGATTCTTCCTTTGATTCTTCTATCAATTGTGCCTCCTTTTTGTTTTTTATTTTTTAAAATAAACTGCTTTTTTATAACTTTTTTAAGCTAAAAATGCAAGATATGGCAAAAAAAGAGAAGAAATCATTTCTTCTCTTTTTTTGCCCCTACGATATCTTCATCATTTTCCTTAAAGCCGAATTGATAATTAAAGATATCTGATTTTATCGGCCCAATCAATTGCATATAAGCTTCACAAAGAAAATATTTTAAAGCTATTTTTACCCTTCCATCTTTTTCTAATCTCCTTACAGAAACAAAAATTGGATAAGCTTTCAAAATACCAAAAGTTGATTTTTTTGTGGCGCGCTTTGCATAATCGTGATCTTCTGCAAGTTTCAAAGTTTCATCAAACCCTAATATTTCCTGATGAATTCTTTTATCAATAAAAATACAACAGCCAGGAATATGAGGAACTATTTTGCAGGAAACTTTTATATATAAATTTGCTGCCTTATGAAAAATCCTATCTATTTTTCTTTCTGAAATCGGACGGATAACACATGTAGCAATCCCTAAATTTCTGGATTTAAATTCAATCAAGCATTTTTGCAAAAAATCTCTTGTCGGAAGTATCACATCAGCATCGAAAAAAACTAAAATGTTTCCTCTCGCAGATGCAGCTCCATTATTCCGCCCTTGCGCTGGCAAACCTCCTTTTACAACCTTAGCCCCATAAGAAAGAGCTATTTCTTGAGTTTTATCTTTCGAATCATTGTCAGCAACGATTATTTCGAAATTAACTCCAGATTGCCTTTTTATAGACTCAAGAAGACAAGGCAGATCATTCTCTTCATTATATGTCGGTATTATAATACTCAATAGATTGTCCTGAGAATTTTCTGATAAAATCCCTATTTTCTCCATATTATTTTTCGTTTTCTTATAATACATTTTTTCTTTCTCTAATTCAAATAAAAAACCGCAGATTTTGCCTGCGGCTTTTATATTTTATCTTGTCATCATGCTCATAAATATTCCTTCCCGATAAGGGATAACTCCTTCTTCCACCGGAGAAATGTCATAAACTGTAATAATAGAGTTTATTGAGCGTCCTTTGATATTGTTGTATTCTGCTGGAAATTCAAAATCTTTTTCAAATAGAGCCGGATCGGGTAAATCGCTGACATTAAAAGTTTGTTTTTCGAGCAATTTGATAGTTTGAATTTCCTTTTCGCCTTCTTTTCTTGGCAGCGTCATATACAGAGAAAAATTAAATTTCAAATTTTCTACCTTGGCATCGGGCGCTATCTCAAAATTAGCAGCATACTTAAACTTTTCCTTAAGCTTGATTATGCCCACATTGCCAAGCGTGATTTTAGGTTCGGCAATCTTAACGCTTGCCTGGGCTACTTTTGTTTCGCAAATGACTTTGTCTTCAACAACCAAGGCTGCGCTAGCGCGTACAGTCGGCGTCTTTCTAAGCTGAGATACTGCCAATGTATGAGAGAATTTGTAAACTTCTCTGCCTTCCTTCAACTTGGTCACAAGCTTGGGCATATATCTTCCAGCATCGCCATCAAGTTTTATAGTTAATTCTATTTTTGTTTTTCCAGGATCGGAAAGCTTGAGGTTTTTGGCTGTAACATCAAAAAAGAATTCAACGCGCGTATTGGAGAGTTCGTTGTTTGCCACAGGTTTTCCCGCAGCAATACTGAATTCACCGCATTCGCAATCATTTTCCGCATATGCCCCAATCCCCATTGGTGACAGGAGCAAAAAGGCCACAATAACAATACAACATATTCTTTTCATCAATATGCCTCCCTTTCAAAGGATTTTAAAACTGCTAATTATTTATAATATAAAACTCTTTAAAAAGCAATTTACTTTTTCCAAAAAAATCATGGCAATACCTTACAAAAAAACCGCTAAAATTATAGCGGTTTTTAATTTTACTTATAGAATTCTTTACGAATTAATATTCTTTTGTTGGCTCTTGGCCATTTAAAACCCTTAACGCGCCATCACGCAAAGCTTCCATCTCTTTTTCACCCGGATAAACTGATATACCAATATTAAGCGCAGTCAAATCTCTTTTGATAGATTCAACTAACAATGTCCAATTAGCAACTCCGCCGGTCAAGATTATCTGATCTATTTTTTCTCCTTCAAAATCAGGAATCAGAGAACAAATAGCTCTAGAATTTCCGGCTATCATTTCATCAATTACATCTTTGCGATCCTTGCTGAATTCTGAATATTTTTTTGATAATTCCTCCAAATCTTTCACTCCCAAATGCGCGAATATCCCGCCACCACCAGATATTAAATGCAAAATCTCTTTTTCTGTTTTTTTTCCAGAAAAACAAAGTTTTACCAAGGCTTGGGCAGGTATAGCACCAGATCTTTCTGGGGTCATCGGTCCTTCTCCAGCCACAGCATTAATAACATTTATTGCTCTGCCTTTTTTATGAGCTGCAAAAGACGATCCTCCTCCCAGATGTGCAATTATCAAATTCAAATCTTCATATTTCTTTCCAATGCTTTTAGCATATTCGCGTCCTACGGCTTTTTGATTCAAAGCATGCCAGCCAGGATATCTTTTTATTTCAGGAATGCCTGTCAATTTATGCTTTTCTTCAATTTCATCAGTAGATACCGGATCGACTATAAAAACTCGATTGTTTATCCCAAAAATTTTTGAGATTTCAAAGACCAACGCCGCTCCAAGATTAGAGGCATGGACAGCTAAAGGTCGATTTTTTAATGTTTCTATAATCTTGGGAGTTACCAGATAAGTTCCAGAAACTACATCTGGCAAATTACCACCTCGCCCAACAACAGCATCAAGTTCTTTAATATTGTTATCAGATAAAATCTGCTTTATGGCATTAAGGCGAAAATCAAGTTGATCGAAAATATCTCCAGGCTTTGAAAAACGCGATTGAAAGTTTGGATCCTGGTTATGATTGATTTTATGCTCAAAAATAAGATTTATATCTTCAAAGACAGCGATTTTTGTTGTTGTCGATCCGGGATTAATTACCAAAATTTTCATAAAAATGCACCTCCTTTTCAAAGGATTTTTAAATTGCTGATTACTTATAATATAAAATATGAAAAAATGCAATATAACCCCTTTAAATTTCGAGTTTTTTATACTATTGACAAAATTAATAAAGTATGATATAATTAAGTATAGAAAGAAACAAAGAAAGTCCATTAAAAAGGAGGCAAAAAAAATGACCGTAAAGAATACAATATTAAAAGTTTTATTCGATAATGGAATGACTTTAGCGCATGCGATGAAAGTGATGGAAAAAACTATTCAGAAAGTTCAGAAAGAACTTTCTGAATATGAGATTAAATGGGATGGAGCAGCAGAAGAATATCCAGGACCAGTTTACGCAATAATATTGATGATTGTAGAAGAAATAATAGCAGAGGATAATACTCCAGCTATCCCAAATTAAAAAAAGACTCCTAAAACAAACAGGAGTCTTTTTAATTTAAAAAAAATTATAGTTATAAAAAGGCTGCTTTCCATTTGAAAAGCAGCCAAATTATTTACATGAAGGTGTAACTGATTTGCCCATTGTCATCAATGCTGAATTTGTATATCCGCGGATCGCAGAATAAGGCGCTTAAAACAATTTGCTCAATTTTCCCATTATTCCAGACCTTATAAGATGGTTTATGATAAATATAATAAACAATGATTATCTAAATAATCTTAAAGAATTAAAAATCGGTATAAAATCACAGATAAAATTATAAGCAGCGGCACCAGAAGGACTAAGAATGTGAGCAAAAACCAGAAAGAATCCTAAGATATTTAATATTGCCCAAAATATGATATTTTGCCTAACAACGCTCATAGTCGAACGACCAATCTTAATCAATTCTGGAATTTGCGATATATCATCTCTCATTAAAGCAACATCAGCCGCTTCTATCGAAGCGTCAGAACCAATAGTGCCCATAGCAATCCCAACATCTGACAAAGCCAATGCTGGCGCATCATTAACCCCATCGCCAATCATTGCTACTTTGTATTTTTTATTTAAAAATTTTTTAAGATATTCCAATTTATCTGCCGGCAGAAGGTTCGCATGGAATTCATCAATTCCTATTTCTTCTGCTACTTGCCCAGCGACTTTCTCGTTATCGCCAGTAAGCATTATTATTTTTTTTATACCTAATTTTTTAAATTCTTTTATAGTTTGCCTTATATTTGGTCTAATTTTATCAACCAAATCAATAAGGCCGATCAATTTACCATCATAAGCAACTAAAGTAACATTGAATTTATCAAATACTCCTTTACTAATTTCAGAAAGTTGTTGTTGATTCATTTCAATTTTCAAATCTTGAAAAAATGAAAGCTTGCCTATCAAAATTTTTTTACCGTTATATAAGGCGGACATACCTTTTCCGCCATATTCTTCAAAATCATAAGAATCAGTAATTGAAACCTCCTTTTCTTTTGCATAATCAACAATAGCCCGTGCGATTGGATGATTCGAATAAGAAGAAGGAATAGCGGCAAAAGCTAAAATTTCCGTTTCATTTCTGTTGTCAAAGGAATAAATTTTTTTGATCCTTAATTTCCCTTGTGTTAAAGTTCCTGTTTTATCAAATACTATTACTTTTAACTTTGCTAATCCTTCAAGATAATCTCCTCCCTTAATAATAGCGCCATGCCGCGCGCTGTGAGTGATAGCAGACATTAAAGCCATCGGTAAGGCTACCGCAATATCATCAGCACAACTTACTAATAGAAGCCCCGTAACTAAATTCGCATCTTTTGAAATTAAATAAATCAAAAAAGCACCTGCAAGAGTAAAAATAATATACCATTTTGAAAATCTATCTATAGAAGAATATATAGGAGATTTGTTGGTCTGCGCTTGATCAATCAAAGCAATAATTTTTTCAAATGTTGTTTCCTTACCAACTTTTTCAGCTTCGATAACAAGATGACCAGAAACAACGGTAGTAAAACTCAAAATTTCATCTCCTTCTTTCTTAGAGATCGGAGTCGACTCACCAGTAAGAGATGATTGATCAACTGTGGCCTCGCCTTGCAATACATGCCCATCAATAGGAACTCTTTCGCCAAGCTCGATAATAACTTTATCCCCTTTCCTTACATTTTCCAATGGAATTTCTATTATTTTTCCATCTTGCTCTATCTTCACTTTTTTAGGATTTAATTTCATCAAGCTATCAATAGCAGAATGAGATCTAATTTTTACATATATTGAAAAAGCTCTCGCTGAAGCAATCATTAAATTTATAAAAATTGCCGAGACCCATTCTTTCTCAATTAAGGAAACTATTAACGCAATGCTTGCTAATAAATCAACAGAAATCTTTTTATTTCTTAAAGATTGAAGAGCGCTAATAAAAACTGGTATTGTTGCTAAAATAGCAACAATACTTATAAATAATTCATCTTTTGTTGGAAGCACTTGAAAAAAATGAGAAAGAAGAATTTCCACTAAAACAAAACAAAGCAAAAGATTCAAATTTAAAAATATTTTAGTTCTTTTGTCTTTATTCTCAGTCATTTTTTATTACATTTAAAAATTCTTATGACCAAAGTCTTTTAGATCCTTCTTTACTCCTTTTAAGAATTTACCGAACTGGCGGTCTTTTTCTTTTTTCTCTAATTCGCTCATTTGATAAAATTCGGCTTCTTTTTTGAGGCTTATATAATTAGCATATTTTTCTTTATCAAGTTTTCCTTCTTTTACAGCTTTAGCAACTTGGCAACCAGGTTCTTGAGTGTGAGTGCAATCAGTATATTTGCATTGTTTGGCTAAAGCTGTTATTTCATCAAAAAAAGAATCTATCCCTTGGCTAACATCAGTCATTCCCACTTCGCGCATTCCGGGATTATCAATTACTATTCCCCCATTTTTCAAAAAATACATTTGTCGGCCGGTTGTTGTATGTTTTCCTCTGTCAGTAGTCAAATTAATCTCACCTGTTTTGATAATATCTCCTCCTAACAATTTATTAATTAAAGATGATTTCCCCACTCCCGATGATCCAAGAAAGCAATAAGTTTTGCTCTTGGCTATATATTTTCTCAAATCATCAAGGCCTTTGTCGCCAGAAGCGCTGGTTAAAATTATATCAATGCTCAAAAATCTTTCTTTGATTCGCGATAATCTTTCATTCAAATCCTCTTGGCTAATAAGATCAATTTTATTTAAAATAATTGCCGGCTCTACTCCGCCATCTTGGGCAATGGCAAAATATCTTTCAAAACGATTAAGGTTATAATCTCGATCCACTGATTCAACCACAAAAGCAACATCAATGTTAGCGGCAATAATTTGAACATCGCTTTTTTCCCCTACTCTGTTTTTATCTCCATGCTTTCTTTTGATTATTGTCAGCCTGGGTAATAATCCATTAATCACAGCTTGCTGACCGCCTAAATCAGTAATGGCCAACCAATCGCCAACTGCCGGATAATCTTCCCTTGATTGCGCCTTAAACATCTGCTTGCCAGTTATTTTAGCCAGATATTCCCCTTTTTCATTTTTAACTTTGTAAGCTCCTTTGAATTCTGCTATAACTCTGGCCACATCAAAATCGCCCCATCCAAGCTGAGTCCTATTTAATTCAAAAAATTGATTGTATCCTAAATCCTGGATTTTTATTTCTTCTGCCATTTTAGTCAAATTAATTATAGCTTTCTAAAAATTTTTTAACCAGATCTTCTGTTTCTTCGAGGTTTTTTACTTTCATTAAATTATCTCTTAATTCTTTAGCTCCGATAAATCCTTTACAATAAGAATGGAAATGCTTTCTTATTATATTAAAATTTTTTTCATGGCTGCAAAAATCATCAAAAACTTTTGCGTGTTCAATCATAACATCTAATCTTTCTTTAATACATGGATCTTTTCCAGAAAACAACCAAGGATTTCCCAAAGCTCCCCGACCAACCATAATCCCATCAATGCCAGTTTCTTGAACTAATTTTTCAGCTTGAGCCAAAGTTTTAACATCGCCATTGCCAATAATCAAAGTTTCTGGGCAATATTTATTTCTTAATTCTAAGACCTTAGATACCAATTCCCAATGAGCTGGAGGACATGACAATTCCTGTCTAGCTCTGAAATGTACAGTAATCGCGGAAACATTTTCTTGCAAAATGACAGGAAGCCATTCTTTGATTTCATCTTTTCTATAACCAATACGAGTTTTTATTGATATTGGAAAATCAGGCGCGATTTTTTTAACTGCCCTAATTATTTCTTTTGCCAAATCAGGATTTTTTATTAAAGCTGCTCCGCCTCCATTTTTTTCTATATCTTTGTCAGGACATCCCATATTAATATCTATCCCGTCAAATCCAAGCTCTATCAATAACTGCGCAGCTTTTTGAAAATATAAAGGATTTGATCCAAAAATCTGAGCGACAATTGGATGCTGATTTTGATCAAATTTTAAAACTTCAAAACAATGTTCTTTGCCTTTAGAAAAAAGCCCTTCAGCTGAAATGAATTCAGTCCAAAAAACACTAGGCTTTCCATATTTTGCAAGCACAGTCCTAAATGGATAATCTGTCACGCCAGACATAGGAGCAACAGCCATAATGGGAAGCTTTAATTTTTTCCAAAAATCTTGGGGCATATTCTGATTTTCAGTCTACCAAAAAATCGCCCAAATGGCGACTTCTTGGTTATTAGCAAACTCAAGAAATAAAAAGCCTGTATCTCAACCTAATTTTATTGCTTCAATTCCTATGCTTTCCAAGGCAATGCCTTGATATTGCTGCTTACTGATTTCCGTATTTTCAGAAAGAATATTAACCTCAAATCCCGCATCTCTTATTTTTCCCAAATAATCCTCTTTTAAAAGAGCGCCAGTTACGCAGCCAGACAATAAATTTTTATCATTTCTCTGTTCTTCTGTAAGCTCTTCTAACAAAACTATGTCAGAAAGATAAATTTTGCCTCCTGCCTTCAAAACTCGATGCGCTTCTTTGAAAGACTGAGTTTTATCCGGAGTAAGATTAATTACGCAATTAGAGATAATAACATCTATAGAATTATCTTTTAATGGAATATTCTCTATTTCGCCTAAAATAAACTCAACATTATTTTTACCGAGTTTCTCGGCGTTTATCTTTGCCTTTTCAATCATTTCAGGAGTCATGTCTAATCCGATTACCCTCCCCGTCTTTCCAACTTTTGCCGAGGCCAAAAAACAGTCAAACCCTGCCCCGCAGCCTAAATCCAAAACCGTATCTCCTTCTTTTATCATGCTCATTGCCACTGGATTGCCGCAACCCAAGCCCAAATTCGCCCCCTCTCCCATTTTTATATCTTCATCTGAGTATCCGATTTCTTGGGCAATATTGCCGCTGCTCTTGCAACCGCATCCACAACCGCAATTCGTTGTGGCAATTTCTTTATATTTTTCCTTAACAATTTTTTTGATTTCTTCTTTTGATTTTTCCATATAACCATTTTAACAAAAAAATCGATGCAGATAAATCACTTACTTAGGACGACATTCAAATAAATTTAAAAATTTATGGAGCTATATTTATCAAGAATTTTTCGAGTATCATATGCACGTAGATGCAAAAATAAATACCAACCTGCGCCGTCATATTTATCAAGACTACTTTTTATTTCTTCTGATGTTTCATTTAATCCTAAAAAATCTGTTACAGTTTTCTCAAATTCTATTACAAATTTTTCGTTATCTTCATTACTATTTATCTTATTAATAATGCTATCATATTTATCCCATCGTTGAGCAAAATCTTTGTTCATATTTTCTATCCTGCTGGCACGAACCTCTGATTTATCGTTTGAAGTCATAACTAACAAGAATGCTTCTTGAACAAGGTCAGCAAATCGATGAGCATCTTTTTGATTTTTCCTCAATAGAGGATGAGAAAAACACGTTGTTATAATTGCATACAATGTTAAAAAACTGAGTTCATATAGTGCTGTTCTATTTGTTTGCTCTATCTCGCCACCATCACGAGGGAAACTTAATATGCGCTTAGTCGCTTCATTAAGCATAACAATCGAAATCAAGCGTCCAGCTAACTCCTCTGCTGAAATTGATAATTGATTATCCATATTTTTTATTCTTCTTCACAATTGAATAATTGTTTCTCTTCCTATCTTTAAATTATAATTCGTTCTTTCTAACAATGACAAACAAATCTCTTTTAATTTTTTATTATGAAGAATGTCGGGAACAATAATACTTCTAACTTCATCATTCAAAGAACGATTGGCGAATGCTATTGATTTTTCCTTCTCTATGCTTTCCATGCTAACACAATCAAGAATTTGACCATTTTTTTCGTTATATTCATGCAACAATCCTTCTAATTCTTTTTTGAACTTTTTTGGATATAATTTAAAATATCTTCTGTTTGACAATCCAACCGAAGGGATTAATTTCATAAGATCTTCTGCTGTTAAATCTATCCCCATATATTTTCTGATAATAAGTTCTTCATTGGATACCCCATCATATAAAAAAATATTCTCTTGAATTAAATCGAATCTCTTTCTATATAAACTTGATACAATCAATGCTGTTTCTGCGTATCGTCTAAAAGTTCCTCTATCATGATATCTCAATAATCTTATTATCTCCTTAAAAGCCAATTCAAAATTCCCTGCTAATAAATGCCTCTCAAGCCCATAATAATACAAAAATACATAACTTAAATTGGTATCTCGTGTTACGTCACAAAGCCACATTAAATATTGATATCTATTCTTCGGAGAGAGTTTCGAATATTTAGGATAATATATTGGTTCGGTTTCAAGCAAATTATTTTTTTCCACTGGTAGCTTAGTCCAAATAGCGCTTGGTTCAGCGTAAAAATTTTTGCCATTGTCAATATTCGAATTTACTCTGTCATCCGTGATAGTTAATGCCAAAATAATAGAATTAGGGTCTCGTATCTTTGATATATCGTCATTATTGATAAAAATTAAAGATCTGGTTGGTTCTGGAATATGATAATAAGCTAATAGATCATATTCCCTCTTTAAAGATAATTTATTCTTATTGAATAACTGTGAAAAAAAATTCATAGCGATTATTATTTAATCATACACAAAAAACGCCTCAAAATGAAGCGTTTTTGTTTGTCCTAAATCCATCGAGATGCTCGGCCTGCCTGCCGTAGGTAGGCGACAAATCCGCCAGATTCCGTAACCAATTTGGCTATTTTGGACGCAGATAGCTTGATTCGACAAGCTCATCATAGACTGCTTTCACCAAATTAATCTGCTCCCAGCTTTGATCCAGAACCTTTCGCTTTCAGACCCTGTAAAGGATTCTAAGGATGGATCTGACCCAAAACTGGAAGCAGATGGGTCGGTTTCAATATGGCAAAAATGGGACAAATGATACAGTACCTAAAGTCAATATTGACTGTCTTATTTTGTAGCATATAATCTAGGCAAAGATCCTTAAAAGGTTGGTGGGATGTGTTGGGGCGCCCTCTATGTTTCAGGTCAACCGGCCTTTACTCTCCCCGAACAGTTACTCATTCTTGGGTAATTGTTCAGGGGTTATAAGTAAAGGTCGGCCCCGAAAATAAGACAAACTAACAATAATATGGTTTTTGAACTATATAAAGATAGAATTGGTCAATTTCGCTGGAGACTGTATTCAGTGAATGGTCGTATTCTAGCAGACAGTGGAGAGGGTTATTCCTCAAAACAAGCCATGCTTGATGCTATCGATTCTATTAGAAAATACGTTTCAATATCAACAATTGTTGATCATACTGATCAATAATTAACTGTTGAAGCGCTCCTGCCAACCTTTTAGGGATTTTTGTACTAACGATATTTTTCTTAGAACTTGATTGCATTTTCTTATTCGTCGAAACCAACTCCTTTCTGCATCTTTTGATAGCTTCAGAATATTTTTACTTTCTACTTTTGGTTAAAACTAATTGTCTATTTCTTAATTACTTTTACTAAGCTTCTTTTGATTTTGAAAAACCGCTCCATTTATCTATTGGCTGTTCAATAGTTTGAATTCCATATATAAGGAAATCAAAAATATTTTTTCTGGCAGATCTACCAAAAGTACGCATTACAGATTGTATTCTATTATAAGCAGACGAGTGACATTTCTTGAACTTTTTATTACTTCCACAAACACATTTATCATTTCTATCCAAATCTTTGTACCTAATAAATAACACGGGTTCTTCTAGTAATTCATATGCTTCTTTCTCTTCTTTAAAAAAGAAGACCTCTTTTTTCTTTATGGATCCCATAGAAAATCCACTAGGGTTGCCGCCTACAAATGTTTGTGTTGGTGACCTATGTTCGAAACTATCTAAGACTTCTTCAAGCCTTTCCTTCTTTTTCGCTACAGCTTTTATATAAGAATTATTAAGAATGGTACTGTTTACCAGCTTCAATTCGGTATCGTCTAATCTGGTAATCTCATCTTTTTTGAGAAAGAATTCGTTTTGGGTATTCCAAAATACAATATAGAAACTTGCAGAAATTGGGATAAAAATTATTGTATCTCTTAATCCAATGTGTCTATTACTAATATTAAAGAATTGAGTCTTTATTCTCAACGCTGCCGTTGATACAAATTGATCACTCAATAAAAAGTCATCCGAGCTTTCTATTATTGCAAAATCATAAAATTTAATAATACTCGCTGAGAGAGCATTTATATAATTATGATTCAATATTTTTTCTGAAAGTAGTGGTATCTTAAAGTCTTTGTTTCCAAAAGAAAATTCAGTTAGAAGAGCACCGCTTCTATAGTAGAAGACAAGAAAACGACCAAGAAATTCTGCTACTAAACTTTTAATTTTTTCTATGTCAAACTTTCCACTTTTAAAATCATCGATGGCATCAATTATTCTCCTTACTCCAATGGAAACCTCTCCTTCAATTTTTGAGAAGAAATTTTCAATAGTATTAATCGGCAATTTGTCGTACTCATACGCATAAGTTTCTGACATCGTATCAGCAATAGTTGTAGGAAATATTTTATTTTGTTGCAAAAAAACTTCAAAGAGTTTTTCTTGGTCATCAGCAAAATGTCTCAACAGAGACTGTGGTATATAGTGCTGATTTTTGACCACTTGTTTTGTCATATATCCTCCAAGGATTATTCTAAAATTTTTTTTCAGGTCTCTTTTCTATTTAAATCAGTTACTATTTGGTCTTTCTTATGATAATAATTACTTTATTATTAATTTTTATCTTATCTTTCACAAGTTCACCTTTAGATAGCATGTCCATATAATAATCAGGGCTTAATTTAATTTTCTTATTAAGATTCTTGAGCTGTTGCCATGCTCCCGTTGGATGAGGTACTCCAATAACGAAACGATCTGGTGCTTCATTAACGCAAAAATAATATGCATCATTCCCAAGCGCAATGATAGGAATTTTCGACATACTTGCTAATTCTTTTAACAAAAACTTCTTCGTACAAAATTGAATCGTATTTTTCGGAATTTTTTTGCTACCTTGTAAACTCTCACACTTTACTAATTCTGTCCATAATATGTCACCATCATAACCTATAGCGTCTGCAAACTCTCTTGAATATTTATAGAAAGGAAGATTAAAATAGCGATCAAAAAAATATTTCTCTTTATGATAATAACTGTCTCCGAACTCTTGAAAGTATTTCCTTTCTTCATCGTCCGCAGGGCCAGGATTTAGACCCAATATAATTACCGATTTACTACCAGATCTCTTCTCTAAATATAGCCCCCTGGGTAAAATGCCAGCAGCCCTATTTTTACACATGCCTTCGCATTGCCAATCACATTTAGTGATTTCTTCGCCTATTTTATATACTTCGTCTTTTTGACTCATGAAATCTTTATTGTTCATACAAAAAACGCCTCAGAATGAGGCGTTTTTGCTCGGCGGCAGATCCGCCAGATTCCGTAACCAATTTGGCTATTTTGGACGCAGATAGGTCGCTTTCACCAAATTAATCTGCTCCGAACGCTGAACGAAATCCGAACTTTTTTTAGCGAAAATCCGAACGCAGAATTTTGACGCTTCGCTTTGGCTCGGGCGAGGCGGAATTCCCCCCACACCCCCCTTCCGCCTCGCCCTCG
>Ga0116172_10002529_pt1 | contig 15806 bp, 15 predicted proteins | sample AD_UKC083_MetaG_FD_89799 | JGI IMG/M metagenome (GOLD analysis project Ga0116172, IMG submission 89799) | Active sludge microbial communities of municipal wastewater-treating anaerobic digesters from USA - AD_UKC083_MetaG | ecosystem: Engineered > Bioreactor > Anaerobic > Digestate | place: USA...
AAGCTTCCTTCAACCGCCTGGACTGCAAACGGTAGTGCTCATAAAGCATTCTTCCCCACTCTACTGCCTTCTGCCCCTTGTAGATGAGGTCCATGCCCAGGTCGTAGCTTCCGTCGAGCCTGCACAATCCCAAATTGAGAAATGACTCGGTTACTGTGAAGGCAATCTTTACGTCGCCCTCTATGTAAAAGAGCTTGAAGTTCTCCCCTTTCAGCAATTCGTTGAGCAATTTCTTCATCTCAGGGAGCATCGCAGTGAGGACGGGATTTGTGAGAATTATCTCCACACGGCAGCCGCTGTTGGCAGCTTCGGCTAATGCCTGGTCGTAGCCGGTGACCACCACTGGAGATACTCCCATGATCTCTTTGGATTGGGATATGGTATTGATGAAATATTCCAGTGATTTCAGCGGCGTCTCAGGCGAATCCCTGACTATCTCCCCATTGCTCAGCATTCCTATCTTCTTCTGCAGCTCTAAGGGAATGGCGCTCATATCATGGGACAGCCAGAAGTCTCGATGCTCGTTCAATGTGACAATGGTATTCACGAGGTCGTTCAGCATAAGAGCCTGAACCCTGCCGATGCTGGTCAGGACATACTCCTGCCGCCTCTTCTCCACCAGATTGCCCTCCATGAGGCTCTTGATGGAGTGCAATATGGTGGAGGCGCGGCTGTCCATGATCCTCTCCAGATCTCCCGCCGTCTTGCCGCCCTCCAGCAGGGTGAGCATGACCTTCGTCCTTATCGAGGAACGGGTAAATGACTTCAGATCCTCCTCAGCCAGATCGTATTTATCACCCGGAGATTGCATAGGTCAAGGTAAACAAAGATAACTATTAAAAGCTACCTTTTCTCGCTCTTTTGCAGAGGAAGATATGTCGGACCAGGCTTCTGTGCACGCGGTCCGTATGCGCCTCAATGATATCAAAGCCGGCGGAATGAAGCAGGCTCTCAAGAGGCCGGTCTGCGACTATGGCCATGCGGCAGCCGGGCTTTATGACCCTGTACAGTTCACTCAGACTCTCCTGTAAAAGGATTTCCTTCGACCTGGCCAGGATTTTTGCAGACCTTCCATAGGGCGTGTCCAGGACGGCAGCATCGATAGATGAGCTCTTCAGTGGCAAGCGCTTTGCATCTCCTAACATTAGAGAGCACTCAAGCCCCTGCAGATTGCATGAGGCTCCCCTGACCAGATTAGGCTGAGCTTCGATGGCCAGGCCCCGAGCTCCTATCAGGCAGGCCTCGATGAGTATGCCGCAGGTTCCGGCAAACGGGTCTAGCATCGCTCCCCCTGCGCGAACCTGGGTCAGGTTAACCAGTGCTCGAGCCATGCGCGGCATGAGGACGCCAGGGTGGAAGAACGGCTTGAGGTGAGGACGACGTGCCTCAAAGGATCCTCTGTCGGCCTTTGCCGCCTGCCGACCTATGACGATTTTGCCGCATGTTATGACCGCCCGCAGCACAATCTCCGGCATGGATAGGTCCGCCCGGAAGCCCCGGCGGTAAAGGATGCGTCCCATCTCTCTCTCTACAACATCCCCTGCAGGAAGGAAGCTCTTAATGCGGCGGGCCCGGACCATGTAGCTTTTTGGTGGCAGGTCCAGCGCCTCAGCCGCAGCCGCCAGGGCGGAAGGGTCTGCATCGCATACAGCCATGACCTCTATGATGCTGTGGGTCATGGCCAGGCGGCTGCCCAGGATCTGCACATCCAGACCCTCCGCCTCCACAATCAGGCACTGGTCGAAGGACGAGACGACCGAATAGCTGGTGGAGAATGCCTCCACCAGGGCTAACGCCTCGCTTTTGGGAAGCGTCTCATGCTCTCCGGAGAGCTCGAAGGCGTATGTCGTCATTCAGCCCAGGTAGCTGTTCACATCCCTGTAGTTGAACTTCTTGGAGGCGAGGACATTTTCAAGGAAGTTGAATATGGACCGGCGCACGTCGTCGGATAGCAGCGGATACCAGGTGGGGCTGGCCACCACCGTCGCCCGGAAGGCAAAGAACGGAGCGATGACCTCAAGAAGCTCTTCGTCTCCGGTCTTCTCCAGGTAGTTCTCGAAGAACAGCTCGAAGAGATCCTTGAGATCCCCTGTGAGGCGCAGGCTCTTTTGCACTGAGTAGAATATGTAGTTCATGGTCAGGGCTGTGACGTCGTCCGCAGCCTCGCCCCATTCTCCACGGCTTCTGTCCAGAACTGTGAAGTCGGTGCCATCCCGGAACATGATGTTCCAGGGGTGGAAGTCGCCGTGAACCTGGCAGAGGCGCCGGGCTCTTCCCCGCAGCATCCAGCGCCATTCCACGCAGGCCTTCTCGATCTCCTGCAGCTCTCCCTCAGCCAGGAATGACGGGTTGTCCGGGTAGTCGTCCAGGATGCCGAAGATGCATTCGCCGTCTCCCACAGTCTCCCTGATCTTGCGCAGGTACAGGGGCGGGCAGTCGTTCTTGACGACATGGATCTCTGCCAGGTAATCCGAGAGGGCGATTGTGCGATCGTAGTCCAGGTCGGTGGCGCCGCTATCCTTGACCCTATCCAGATCGAAGAAGTACTCCTTCCCCTCGACCTTCTCCATGAGCAGGAAGTACTCGACGGCATCTCCTGCGCTGACCAGCTTCCCTTTTTCTGTGAAGTAGCCCACATCCACCGATGGGACGTGTTTGGGGAGGGAGGAGAATGTCGCATTCTGCCAGATCATTATCCTCGCCCGGTCTGAGAAGTGGTCATGGCCAAAGCCGTACTGGGCACGCATTGTGGACAGGACAGCCGAGCCTCTCTTTCCCTTGACCTGGAACTCCACCAGAAGGGGGGATCCGTAACCGAAGCCCTTGACATCCTCGGATGTGGGTATGGTCTCGCCCATACGGCGGGTGCAGAGCAGTTGCAGGTCCCGGCCGTAAACGCCCTTCAGATATGCCTCCAGGTTGCGTCGCAATAGGTCCATGGGCGGACACCCCTTCAGGTCCCCATCTGCCAGCTATGCAGGTACTTCTCCTGCTCAGCAGTGAGCTTCTCGGTCTCTAGGCCCATGGCTGCGAGCTTCAGCTCCGCTACTCTGCGGTCGATCTCCACAGGGACGGCGTAGACCTTCCTCTCCAGGCTCCGCCCATGCTCTACGATGTAGCGCACGGCCAGTGCCTGGTTGGCGAATGACATGTCCATGACCTCCGGGGGATGGCCGTAGGCAGCAGCCAGGTTGATCAGCCTGCCCTCGGCCAGCAGATAGAGCCTGCGCCCGTCCCTGAGCCTGTACTCGGCCACGTTGTTCTGCACCTCAGACCTCTCCGCAGCCATCTTCTCCAGGGCGGGGATGTCGATCTCCACATTGAAGTGGCCGGAGTTGGCCAGTATGGCCTGATCCTTCATCCGGGCAAAGTGCTCCTCCCGGATGACATTGATGTCTCCTGTGAGTGTGACGAAGAGGTCTCCCAGGGGTGCGGCCCTGTGCATGGGCAGTACCCTGTAGCCGTCCATGGCAGCCTCCAGGGCCTTCCTCGGCTCGACCTCGACCACTATCACATTGGCGCCGAGGCCGCGGGCGCGCATGGCAAAGCCCCTCCCGCACCAGCCGTAGCCGACCACCACAACCGTCTTGCCGGCGAAGAGGAAGTTGGTGGCCTGCATGATGCCATGAAGTGTGCTCTGGCCGGTGCCGTAGCGGTTGTCGAACATCATCTTGGTCTCGGCATCGTTAACTGCTATGACCGGGTAGAGCAGGGCTTTGTCATCGGCCATGGCTCGCAGCCGGAGCACGCCGGTGGTGGTCTCCTCGCAGCCTCCGAGCATCTGCTCGGCCAGCTCCGGCAGCTCTTTGTGGATGATGGCTATTGTATCGGCGCCGTCGTCCAGGCTGACGTTGGGCTGGAGCTCCAGCGCCTTCTTGATGCAGTCGTAGTACTCCTGCTCGTTTTCGCCCCGGAAGGCGTAGACGTGCAGGCCGCGGGCGGCCAGGGCGGCAGCCACCTCATCTTGGGTGGAGAGTGGATTGGAGCCGGTGACTGCAACCTCTGCGCCTCCGGCAACCAGGGTGGTGATGAGGTTGGCCGTCTCCACAGTTACATGCAGGCAGGCCGCGATGCGCGCCCCATGCAGTGGCTTCTCCCTCTCGAACTCCTGCTTGATCCTCTCCAAAACGGGCATGTGCCTTCGAGCCCATTCGATGCGCTTTTCCCCCTCCACTGCAAGGGCGGAATCCTTGACGACGCTCCTCTTCAGATAAATCACCTGGAAGTATATTGGATTGACCTGCAGAAGAAGACCATTTGCAGATACTTAAATGCAACCCAGGCGCGTCTTGCGCCGTCAGGATCCTGCGACCTCAGGCCATCAATGGCTCTGGCTGCATGCTCTTTTCGACTATGGCGTCCAGCACCGAGCGCATCTCCTGCTTTTGCGCCTCTTCAAAGCCTCCATTCTCCAAAAGGTCCTCCATCATGCCGCCGAGAATGTCATCCATGACCTCCATCTTGAAGCATAGCCTCTGCCGCTGGGCATAGTAGGATGAGCGAAGCATCTGCAGGACGGGGCTGCCGTAGGCCTGCTCGTCTGCCGTGAGGACGGAAAGATCGCTGTCAGCCTTTCGGGCAGAGTCCTTGAGCCTGTTATAGAGGGAGAACCAGTTCATTATGGCGGCTGAATCGAGCCTCGAGAGGCGGGGCGTCATGCGCCCGAACCTCTGTGTGAGCTTGATCAGCTCCTCATTGGCAGAGCGAATGGCATCCTGATGGCGGGCGAGCTCTGAGGCGTACCTTGCGAATTCCGGGTTCCTGGACATCATCATCACTGTGTCTTGTGATCGGATACCAGGGAGATAAGCTGTAGCCGCGCGGAGCGAAAGTAATGATAAGCATAAGGATGCAATCCTGGCAGAGAATATGACATCAGCGAAAGAGCAGATCTCCGAGGTGCGCCGCCTCTGCCACAGGCTGTGCTATGCATCCTGCGTGAGTGAGAAACGGAGGGGTGGGCATGAGGAGCTTCTCCGCCTGCACTCTCTCACCCGCCCTCACTGGTCTGTCGTCCGGAGGGAGGAGCAGATTATCAGAATCGACATGGGCGAGTCTGAGCCCTTCGACATCTCCCTGCCCCTGCCTGCAAGAGATGAGCGGGAGGGCTCAGATGCCGGTGTGGCCCTCTTTTGGGAGCGCTTCCGCTGCCGGAAGTGCGGCCAGTGCTGCTACACTCCGGGTGCCGGGCTGCTCCTGGAAGAGGAGGACTTTGAAAAGATAGCAGAGAGGGCAGGAAAGAGGAGGCTGAAGTCCCTCTGCCGCTATGACAAAGCCCTCTCCGCATGGATACTCAAGCAGCCATGCCCTTTTTATGACGCCGATAAGAGGGGCTGCAGCATCTACGACATCCGGCCCCAGACCTGCACCAAGTACCCGCTCCACCCACCGCTACCACAGCTGCCCTACAACCTGGCAGTGGATGCCTTTTGTCCCGCAGCCCGCGATTTTGTCAAGGAGACGCTGGGCTGGTGGATCATCTGCGAGAACAACTGGGCCAGGCTGCTGGCAGGTACAGAGAAGCCCTGAATCTCTGCGGCGGATTTTTCTGGAACGCGAATGAAAAACTTGTCCCGCGTGGGATTATATCATCTGCCCTTATCAGAAATCGCCAATTATGGATAAAGAGCAGGATAAATGTGGCGGACCGGATATCCACAAGAAGCACCCGCCTCTAAACTTTTATATTGGAGTTTTCATGGGAAGCTATATGGATGCTCCGAAGTGGCATGAGGCCTTAGAGGTTATTTCAGTTTTCATACTAGGCTTGTCGCTGAAGTTCATTGCTGGAAGAAGCTGCCTGCAAGATGGAAAGGTGATCTTCTTTGGATATGACGAGTTCTACCATATGCGCAGGATATTGTATACAGTCAGTCATTTCCCCAACGCTATTTGGTTTGATTCTTATGTCAACTATCCATATGGTGGGAACATAACCTGGCCACCTCTATTTGATCAGCTTATAGCAGCTGTCGCTTGGGTTCTAGGAAGGGATACCCAGCATGAGATCGAGCTGGTGGGCGCCATAATGCCGGCAATAATTGGCTCCATAACCATTCTTGTTGTTTATTTTATGATCAAAGAGCTATTTGACAGGAACGTTGCCCTATTTTCTGCCTTTATGGCGGCCATTGCACCCAATTATCTCTTGCGCACAATGATTGGAGTCGCAGATCATCACTGCCTCGAGGTTCTGCTGTTTCTTCTTTTTATCATGTTCTTGATATTCGCCCTCACCAGAGCAGAAAGAAGATCTCCCTTTGCGATCGCCTCGGGGGTCTGCATGGCGGCCCTTGCATATACATGGCTGGGGGCAGCTTTATATTTTGCTGTCATATTAATTTATTTTGCCTTACAGATTACAGTCGATATAAATCAGCGATCCGATTTGAAAGAGACGCTCACCCCTACCCTTACGGCGTTAGGCATAGCTTTGGCACTCACCCTGCCCTTCCGTGGCACCGACTGGCTATCATCGAGCTTCACGGGACTCGTTGGGATAATTTTTGCAATAATTCTTTTATCTGGCCTGGGCAGGGCAATCTCCGGCAGAAGTGCCCATTGGGCAGCGCTTCCTGCAGCAGCACTGGCGCTTGCAGGAGTGCTTATTTTGATGGCCAAACTGTTTGGCGGCTTTGGTATCATGCAAAGGCTGGGCAGCTTGGTCATCTCCGGGCAGGATTATGTCTTTAGCGGCGGCTTTACGGGGATGATCTCCGAGGCCGAGCCACTCTTTGCCAGGCCGGATATATTATTTTCAAATGGATGGAGCATACTCCTCTCCATAGTGGCTCTATTGGTCCTTGTCAGGCGTATGAGATATTCGTGGCCGGAGATGGAGAAGAGAAAAGGGCTGCTGCTCTTTTTAGTCTTCGCTGCTTACTCTTTGATGCTCACATTTGGCCAAGTCCGCTTCCTTTATATCTCATCGATAACCACAGGGATCCTGATAAGCATCCTTTTCTTCAGCATATCGGAGTACGTGACCGAAGCTTCTCGAGGGCATTCCAAATTACTGTTATCTTTATTGTTCCTGCTTCTTGTCCTGCCAGTTGTAAGCCATAGCTATGAAATCACAAAGATGAAGCCAGCTATTGATAACGATTGGATCGAATCGATAAAATGGCTGGAGCAGAATAGCAACACCACCAGCTACTGGAATGATGCAAGCAAAACTCCGGAGTACAGCGTACTTTGCTGGTGGGACTATGGCAATTGGGTACTTTACGGCGCTAAAAGGCCTGTGGTCGCCAATAACTTCCAATATGGCGTTGGGGATGCCACAAAATTTTATCTATCTGAGGATGAGAAGGCCGCATCAGCCATTCTGGATAGCAGAGGATCGAAGTATGTTATTACAGATTATAAAATGATATCCAGCAAGATCAGATCTATTGCCCTGTGGGCCGGGAAAGATCCATCCGACTACATCACAATCGAGCAAGATACCAGGAGTGGATCACCGAAAGAGAGATGGTATAAAAGCACAGTGGTCCGCCTTCAAGCCTTTGATGGCGACGATATGGGCCATATGCGGCTGATCCACGAATCTCCTACTGCAGTTGCCATACTGGATCCTCCAGTACATATGGTGAAGATATTCGAGTACGTCCCTGGGGCAGTTATCAAGGTGGCAGCAGAAAACAATCAGAGGGCAGCCGCATTTCTGAATGTGACAACCAATCAGGGCCGTTCCTTCATCTTTATAAAATCAGGAGTGCCGGTAGAGGGCGGCTATGAGATACGCGTGCCATACTCTACAGAGAGAAGATACGATACCCATGCAACTGACTCTTACCTGGTGGCCGTGGGCGATGATGCCGGGACTGCCAAATTTCTGAGGGTAAATGTTACAGAAGATGATGTCACGAAGGGGGAGATTATAGATCTCACGGCAGCCCAAGCATTCTGATCATCTTAATGTGCAAGCGAGCCTGCAGGATGGCTGGCTTGGCTCCAATCTTGATCATTAGAGGCGTAAATCTGGAGGAGGGGGCTGAGAATCGTTTTCATGGAAGGGGCACGGAGCGGCTAAAAGTATCACCAGAGCATATTCTCCCGGACCATGTGATCGATTATCTCGGCGAAGCCCTCCCCGTATCCGGCCTTTGCCACATAATCGGACATCTCCTTCAGCTCCGGGCTGGCATTGCCAACGCTTGCCCTGTAGCCGGCCTGGCTGAACATGGGCAGGTCGCTTTTGCTGTCGCCGATGGCTGCAAACCGGGCGGGGTCCATCCCCAGGTGGCCGGCTATGCGGAGCAGGCCTGTGCCCTTGTTCACACGGCGGTCTTTGATGTGCACTGCGTATTTGGTGTCTATCAGCTCTACGGGGAGGTTCATCTCCTCCAGGCGGCGTGCGGCTGCGGCCACATCGAAGTTCCTCTCCAGGGCGATGTCGGTGAATCTGTAGCGGGAGGAGCTGAACTTATTCAGTGGAAACTCAGCTGCCAGCCGCTTGAAGGCCTCCTCGCACCGGGAGAGGTCGGCCAGTATCTCCATTTGGTCCTCCGAGTGGGATATCACACCCCCGTTTTCGGATATGAATATCTGGGGGGTGCCGAGCAGAACGCAGGCAGTCCTGGTGAAGCAGTGGGTATTTCCGGTAGCCAGGACCACTGGCACATCTTTGCTGCGCAGCAGGCGCAGGGCCCGAATGGCGGATGCGGACAGAACTCGATCTTCATCGCTCAGGGTGCCGTCGATGTCCACAGCCAGAGCGCGTATGGACGGCGAATTGCTCTCATTTTTTGGGTCCAGTTGGTCCGACAGGGTATTGCCTCCATGGATGGTTTCTATGGAGCCTCTGCCTTTGGGCTGTGAAAAAGCTTTCGCAATACATGAAAAGGCATAATAGCTAACACAGCCCCGTCCCACCCAGAGGTGACGAAATGGCGCTTATCGGAAAGAAGGCCAAGCCGGAGTCTCCGGAGGAGATGGCCCTGGTGCACCACGCTCTTGAGAATCCCGTCCGGCGGAGGATGATGATACTCATGAACCAGGGGACGCTCACCGTTGCCGGGATGGCTGCAGCAGTGGGGCCGAGGATGCTGGACTACCACCTGAACCGGCTGGAGCTGGCGGGGCTGATTGAGATGGATGGTGAGAGGATAGTGCTCACAGAGGCGGGCGTGGCCTACGGCGGGCTTGTGAGGCTCGAAAAGGAGATGGGCGGGGCGGGCAAGATCTGAAGCCAATTGCCGCCTGCCGGAGCGGGAACGGGCAGTGGTCAGACTGTGAATGCAGGCCCTGGAGCCATTTTAATGCCGCCTCTTTACAGAAGTTATGAAAAGCCCCATCAGCTCCTCGGCTATGATCCTGTACCCTGCCTCGCTGGGATGGTCCAGTCCGGGCAGGATGAGGCTATCAAGTGGCGTTCCCTGACCCACGCGGGCCATCCAGGCGCCGTAGACATCCACAAAGCCGGTCTCCATCTCAGCAGCCACCCTCTGCACAGCCTGATAGTAGTCGAGCACCATCCGGTCGTAGGGAGGCGTCTCCAGCGGCTGTGAGGAGAGCAGCAGAATCTCCGAGTTCGGGCCGGCCCGGATTCGGCGCACCATCTCGACGAAGTTCATCTCGAACTCATCGAGGCCGAGGCCGAGGACGCAGTCGTTGATGCCGAAGTTGATTGTGACCAGGTCCGGCTCATAGGAGAGGACAGACCAGCTCAGCCGACCCAGGCCGTCCCCGCTGGTGTCCCCGGAGACGCCGGAGTTGACCATATTGATATTTGCCTCAGGGTACTTTTCTGCGAGCATCTGCTTCCAGAAGGATGGAAAGCCGCGCCGCACGGCATATCCGGCTGTGATGGAGTCGCCGAAGGCCACAATGGTCACATTGCAGCCGCCCTCCAGCTTCCGTTTCGTCCTCTCTACAAACCTCGAGTCCATGATCCGGCGTTTGTTCAGATGATTATTGGATCTTTTCGCCCGCGGCGTGCCCTTCCGGCCTCCAGCACGGCCGCCTTCATATCCCGCACCAGGGCCTCCAGCCGCTCCATCTCGCCCCGTGAGATCAGGTCGACGCAGACAGAGCCCACGATGGCAGCATCTGCCCCGGCAGCTACCACATCGGCTGCCTGCTGGGGGGTGGAGATGCCAAAGCCCACGGCGCGGGGCTTTTCCCGGGGGGTCCGGGCGATCAGGTCGCGCGTGCCCTGCAGCACCTCGCTCCTCGCTCCTGTGACCCCTGTCCGGGCGACCAGGTAGAGAAATCCGGATGTCTCACGGGCGATCATCTCAAGCCTCTCCTGAGGGGTGTTGGGAGCCGCCAGAAATATCAGGTCCACGCCATGGGCAGAGCACGCATCATGCAGCGGCCCGGCCTCCTCCGGGGGCAGGTCTGGGACGATCATGCCTGTGATGCCGGAGATGGCACAGTCCCCGGCAAACCTGTCCAGGCCGCGGGCATATATCATGTTGTAGTAGCCCATCATGACCTTGGGGACGGCAACGTCCGCCTCAGCAGCCACGCTGAAGTAGACATCTGTGTTCATGCCGGCTGCAATGGCCCGCTGGGCTGCCGCCTGGATGGTGGGGCCGTCTGCTATGGGATCTGAGTGGGGCAGGCCGAGCTCGATGATGTCCGCTCCTGCGGCAGCCAGCCGGCGCACGATCTGGGGCGTGGCCTGAGGCGTCGGATCTCCCGCGCAGATGTAGACGATCAGAAGTGGCGCGCCTTCAAAGGCCTCAGAGATTTTCATATTCCATCACCGTTGTCAGGTCCTTGTCTCCACGTCCGGATATGTTTATGACGGCGATATCGCCGGGCCCGCCCAGCTCCTCAGGGTGCTCCAGGGCGTAACCAACTGCGTGGGCCGACTCCAGAGCCGGGATGATTCCCTCCATCCTGGAGAGCGCGTGAAATCCCCTGATTGCCGTCTCGTCTCCCGCTATCCTGGCCTGCACCCGCCCGGTCTCTGCCAGGTAGGCCAGCTCCGGGCCCACTCCGGGATAGTCCAGGCCTGCGGCCACTGAGTAGGACTCGAGAATCTGGCGTAGGGATCCTGGAGGATCTTTGTGAGGGCCCCGTGCAGCACTCCGTCCTTGCCGTAGCCCAGGCTGGCTCCGTTGTCTGCGGTCCTGTCAGTCTGGCCGGGGCCGCGCCCTCCAGCCTCCACTGCCACCAGCCGCACCGGCTCATCCTTGAGGAATGGGGCGAATATGCCCATGGCATTGCTGCCGCCACCCACGCAGGCGGTGATGCTGTCTGGGAGGCGCCCCTCCGCCCGGAGGATCTGCTCTTTCGCCTCCCGGCCTATGACGCTCTGAAAGTCCCGAACCATGCTGGGGAAGGGATGGGCGCCGGCTGCTGTGCCCAGAAGGTAGTGGGTGTTCTCGAAGCTGGCCGCCCAGTCGCGCAGGGCCTCGTTTATGGCATCCTTGAGGGTCCTGGAGCCGGAGCGCACTGATATCACCTCCGCCCCAAGCAGCCTCATGCGGTAGACGTTCATCTTCTGCCGTTCTATGTCCACCTCGCCCATGTAGACCTGGGTCTCAAAGCCCAGGTTGGCTCCCACAATGGCTGTGGCCACGCCGTGCTGGCCTGCCCCGGTCTCGGCTATGAGCCGGGTCTTGCCCATCTTCTTGGCCACCAGTGCCTGACCCAGGGTGTTGTTGAGCTTGTGCGCCCCTCCGTGCAGCAGGTCCTCCCTCTTGAGGTAGACCCTTCTATCCAGCTTGCGGCTCAGATTGCGGGCGAAGTATAGTGGAGTGGGCCTTCCGGCAAAATCGGCAAGCAGCCCGTCCAGCTCCTCCCGGAAGGCGGGGCTGTTCATGAGGCGCTGGTAGGCGCAGGATAGCTCGGCCAGGGGAGCGACCAGCGTCTCCGGGACGAAAAGGCCGCCGTACCTGCCGAACTTCACTGCTTCGGCAAGATATGCATAACTGCTCAAGGTATCACCTGATGTACTAACTAATACTATGATGTATGAAAAAGTACATCATTGCATGTATTAAAATGTATCGGCGGCTTTGCCGTCCCCTCGAAGATCTGCGGGAAGCTCTCCAGTCAGGCACTCTATCCTCCTCTCGGCGCTCTGCAGGCGGCCCTCGCAGAGCCTGACCAGCTCCATGCCCCTCTCATAGAGGTCCAGGCTCTCCTCCAGCCCCATCTTGCCGTTCTCCAAAGTCTGTACGATCTGCTCCAATCTCTCTAAAGCCTGCTCGAGCCCCATCTCATCATTCTTCATATCTAGCCCGCTCCTTCATGCTCTTCCCGCTCGCCCCCGCCCTGCCTCTCCTCCAGGACCCGGCAGAGGAGCCATCCACCTGCCAGGATCAGCTCTATCACCTCGCCTGGGCGGACGTCTCCTGCCGCCATCACCAGCCCCCGCTTCGAGCGGGCTATGGCATAGCCGCGCTGCAGCGTGGCCGCAGGCCCCACGGCATCCAGCCTTGCAGCCGCCTTTTCGAGCCGGCTTCGGCTGGCCTTCAGCCTCTCCGCAGCCGCCGCATCCAGCCGGGCTGAGAGATAGTCCAGCCTCTGTCTGGCATCGGCCGCGATAGAGCCCATCCTCCGGGCGGAGACCGCACGTTTGAGGTACTCCAGCCTCTCAGCCCTGCGCTCGTGGGCAGTCCAGAGGGCGCGCATCATCCTCACACGGCTGGAGAGTATGCTCTGCCTTATGCCCTCCGCATCCGGCACGGCCAGCCTGGCTGCGGCTGTGGGCGTGGCCGCCCTCACATCCGCAACAAAATCGGCTATCGTGATATCCGTCTCATGGCCCACCGCGGATATGACAGGCACGTCGCAGCCTGCTATGGCCCGGGCGACGGTCTCTGAGTTGAAGCACCACAGATCCTCTATGGACCCGCCTCCCCTGCAGACTATGACCAGGTCGCACATTCCCCGCAGGGCTGAGATGGCCCGGGCCAGGCTCTCCTCCGCCCCCTCGCCCTGCACCTGGGCAGGCGAGAGTATGATCCTGGCGGGATAGGCTCCCAGGGTCTTCAGCACGTCCCTCAGGGCAGCTCCCTGTGGGGAGGTGACGATTCCAATCCTCTCAGGATAGGCTGGAAGCGGCCTCTTTCTCTCCGGGGAAAAGAGCCCCTCAGCGGCCAGCTTTTTCTTGAGGGCCTCCATTTGCATGTAGCGAAATCCCACTCCCGCGTCCTCTTTGACGCCGCGGACGATCACCTGCACCCTCCCCTGGGGCCTGTAGACCGTGACGTCCCCGAAGGCCATGATATTCATCCCGTCCTTCATGGCAATGCCCAGAGAGGCACCGCTGCTTTTGAAGAGAACGCATGAGATCTGGGATTCCCTGTCCTTGAGTGTGAAGTACCTGTGGCCGGAGCGGTGGTGAGTGTAATTGGAGACCTCGCCCTGCAGCCATATGTCGCGCAGGCGGGCGTCGCCCTCCAACCGCTCCTTTATCCTCTCATTCAGATCGGTTACAGTGAATATCTGAGTCAATATGCATTCCTTGAGGCTGGTTGAATATTTAAGTGCGACTCTTGCGGAGCGAAACTGATGCCTGAGAGCTCTGAATATTTAAATCTTATTTTAAGATATGATTAATAATTTAAAAGAATGCTATGGCAGGGCCTCATCCTCTCAGTCAACCTCATTATATCCCCAGAGCATCCACGGCTGGTAGAGGGGATCGTCCCTCCAGACGTACAGTATCGCACCGCCCACGTCGGGGTGCTCGAGGCCCTCCAGTATATCGATGAAATCCGCATCTTCATCATTTTCAATCGCCTCTTTCACCATGCGCTGGAAGCCGGCCGGATCCCAGTCTCCGAAGAAATCGAACTCATCACAGCCTTCTGAATGCAGGGTGAAGCGGAGGTGCTGGCAGCTTCCTGATGAAAACTCGCCTTCTCTCTCCTCCAGCCATGTTGCTCCGCAGACCGGACAGCAAATCTCTTCGCCATCATCGGTATGGCAGTGCTCTTTATCATCCAGTGCCTCTCGAACTTCCATGGCCTTCGGGATGAACCTTATTATTAATAAATTTAACACTGCCTGCCGCTGCCGGTCACATGCTGGAATTTTAGCTATCTGATTCTGCCCCCTCTGTCCTAAACTCCGGCTTTCTTAATAACCATGTCAACCTCGACAGGAACACCAATTTTCATCTTTTCGAGGATTGTTCTCTGTTTTTTTGAGATCTCAGTCAGTCTCCATTTTCCACCGACTTTAACTGCCCTGATCTTTGCCAACTCCATAAGAATCTCCTCGATAGAACTCTTCTCAAGCAGCTTAGCGTTTCTGGCTCTTCGAAGCAACATCGCTCGCAAGACCAAAGATAAGAAGAATATGAACAGCAATCCCTGCAATGTCGCTATCTTCTGGACTCTCAAGGGCATAACCTCAAGCTCGTTCTTTAGGTCATCGAACTTCTTCTCGACCTCATCCCTCTCTCGATAGAGGGAAAGCACTTCATCCCAGCTCCGTTTTATGGATGAAATGAGAATGGTTTTGCCGAATCTGTTCAACGCTTGCGATATGGCATTAGTTCGTCTCCTGAGTGATATCACTTTGCCATTCACTGTACACTCGAAATACCTGGCAAAGTTTCTGGCAGTTCTCTCGAAGTGCTCGAATGGGTTTCCTCTGACCTCTTTCCCATCAAGCATGTTTTCGATATCGATAAGTCTGTTGAAGAACGAGTTTGTTTCAAGCCCTTCACGCTTCTTATTAAAAAGGACATACCCGAAGACGTTGACACCACCTATCTCGATTTCATTCTCCAGAACGTAGAATATATCGCCGCCAAATCTTTTTGCATTGATAGGGTTCTCGATATCCCTGTTAGTCTCGCTGATCAAACCCTTGCCTACCTTGATGCCAAATGGAAGCGGAAGGATGAAATCAATTTTTTCAGAGTTCATCTCCTTTATGTTGTTCTCGCTATAGAACCCCCGATCCAAAATGAACAGGCTTTTCGTAATGCCAAATGCTTTGATCTCAGCCACAAGGTTTTTCAGAGTCACAACATCGTTGATGCTTCCAGGAAATAGCTTGAAGTAAAGCGGTATGTGTCTGTGAAGTGAAAGAACTAGGCCGAGGTTAACCTGAGGTAGGTCCAAACCATCGCGATTGTATCCGTATTCCAGCCAATTTATGTTTCTGGAGGCTGATGAAAGGGAAGTGATATCGAATATTAAAGTTTCATCCTCGCCTGCTATTAATGAGTTGTAGAACGAGGTCATTGCGGCATCTTTAGAGGATAAGCGCTCCAAAAAGCTTGAAAGCCACTGAGAGCTGAATGATTCCTTAAGAGAGTACATCTCAGGCAGGAACGAATCATCAAGAACGTGATGCAAGTTTTTAAGCGATGTTTGATGTAACAGTTTACTCATCGCAACAGCAAGGATCGAATCTCCATCCTCCCCAAAAGCTTTAGAAAGCTTACTGCGAAGTTGGATCTCACTGCCTACAATATCCAGAAGATATGGTGGGCCGAACGATTTCGTTATCTTGACATCTCTTTCTGCTGCCTTGGGAATTATCTCACCCGTCGATTCGTCCCAAACACCAAGATATCGGCGTTTCTGGCGGGATTGCTTCTTCTTTGGGTCCCAGTAACTGTGGGCTTCGTAAGCGTAAAGCTTTCCGCCGATCTTCTGCTTGACGGTATAAGACATAGTTAATATTAGTAACGATGATAGTATTTAAATCCAACGGATAAGTTAGTGCGCAGGAAAGGTCATGAGAAAATATCGTTAATAACTTCGAGGGAGTTTAGGTTATGCCCAATTCCCATGGCATCCGACTCAAGGATTGCCTCAGCAGTTGCATGGCCATCATTGAATCGCAATGGCTTTTGCATGGGCTAGCAGATCCCGCAATGC
>Ga0116172_10002533_pt1 | contig 15792 bp, 14 predicted proteins | sample AD_UKC083_MetaG_FD_89799 | JGI IMG/M metagenome (GOLD analysis project Ga0116172, IMG submission 89799) | Active sludge microbial communities of municipal wastewater-treating anaerobic digesters from USA - AD_UKC083_MetaG | ecosystem: Engineered > Bioreactor > Anaerobic > Digestate | place: USA...
CACATCCGTTCAAGACAAAAGATAAAAGTATAAAGATAAAAGAGACCATCTAATATTCCCACATTCGCGCAGCGACACATGGACGAAGTCCCACATTTCCACATCCGTTCAAGATAAAAGATAAAAGTACAAAGACAAAAGTGACAATCTAATATTCGCACATTCGTTCAAGACAAAAGATAAAAGTATAAAGATAAAAGAGACCATCTCATATTTCCACATACGCCGAACCTGTCACGTTTCACGTGAGGCGTCACATTTCCACATCCGTTCAAGACAAAAGATAAAAGTATAAAGATAAAAGTGACCATCTAATATTCCCACATTCGCGCAGCGACATATGGACGAAGTCCCACATTTCCACATCATTTCGTATTTCTTATCTCGCATTTTATATCGTCTCCGGCATTTTGTTGTATTTATTCATCGCATTGTCGATGCCGCCCAATACAAATTCTTCAACGGCTTTTGCTGCCAGTTTTATGCGTTCCGTCACTACCGGCACCTGCTCGGGAAACCAGCGTCCCAACACGTAATCCGACTGCATGCCTTTGGGATAATCGTTGCCGATACCAAAACGCAGTCGTGGAAATTCTTCGGTGTTGAGTGTTTCGATAATATGATCAAGTCCGTTGTGGCCGCCGGCACCGCCCTTTTTGCGCATGCGTATCGTGCCCAGAGGCAACGCAACATCATCGGCAATGACTAAATGCGCTTCGGGATTTTCCTGCTGCAACCAATACGAAACCGCTTTGCCACTCAGGTTCATGTAGGTTGATGGTTTTATCAGAACGATCTTTCTTCCCTTCAGCATATAAAAAGTCATGTCGGCATAGCGCGACGACTGAAAGGTGACTTCGTGTTGCAGCGCAAGAAAATCGACCACCTCAAAGCCAATGTTGTGGCGTGTTCCCGCGTATTCGCGTCCGATGTTTCCAAGCCCGGTGATGACGTATGTTTTCATTGCAGCATCAAAAGTAATAATCTTTTTTCAGATAGATGCTGACGCTAAAATGTCGTGGAGAAGAACTTTCCACTGAATCAGTCTTCATCTCAGAAAAAGGCCAATATGGCACTAAGTCACAAAATCAGATTTGGTGTCTTTGTGCTTTTGTGGCAAAATTTCTCTGCGTCTTTGCGCCCTCCGCGAGCAACAAATAAATTTCTCTGCGTCTTTGCGTTCTCTGCGTGAAACAGAAATTCTCTCTGCGTTCTCTGCGTGAAACTAATAAATTTCTCTGCGTCTCCGCGCCCTCTGCGCGAAATCCACTGAATCAGTCTTCACCGACGGCACCCAGCATTTTGGCGTGGAGTTTATCCCGCTGCCTCCTTCGATACATTGCAAGACGCATGTTAAAAAAGCAAAATGGTTGCAACACTCAGGATGACAGCGGGCGGGACCAGACTGCGATTTGCGAATAGGTGCGGACCCGGAATCGTTGGGTGCTAAAGCTTTTCTCCCCTACGATTCCAGGTCAGCAGGTCCGGTGGTCAATCCATAGATGCTGACGCTAAAATGTCGTGGAGAAGAACGTACCACTGAATCAGTCTTCACCGCAGGTGAAGGCAGATTCGCATTTGTGAAAATTGAAGGTTGTGCTGCTGAAATTTTTGTTTTCAATTTGAGGACATCTGCGTTAATCTGCGGACAAAAGAGGCTTATGCTGCGAAGGTTTTCCAGGAGATCCCGGTACGGTAGCAGAAGCTGAATCGCAATCTGGGACCGGGAACTCAGTGGTATTAGATTTTTCGTGCCTTGGTGCCTTGGTGGCAAAATCTCTCTGCGTCTCTGCGTTCTCTGCGCGAAACTAATAAATCTCTCTGCGTCTCCGCGTCCTCCGCGAGCAACTATCGTGTTCTCTCAGCGCGACCGAAGAGGCGGTTGTATGCAAACAACAAAACGACAGACAATATTCCGATGCCACTGAACGTGAGCCACAGCGCTGATGGATTGTTGTTCTGCTCAACATAATACACATACAGATTTGCACCAAGTATGCCTCCAACACCGCTTCCAATCACACCGTACAGAAATGCATATCCCTGATACAACGCTTTTTTATCGGCAGGAGCAATCAGCCCGACATAGGAAATGAATTTTGGATGCGCCGTCATTTCGCCCAATGTGAAAATCACACAACCCAATAAAAAGATCCAGCCTTCGGTAGAGAAGGCCAACACTGACATTCCGATCGATCCGAATAAAATGCCGACCATCATGGTGGGCAGCGGTTTTGTCTTTTTCAATATGGCAGAAACAATCAGCTGCAGCAAAATAATCACACCTGCATTCACCACCGTCACATGCTCTGCATCGAACTTCCACTGCGGGTTTTCAACAAAGCCGGAAAGTAATCCGTTGACTGCTGCATTTACAGAGCTCATGTCTACTTCTTCGGTTACATACCAAAGAACAGAATCGTACATCTGAAAATACATGACCCAGAACAGCGAATAAATAATGATAAGCAAAATGAATTTCACATTGGCAACCACCATCACCATTTCGAGCAATGTCTCGCCGATTGTTTTTTGTTTTTCCGTTTTTTTGTCCTCGCGAAACGTAAGCAGATTCAGGAAAAACAACCATCCGGTGCCAACAGCAGCCATGATGAAAATGTAGCTCCATCCGAATGATTTCATCCATGGAATGAGAATCAGCGGAAATATGAATGCGCCCAGATTGATGGACCAGTAATACATTCCAAAGCCCAGCGACGAATTACTTGCATCGGTGTTCTTTGCAATCGTGCCTGCAATCAGCGGTTTGAACAATCCGGCACCGACAGCCATCAGCAGCAGACATAGAAAAATCATCGGATAAGAAGTGACCGTACTCGACAATGCATAACCCGAACTCATGAGTACAAAGGCCAGCGAAAGAATTTTTTTATATCCGAAACGAGCTGCCAGTGCGCCCGACAGAATGGGCAGGAAATAGAGCAGGGGAGTGACCGTGCTTTTAATTACGCCGATGCTTTCTTTCGAAAAGCCCAGCCCGCCTTCGTTTACACCAAGTGCGAGATATACCGACAACACCGACATGACGCCGTAATACGAGCCGCGTTCGAAAAATTCCATCACAATCACGGTGTAGAAATTGCGCGGAAAGGAGCGAAGTGTTTTGAATACTGACATAGGTGGGTGCGAAGATAGAAATCTTCGCACAGCTGACCAAAAAATTCAAGTTGAGACTGTCTCAAAATGGAATGTAACAACAAAAACAACAACTTCCTCATGCGATCCGACCTTCCATAGTCTGAAATGAAATGGAAGACATGGAAGAGTCGTTTGTGCAGAAAGCGATGTTTTGTGCGACTATTCCATGTTCTGCACCATAAGCTACATTGCCGGCAAAGCTTGCTGAACTATGGAATGTCGTCGTGCTTGGCTTGTTTTTGAAATATCCTCAACGAGGCTAATTAAAACATCTGAGAATACTGCTGCGGCTGTGTTTGCCACCGTGGCGGCGGAATTTCTTTTTGCCGCTGTGTTTGTATTGAAACGCTTTGATGCTCTTAGAAATGTCTTTTACAAAACTGTGTTTCGCCTTTCCTGATCCCGATGAAGAATAAGACACCGATGGCGAAGACGTGCCCCTGCTGCGCGATCCGACCTGAATCTGAATTCCGCCTTCACTCTTTTGCTGTACGTCGTTGTTGGTGTTGTAGATGTTGTTGTCGTAATTGACCTGCACCTGCTGATTGATCTGATTGCCGCCGCCCGTGGGGTTTCCATCGGTATTCACCACCTGAATTTTCACATCATTCATCTGGTTGGTCTGCACATCCATCGGATTGGCATTGCCGGTTGTGCCCACCGGATTGTTGTTCTGGCTCAGCTCGTTCTGGCCCGCTGCCACTGCGGAAATCAGAATGAAAAGCAAGGTGATGTATTTCATGATTCAGATTTTTAAGGCGCGCAAGGCAACAACAATTGTGCCGCGGAAGCGCTTTATCAGGCCATGAAGGCACCAAGGCACGAAAATCATTTACTCATGCAAGTTCCCGGCCGGAGCTGATTTCAGAATGGACACAATTTTGGGATTGCGGTGCGCACCGGCAAATTTTACATGGAATATTCAACAGAATGTTATTCATCGAACAAAGACTTCTGAACTATGCTTATGTCTTTTGATTTGTATCGCAGGGGCTTTTTATTTATTACGATGACTTCCGGTTTGTTTTTTAAAAAATCCCTCAGCTTTTTTTCTGACCAGGTTAATTGTAATTTTGCAATAATCTCCTTTACGTTGAATTCTCCGGTTTTAAGTAATTCGATAATTCCGCTCTCATAATTTAAAGCAGGTTCCTGTAATCGTAATTGATTTGTTGTTGACAAAAGCGGCTTATAATCAAGCAATGGCTTGCCGGCAAAATCAACGGCGATTGCACCTTTTTGAATCAGCAGATTGTTTGCATTGTTTTCGGACGATTCAGGTTTACGCACATAAATTTTTCTGTTCTTCCTCAATCCATCAACAACGCCTGACCAGGTGCCTCCTTTATCTGATGATTCAGCTACATAAATTTCGGATGCGAGACCGTATATAATCGGATTCCGGGCCATGGCCAATTCAGCCTGCCATGGTGCTTTCGGGAAAAAGGTGCTTAAAACAAGAACATCGCCATCGACAATTTGACGATAATAATTTTTAAAACCGGATCCAAAAGTCATGATTCCCTGTGGTAAAACAATAATGCTTTGCCCTTTGTATTTAATTGCCGAATCCAGCGCCTGTTTGTCAACGCCTTTGGCAAAGCCGCTTACGATAACTTTGTATTCCTGGCTGGCCAGCTTTGCAATGTTATCGGCAAATGTCAGCGACCGTTCCGAAGCATTGCGGGAGCCAACAATGGCAATCGATTTTTCGAGCATTATTTGTTTGTTGCCTTTTACGTACAAGAGTGCCGGTGCATGCGCGGCTTTTAAATTTTCTTTCAGTATTTTTGAATACTCAGGAGAAATTATTGGAATCAATTCATAACCTTCATTCTGCATTGTTTCTGCTAAAAAGGCATTGCTGGCCAATTCCGATTTTGCTTTTTTCAGATCTTCAATCTCTTTAATTTCAAGTCCATATTGCATTTTCCAATCACTTTCCGATAATTGAAAAAAATCTTCAATCGTGAGTTCATACTCATGATGAAACTTAATGATGAGATTGTTCATTTTCAAATGACCCCATCTGGGTAAATGTGCCAATGCTATCCAATAAGCCGCTTCCTTGTTCATGTTATATCTCCTCCAACGGTTTTAGCAATCACTAAAGGTACAATTTTTATTGCTCCCAGACTGCTTAAATATCTTCCGATTTCTTTTATTGTGGCTCCACTGTCGTAGATGTCATCAATCAGTAAAACGGTTTTTCCTTTTAAATCCTCAGGATTTATGTACGTAAACGCATCTTTGATATTATCGGATTTCAGATATGCGTTTTCAAACACTTTTTGTTCACTTGTTTCTCTATTCTTGATAAGATCATGAGAGATTGGAAAATCAAGAACCTTTGAAACTTTTATGGCAAAATTCTTAACCAGGTCACCGGATATTGTCGGTGGAACATAAAGAATCAGATCAAATTTTTCCTGTCCGAATTTTTTACGATATGCTTTCAGTATTAAACTCAAAAGGAAGTCCGGGAAATCACCGCCGTTTTCGTATTTGCTGCGGTGCAGAGCGTTTCCGACAGTCGATACGCCATAGTAGGACGCTGCAACTCCATTGAATAAATTCGTTCCTTTTGATTCAACTTCAAGGACGGGAAAATAATCTTCGCGAAATTCCTGCAACTTTTTTATCCATTCTTCATCCAGAGTAACAACGATTTTTTCCAGGCCTGTATTGTCGCAATTATTGAAAGGATGTGCTGTTGAATCACCCAGGTAGTCGCACAGATATTTCATGCGCGACTGTGTAGTTTCCACATACTCAATCATCTTTTCAAGATCGCGGGTTTTGCTTGCACGTAAATCGTCAAACGCTTTTGTGTTGAGTTGCGGAGCTCCAGTTATAAATTCGAATTTCTTGTTCCCTCCGACACTGACTTCGCGAATGATTTTCTGTTCAATCAGGTCTGCTTTGATAACTCTTATTTGAGTCTGCTTCAAATTTGTTTTTTTCATCAGTTCGCGCTCGCCAAGCATTTCCTGTTTTATTGCGGCCATCACTTTTTCATATTTTGATATTGATGGTCTTCCTCCCTCAATAAATGCTTCAGGTAGACTTTTATCTTCAGGATTGTAAAATAGAATGATGTGCGACGGTTCGCCGTCTCTGCCTGCCCTGCCGATTTCCTGATAATAATGCACCGGTGATTGTGGAATTTGAGTGTGAATAATAAACCGGATATCCGATTTGTCGATACCCATGCCCAATGCATTTGTTGAAATGACACATTTCCACTGATTGTTCATCAGACCGTTTTCAACAGCAATTCTCGATTCGGCGTCCAGGCCTGCATTATAACCAATGGAGGGAATTTTTAAAAACGAAAACCATTTTGAGTAAATTTCGGTGTCAACCCTGGTTCCTGTATATAGAATTCCGGATCCGGGAAGTGTTTGCAGAAATTGACCAAGCCAGATCATTTTTTCATCTTCGGAGCTGACTTTTACAACATAGAGCCGAAAATTATCTCTCATCAGATTGCCCCGGATAATGGATAAATTATTTCCCATTTGTTGGGCAATGTCTGTTTCAACCTTTTTTGTTGCGGTTGCTGTTGTTGCCAATACCGGCATTCCTGCAGGTAGTAGGTTCACAAGATTAATGATACGCCTGAACGCCGGCCTGAAATCATGGCCCCAGACCGAAATGCAATGAGCTTCATCAACAACCACCATCGAGAGATTCATTTGCCGAGTGGCTTCAATCCATTCCGAATTTTCCTGACGTTCAGGAGCTATATACAATATTTTGATTTTGCCGGATTTTGCTTCTTCAACGATCTGCGAGTTTTCCTCCCTGCTTTGCTCGCTGTTTATACATTTGGCCGCTATTCCCAACGAATTCAGTTTTTTCACCTGATCGCGCATCAATGCAATTAAGGGCGAAAAGATAACCGTCGTGCCATCCCGTACAATTGCAGGAAACTGGAAACAAAGCGATTTTCCAAAGCCGGTTTTTTCAATCAGCAAAACCCTTTCTCCTTTCAGAATTTTATCAATGGTCGTCCATTGCTCATCATAAAAGCGATTGAGCCTGAATTTTTGCTTTAAAATATTTTCAGCTTCCTGACGTATCATAAACTTAATTTAGATAATGGCGTGTCCATTCTGTAAACTCCGGACTTTGCTTTCTGATTTGAATATAGTCAATAAAAAATATGGTTGGTGTTCTCTTTTTTGACTCTCAAATTTAAGCAAAATTCTTTACAATGCAACCAAATATTTGAAATTCTTTACATGCTTATCGACGCCCCCAACATTTTGGCGTCAGCCCGACACGAATTTGCGAATGGGTGAGGTCCCGGAATCGTTGGGTTTGCGACGCAATAGCTATTTAAAATGTAATCTCATGTATCTTACAATACCACTTCGGATCCAGTGATTCAACTATCATCACTTCTGTACCGTCCGGCCTGATTTCACGACGTACAACACGATTTCTGCAAATACACCCCATCCAGTGTGCAGATCCATCCTTCCTGATTTTTTTATCGTATTCAACAGTCAGTAATCCATACACACAAGGGACTATTTCATCTGTATGCCCGTGTGGACAAACCGGTTTTTTTCGTTTTTGTTTTCCATCCCTCCAATTTTTTAATTGTCTCGCTCAATAATCAAAGATATGAAATATTGGTCAGTCTTGTTTGCTCTTCAACTTTGTCGACGCATTAAACAATGGTGAATACTTCTGATTACTGCACCAAATGTCTGCTTCATACGTACAATGTCATGCAGTAAAATTCTTTGTAACACAGAGTTAAATGAGTACACACAGAGGCGCACAGAGTAGATTTCATCGGGCAAAAGCCGGTATCAATTACAGCATGGTGAATTTGAAAGCGAACTTTCAGAATTCGATATGCTGTAATTGATCAACACAACAACGTTGTGTATTGTAAAACGGCTTTTGCATGCTTTTTACTTTGTGCAACTTTGAGCACAACTTCGTGCAACTTTGTGTAACTGCGATAGAGTTGGCTTTTTTGCATGTGTAAATGCGTTGATACTGTTTCTGTCAGACAAAGCCAATAATCTTTCATAATGTTATTTCTGATTACTCCTCTTCCCGCATCATCCACTCCAGAAATTCGACATTCTTCTGCTTCCGCGCAATTAAAAATATTCTTGAATCATGTGTGCTATGATAATATTCCTTCATAAGGCGGGTTTTTGTATCCATATCCAGATGCGAATGATAAATACCATACATGCATACCATGTTATAAATGTCTGTCTTATTTGAATTAAAATATTCATCCATTTGCCTGATATGCTTATCCTTCTCCTCCTGCACTGTTTTCAACAAATAATAATACCTGTATGCCAACTTTTTTCCAACCCTGAAACTAACAGGAAATGGCTCATTATTCATAATATACCAGGAATATCCCATGCCGGGTGTCAGTGTTTTCTTTTCGGTATTCTCTGTTATTGTTTCACCGGAATCCTTCATGTCGCATGAACTATAAAGTGGAATATCCGAAAATAAATCATCAGACCAGACCGAAAAATCCTCTTCGTCTGAATCAGACATTTGTCGTATTTCTTCTATTTTTACTGCTTGTTGTTCAGGCGCAACATACTCCGGCTTTGGAGCGGGGTTGAGTTCTGCAAGCAGCTCCAGCTCCGCATCATTGTATGCTTCTGTATCATTATCATTAAAGAAATCATGATCATCCTGAATGATTTTTGCAGACAAATTATATGCAGGATTATCATCAAGAATCCACGCAAGAAGCTTGATTCTTTTATGACGATACCGATTGTTTTCAAAATTTCCGATCGCCCACATACTGATGGCGGTATCGGCCGACGGATAATCAAGAATCCGCTTCACGACACGAAATGATACATGTGCGTTGTTAAGAAGCGTATTGATGTTCTGCTTGCTCAGAATGACGTCTTTCAGCACGGTGTCAATGGCCTGCTGATATCCGTTTATACAGGTCTTGCTGAAATTGTGCCGGCCCGAAATCACAAGTCTCTCAAAAATTTCAAACAACACATCACTCAGCTCTTTGCCAATCATGGTTTTATCAGGAATTCGTGCCGCCATTTTTCGCAATGAACTAAAAAGATCACGGCGGTTCACCTTTCCCCTTTTATCAAGATTGTCTCGCAGGAACTGAGCCATTTTCAGCATCAATTTTTCATTGAAAACAGAGAGATCAATGAACCATCTGTATTTCTGAAAATCGGCGAAACTCTCCAGCAGGTCATCGGGCGCTTCCGGCGGCTGAAGCTCAAAGAGCTCATATGCAGCGCGGTTGCGCACAATGTCTTTTTTGCTTATGATTTTATACATTTCGTGCAATTATCTTTTAATATTTTTTAGAACGGCAGCTTTTCGAACGGCTCAAAACCTTCATTATCCGACTTGTCTCTGCTCTCCGGCCCCGGATCAGGCATTGGTGCGCTGCCGGTATCCGGCTCAAGCTTCCATATTTTCACGTCGGTGTACCAGCGTCCGTTGTACTCGCGGCTTTCAACATCAAAATACACCACCAGCTGATTTCCTTCTTTCAGTAATGTAATATCTATCTTATCACCCCACACCGCTCCAAATAACATTTTCGGAAATTGTCCCCCGATCTCAAACAATAATTCCTGTTTCTTCCATGTTCCGTTTTTTCCCTGTCCGGTGACAATGGGGAAGATTTTTTTGAGGGTGGCGGTTGTTTCCATGTGGTTGTATGGTATCAGTGAATAAATATTCTTTTATCTTACGAAAGAGAATTCCAAAATACACATTGATCAATTGCAATAACTGTATCTGTATTCCGCATATATCTCATCATTCGACATTCCTTCCCGCTGCAATCTGCGCACTTCCCATGGCGGAATAGGACAGTTCTCGGCCCAGAGCCCGGCTTTGTTTTTTCGTGCTTCTATTTCGAGTGCTGCGAGATCCTCATCATCATTGTATTTCTTGAAATGCCAGGCCATGCCCGCCGCAATCATCAAGTGACCCAATTCAGAACCATCGGGCAGATATGAAAACGCCAGCATTCGTCCATATTTGTCTTCACCGGTTTTGACAACTTCGATTCTTTGATTCATGCACAAGGATCCGAGGTGATTTTTCGATGCTTTATAATATGGCATTCCTTTTTCCGGCGCATCTATTCCCTCCATCCTGACCCGTATTGTTTTTTTGTCATCTGTCAGCAAATCATAGGTGTCGCCATCAATTATCTTAATGACTTTGCCGGAGATTTTCTGTCCGTTTTCATATGCGGAATTATTGCCGCGCCTGTTGTGAGAACAGCTGCTGGTGAAGAGAAGAAGGAGTATGATGAAATAATATTTCATTCAAAACAAAAGTCTGAAAACATGAAAAATAATTATCTGTATTCGCGAAACCGAACAAATTCAAAAACCGTTGTTTTTGTGCCGTCGGGATTGTCTGTTACATTGCGCCGTGTGGTACTTGCCACACAGCTGATGCCAGCCGCTTTCATGCGATTGACAAGCGCAAAGGTGAATGTGAATTCGCCCATGATATGCAATGTTACCGGCTCCATTTTATTGAGTGAAAGCTGTAATATGTTTTTTTGGAATTCATCGGCAAGCGAATTCACATCGGCATCGGAGAATTCCGGATCGATGGCAGGGAATGCCATGTCGGTTATTTCTCCGTATTGCTGTGCGGCAGAGAGCTGTTCCTGACTCCACTTTGAGCAAGGGTGGTTGGATAGGTTTATGAGCATTTTATTTGATACAATTAAAAATTGAACTGGATTTTTCCAGCATTGATTTATCGACAAGTTTTATATTGGAGTGATTTGCACGGCCAATCAACACTTCCATATGTTTGGTTTTGTTATGCATCACTACCTGGTCAGAGTCTTTTATATAGCTCTGAAAATCAGTTAGTGTCAGAATGCTGGTTTTGGCAAACAAGCCAAATTTACTTTTCAATGAATCCGCTTTGTATAGCGTTTCGCCCAGAATATTTATTTCTTTTTCTTTGGGTTTGCCCGCTGAGTCTGTTATTTGACGGATATCGATGATGGATGTTTTGCATTCGATTACATAAAATTGATTGTTGTAAATAAACATCACATCAATTTCGTTGTCCGATTTTTCAATGACAAGATTGGTCAGATTGCCAAGGAGTTCAGCATGGATGTTTCTGACATACGGCTGGACATCTTTTGAAATTATTCCGCCAATCAAAAGCTCATCATCACCCAACGAAAGTTCCTGTTTTATGGAGGCACCAACGTATTCTTCGAACCAGTCTCCTGTCAGAAAAGTTGTTTCATCGGTATTAAGACAACCGGGTTTTACGGATTTAAATGCAAGGGCGGAAATTAATTTCTCAACATTGAAAAAATCCTTTTCGGAAATTTTTCTCTTTCGTTTCGAATATAAAAACCTGAAATCGTCCTTGTAATCTTCAACTTTGATTTTGCAATAATGACCGAAGAAGTCCTTCAATTGAGCGTACTCATAAGGACATCTTTCTGTCTTCTTAACCGAAAATCCATATGACGAGAGGTATTCAGGCACGGAGATTTTCGCAGTCATTTGATTTTGGGCGACCTCATTGCCAGGGTACAGTTTTAAATATTCTTTTTCCTTTCCCGTAACATAAAAAATACCGGCCTCTATCTGCTTGAAAAATTCAAACGCAGCCAAGGTCATTATTTTTGTGCCACCAGTCAGATTGACATGAATGTTTTTGTATTCACCGAAATTGAATCCACGAAGCTTTGACATGATGTCATCGAAGGAGAATTCATTAACTAAAATGATTTCCGCACTTTCAATTTTGCAGGTGTCAGTTATCCATCTTCTCACTCCCTTGCTCTCCATTCCTTTGGTTGTCATAAACAGATATCCGGAATCTGGTAGCCCGGACAGCTCCTTAATGAACTGCACATTCGGAATGGTCTGGTCACTGACAAGACTAACTATTATGTTTTGCTTCATTCGAAAAATAGTTTACTATTTCAATATCGCCATTCAGGAAATCTTTCGCATCAACGATGCCTTTAATTCCCAGAATCCGGCGTCTTTTTTCGATGTTGGGATATTTGTTGCCCGCGATGTTTTCAATATCAGTCAATGTAAAAATAAATGAATTCACACGCAGTCCAAAATCGCGTGTAATGGCCGCCAGCTTGTTCATGTAATCATCCATGTTGTCCTTGATGTAGTGATAATTGCCTACCCGCGCCTTGCATTCAATCACATACAAGGCATTGTCAAGAACAAACATTACATCAAATTCATTGTCATGCTGCGGGCTGTCAGGATCCCGGAAAATTTTTACACTCAATGCAATATGCCCGCTTTCAAGTTGTAATGACTCGGCAACAGATGTAAAAATAAATTCTTCAAACCAACGTCCCGAATAATAGACTTTTTCAATTTCAGAATCATTCTGCTGTGCATTGATGATCCGTGGTTCGATGTTGAATCTGAATTTTTTACGGCGGAAATCATTGAAAAATACGGCTGTGAATTCTTTTGGGTGCAACAGTGCTTCATCTGACTGGTAATACAATCCATAGGCCAGCAGATACTCCATCAGATTCAGACGATAAGCGATTGGGATATCGTCGCAGCCGGGATTCGGATACAACTCCTCCTGATGATTTTTTCCTATCGGGACATAAACAATTCTGTTTCCGGGCTTGCTGAAAAATTCATAAATGCCAATGGTCATCGGCTTGGTGCCGCCGGTCATATTTACATAGAACCCGGATGGATTTTCACCAAATGAATGCAGGAGCTTATTTCGAATATCCGGTAAACTGTTTTCGTCAACCTCTATTCTTCGGACTGAGTTTTCATGAATTCCTGCAGCCCTTTCAATCCATTGTGAGCGCTGCTGCTCTTCCATTGCCCGGGTGGTTATAAATAGCTGATTGTCGAATTTGCCTTTCAGCTCCTGAATCAACAGCAGATTTGGAATAGTTTGTTCGGATATGACAGAGATGAGGGTTTTCATTTTTTCTCTTGTTGTATATTAAGTTGTGCTATTCCAGATGAATCAAACTTAAGTATACTTCCTGCTTCAACTCCTTCAATAGGCTGGATTAAATAAAAATGCACCATGTAAAGCATAATGTCTCTTCCCTGGTCGTCTTTTGATATTCTGGCAGATTCAATTTCGAAACCTTTGAAATCGATATTGTTTTTATTGTTTAATATTGTTTTGGCAATACTCTGACCCCACGATCTGATGTCGTTTTCCGAAGTCAATGGTGCATATTGTACATTCCAGTAGGTACTACCATCCAGAATATATTCCACATGCATTTTTTTCGGCAGCGACTCTCTCCACTCCTGTTTTTTTTCGTTGTACCAGATGAAAACTGCAGCGATAAGGGTAGAAAATCCAACAATTGGCTCGATGTAGGACCAATCGTTCAGAAATGATTTTGGAAGCAGGTTACTTGAAAACATCAAAATCAACAAACCAATAAAAATTCCAAATACAATTTGAAACTTTGAGTTTCCGGAATAAAGAAACGATCGAAAAGAGTTATTTTTCGTTTTCATATTTTTTTACTAACACTAATCTCTGAGTATTTCCCCCCTTAAGATCTTTAGTGACAATTATTTTATCGTTTAATTTCAAACGAATTGTTTTAGACTCAGGAATATGAAGAGGATATGATTTTTTGTCATTTGACTCGGAAAGCATTGCTTGAGGCATGCGGCCGAGAACTGTGACAAAAGCAGAAAATTCCTCATGTTTGGACGTTTGATCAACTACTTGCTTCTTTATCAGCTTTGAATAATACTGTAAGTATTCGCCAGGCTTCTCAATTTGATTATTCCTGCTTTTCACTGTTTTGCAACTAACAAAATCCTCAAGACTCATGTACTCCAGCGGCGTTTGTGTGTTTTGAGGAATACTCATTGCCAATAATTCACCTAATATAGGTGATTTTGAATATGATGGAATAAACGCAGACATCTCTTTAATAAACGCATTTTCATACTCATGTTGTTCGAGAGACAATCCAGAAGTATTTAAGATATCTATTTTTACTTTACCATAACCATACGGCTTCGCAAATCCAATTGAATGAAAACCTGTCGGGGTAAACTTTATCGCTTTAATAATAGCTCCAATTTCAACCTTTAAAAGGTTTGCAAATTTAATTTTAAACACAAACTCGGCTCCTTCTTTAATGCATATATAATGATTTAGATTTTTATCTTCGATTCCTTCGGGGATGCTTATTTGACTCACATTTGAATGTATAGGATAGTATTTTCGACCTTTAAGCTTTGCATCCTTTGACATCATTGTAATAAAGGAATTTTGGATATATCCATTATCGCTATTTTGCTGTATATAAATTGGATAGTATGATGACTTGGGAGATGAAAGATAAATCTTTCGAATAACATTATCGATCTCGCCTTTAATCATAAAAGCATGAGAGACTTGTACTCTACCTTTAATGGCATTGTTTTGAACACTTCCAAAAATACAATCACTTAAATCTGCTTTACTTTCGGAATGCTGCTTCGGCAAGCAATTTTTAACACGATTTAAATATGGTAATTTGTACAAGTAGGAAAGTCCAATATGCAAGATGGTTCCATCTTTTTCAGAGAAGAAAATAGGAATCGATTCTCCCTTTTCTATTTTTTTTCTCCAGTGAAACCATTCTTCAGATTGATTATATATGAAACAAAAGTCATCATATACTCCTTCTTTTTCGTCAATGTCGAGAGTAAATACTTTTTCACATTTTGTTGAGAACACAAATTCGTAAAGTTTTCCTGTCCCTTTTTGTATTATATCACCTTCCGCGTTTTTTACAGAGTTTTTCCTAACGCCTGGCTGACCTGTAAAAACAATTGTTCCCTCAAGGTTCCCATTTTCATCACGAACAACCATAATCCTTTTATCGACAGAATTACTGTTGTTTTTAGGCAATTCTCTAAATTTATAAATAAGATTCTTCTCTTTTACCATGTCATATTTGTACAATGAAGATTTTTTTCTTTCTTCATTATTAAAAAAACCGAGATTTGTAAAGTCTCTTGAAAAGGTTGTCCCTAAAATGGAATCTACCTGTTTATGTGAAATTCTGCGAGGTATTCCATGGTCAAAAATCAATATTTTATTGTCTTCTTTTTTCATCCAACCACAATGAACTTGACCAGTTTGAAAAAAAGAAAGGTACTCTTTTTTTAATTTTAAATCACGCAAACTATATCGATCGTTAGAAATGTTATTCATTTTTCCAAACGAAAGTATTTCAACCAAACTGCGCAACTCTCCTTTAATACTTGTAGATGGAATAAAGTATTTCCCGTTAATATTGCTAAAATTTAAATATTGACTATTTTTGTTTTCTGCATCTATTGGTGTATGTCCATTTCGAATAAAAATTGGACTATGAGCAGTTATTTTCAATTCAATTTCGCCGCTTTCACTATCTTTAAATGGAATGTCATGTGATAGCTGATTAGCCCATGAAGGGAAAAAAACCGTATCATTCAAAGGCACAAAATTAAACGGGGCTTTAATAGTAGACATATTTATTCCTCCTTATTTTTAAATCCAATAAATACAAATCCGGCCGGCTTCAATACTTCAAAATTCTCACAAAGCGGGTCAGATTCCGGCTTCCAGAGTTGC
>Ga0116172_10002536_pt1 | contig 15779 bp, 10 predicted proteins | sample AD_UKC083_MetaG_FD_89799 | JGI IMG/M metagenome (GOLD analysis project Ga0116172, IMG submission 89799) | Active sludge microbial communities of municipal wastewater-treating anaerobic digesters from USA - AD_UKC083_MetaG | ecosystem: Engineered > Bioreactor > Anaerobic > Digestate | place: USA...
CTGCATACTTCCGCATCAACTCAGCGCACTGGCGGTAGGCGGCTGCGGCTTCACTGCGATCTCCGCGCCGTTCAGCCTCCTCGGCGCGCTTGCGGGCGCGCTTATATTCAGCATAGATGGCGGCGCTCAGGTCAACAGGCATCTTAGATCTCTTCCTCGTCTGCTTCCTGGTTTTGGGATTCGTGCCGGCGGTTCAGCTCTTCAAAGTGCTGCTCCATCGCTGCGGGGCTGTCGGCTGCTTCCCGAGCCATCTGCATTTGTTTGACGATATCCAGCACATCCTCGTCCTCACTGTACTGCGGGCTGACCGCTTCGGCCTGTTCCATGGCGCGCAGCAGTTCATCAAACTTGCTCATCTGGAACTCGCCATCCACGCTGGCCTGGTCCACAAAGGTGATCAAATCATTGAGATCGATTGATCCGATCACGCTTGAAAGACCTGATTCGCTTTGCATCCGGATCCGTTCCTTGATCTGGATCAAGCCGCCGATTGTGCGCACCTGTTTGGAAATGGCCTGCAAAATTCGGTCCACGCCATCTGCCCGGGCTTCCAGTTCCTTGATACGCCGCGCCAGCACCCGCTGTTCCCGCTCACTGGAATTGCGAACGCCCTCAGAGAAGAGCTTTTTCTTTTCGCCTTCCATTTCGCGCATTTGCGCCATCAGTTTGCGTTCTTCCTGTTCCAGGCGCACTTTCTCGCGCTTCAGATCATCCAGTGGAATTTCATCAATTTTCACGCGGGTAGAAGCCGCAGTTTGGGCGGCCGCCGGTTTTTCTGCCAGCAGTTGCCGCAGAATTTTCAGGCCAAAATCAACGAGAGAGGGTTTCTTTTCTGCCATGGTGGTTTCTCCTTATCTGTCAAATCAGTTTTTGACCAGCGCCAATCCAATGCCTGGCGTCTCGATCAATGAGTATCGCCCGGTGCTGGCCAGCGCTTCAAATGCCTGGCGGATGACCGGTTCTGGATAAGACATGATCTGAGCTGCGTGCCGCAGCGTCAAGGTCTCATAAGCGATCATTTCAGATTGAATCAGCCGGTGAATTTCCTCCACTTCTTCCGAAAGTAGCAGGGGGCGGAAAAGTTCGGCATATCGCCGAGCCCGTTCATCTACGGGGCTGAAAATCAGTTCCCCCTTTTCTAGATCAAATAGATACAACAGCCCATAGCGATGGACTAGCGGACTGCCGCCGGTCTCCTGGCTGTTTCCTAGCAAAATTCGACGCGCCGATTGGTCCCAGCCAGTTGAGGCTGCGAGCAGCAAAAGTTCAAAACCATCGGTCACATTTCGGCTGGAAAGGCGCATAATCCAGGATGAAAGATCCTCTGCCTTGAAGGGCGAAGCATCGTAGCCCTCCCGTATCATCGGGGCCAAACGGCTGAGCAAATGCACATTAATTGAAACCGCTCCGCCCTTTGCCTGACGCGGCAGCGGCAGGTTGTAGTGTAACCAGGGGTTGACCGGATAGCGCATCAACTGATCCGCATCCAGCGCAACCCGCCCCAGCAGCCGCATCACTTCAGCGCGCTCATCTCCGTCCTCTAGAACGGCATCCCAGTTAGGGATATTCAGAGTTTCGCCGGTCAAGGGATGCAGTAGTGATGCAAATCGAGTCAATCGGATCTGGATTCGGGTCAGATAGTTAATCTCGCGCAACCGGGCGTTTTGCGCTTCCACCAAAACGGGGATTTCACCGCGCTGTTTTTGCTCACGTGCTTCAGCAATTCGCTGTTCCCGGGTGGGGGAATGGCGGGTACAGTGGCGGTGTCCCTCTTCGTAGCAGCGAGAGCAAATCAGTTCATAGCAGCCCTCAGCCGCGCAAGCCTCGCCAACTTGCTGATCATTCTGAATTAATCTGTAGCAAACGCCGCATTTGAGCAGAGTCGTTTCTTCGCTTTTATCAGATGATATTGATGGTCGTTTACGTGTCAGCATAGCTTGCAGATCCCCCCTATGAATGAGATAAAGCCCGCCAACTCTGTTGGCAGGAAGCTCGCCGCTCCAGACCCAGCGATAAATTGTGCGGCGTGAAACCCCCAGAAATTGGGCCGCTTCAGCAATTTTTAGGTATTCAGAAGTCTCAATAGGATCCATGATAACTCCCCGGGGGTGTTGTTCAATTTGTTACATAATTGTTTTTACTGTGTACAGAATAGCACGTTTGAGCATGTTTGTCAATATGGTTTGTACTTTTGTGGACATTTGTTATTGGCAACTTGCACCACCACAACCTGATCGTCCAAGGGCTACCCGGTAGTAGGATTGTCTCTGATCCGGAGCTGGGATTTCGCCATATCTCCGATTTTGACAATAGCCGGTCGGCTGCCGCTGAGGGTGATATCGATATCGGCAAGGGCACTCATCCCAGTTTCAATAATGAGGGGTTCTGGCCCGGCTTCCAGGGGAATATTCATTTCTTCCTCAAAGTCCAGGTCATGGCTTGGTGAATGGTATTCGAGCCTGATGCTCATGTCGTCTTTTTCCCGTGTGGGCACAACATGGAGGGCAATGGTGATATGTTTATTTGCCGGTAGTTCCAAATCGTCTTTCAACCTGACCGTTGCTGTGGCCGCCAAAGATCCGCCAATTTTACACACCAGATTTCCAGCCGGACTATGACCAATGTTTTCAACCAGAATGGTAATTGGGCCTTCCTGTTTAAGCGTTAGCCTGGGGATATTGAAGGGACTAAGGCGAAGCACCGGCCAGTGAGCCAGGCGTGCCGCCTTTTTTTGATATTTTTCACGCTCCTGCTTTTGCCCCAATTGCCAGTAGATTCTTGCTGCCTGGTTATAAAATAAAGCAGCGGTCTCGGGCTGGTTACGGTTTTGAGCCAGCTCACCAGCTTTTACCAGGCATGGAGCCGCGCGTTCATCTTCTCCAAGCGCATCCCAAAATGCACCAGCCAGCTCAGGTTTCCCGGCTTGAATCCAGCAGTCCACCGCTTTTTGTTGCAGCTGTTTGCACCGTTCCTGATGAATCACACAATCTTGTTGCAGGCTTGCCAGAACGTAATAATTAGCTGCTTCCTCCCAATCCTGCTCAAGTTCCAACTGCTGGGCTGCATTTTCGTATTGATGATGGCTCCAGTGTGCTGTCATCAGGCAGCTAACTTCATAATCTTTTTTATGGGCTGGGATGAAAAGTCGCTCTCCATCTGTTGCCGGACTGTCGACGATCGAGTATCCGCTCTCCATAGCCCAGGATGTCGTCTCTCTGCCATCATGGAGATCATATACATGTAAATGCCCATCATTCGCCCCCACAAACGCCAACCCATGGAGCACAACCGGAATACTGTTTAAGGATTTATTACAGGCGGGTTGTGATCGCCATAATTCATTCCCGCTCTCTCCTTCCAGCGCGTGCAGATGATGACTCCATGCGCTGACCAGCAGCATACCGTTATGCTTGTAAGGTACAACGTTGACACGCGTCAAATCATTCCCGTTCGGCAGTGTCTGAAATGTTTTTCGGCGTAAATCAAGGCGTAAAAGTCCGCCGCCATTTTTCTTGGTGCCAATGTATAGAAAATCCTGAAATACTGTCAGGCTCCCAGTTAATTCCCTTCTGGTATCTATAACCTGAGGACTACCTGACAGTCCTGGCTTGATCAGGCTGACCGACCCACACTCGCAAACAATAATGAGCTGGTCCGGTCCCCATTTCCCCAACTGTTTGCGCCCCTCACCGCAAGTAATTTGTGTTTGAGCCTCCAGTTTGCCTTTTTGAGTAGTGTTCAACCAGATCAGGTTTCCGCTTTTGCTAATAGCATATAGACGGTCACCACTGATCAATACATCGCAGCGACCATTGGCATTCTTTTGTTGATGTTCGGCCCAGAGTAAGACAGGTTCTTCTTTACCGTTCAGTTGATAGGCATAGATCCCGCCGGAATCGCGCACAATTCCCTGAGTCGCTATAAAAATTCGATTCTGATTCAGGGCAATGCTTTGCAGTGGCTCGCAGGGTATGTCTATTTTCCATAACCGCTTGCCAGATTGGATATCATATCCCAAAACGCCCCCGTCTTGTCCGTTGCGCCAACCGCAAATGAGTTGTTCCTCGGCTGGAAGAGGCGCTCCAACAATATTGCCTGGAATAATGTCCTGCCAGGTAATGTTACTTTGAGGAAGCCCAGAATCATGGCGTGGATGTTCTTTGCACCGTTCGCAGTGATCTGCGTCTGGGCCCAGGTAGATGTTACAATGTTTGCAGAATAGATTCACCGTCCCTCCACCACCTTGCAGTGCACAGTCCTTGGATAATTATACGTCAATTGCAAAATTTGGACATCTGCTGATAAGGATTTTTGGCTTACAAAATTGTGATTTATTAAGCTGTGTTATTGGCGCAGCTTGCGTATAATTAAAAGGAATCACTATACTTAAAATACAGGAGGGAACAATTTGCAGCCTCCACACAGTGGACGTTTTCACCCTGTCTGCTGTTGCGTTATTAATCAATTCAATTATTCTGTGAGCGCTTGGATACCAAATGAAGCTGAGTAAAAAATTACTCTTGATAGCAATGATATTGGTCAGTGCCTATTTTATAGTGAACGTGATCTCCAATCCGGCGTGGCAGCCTGACTGGTGGCAGATTTTAGTTGTTGGATTGGTAGGCGTTGTTAATTTTATTGCAAACTTCCGTCAGGCATTTGAAATAAAGCAGAGCCAGGACAATCGACATTCTCCAGTGTGTCAAGATTGTGGACACGTCAATCATGTTGACAGCAGATATTGTGAAAAATGTGGTCATTATATAATAGAGTGGAGCTCACCTATGTCCAACAAACCTGTTCAAGCAATTGATAATTCGGGTGGTGGTAAAAGCGCTGGCGATAAGAGCTTTAATGTCAATGATGCATTGCCCATTGTCGCTATTGTTATTGCCGCTATTGTTGTTGTTGGATTGGTTGTATTGGTTATCGTTCTTAAGCTGACTGGAGCAGGTCCAACCAATTTGCCAACAGTTGTTCCCACACAGGAAGTTACTATTTCATCTCTTACGCCCACTCAACCTTTAGACCCTACAACAGCTTCTACTGCGATTCCATTAGCAGGCGCCCAAGAATCGGATACAAGTTGTTCTGAGATTGGTCAGACCTATATATCTCAAAAAGATGGTATGCCGCTCCTTTGTGTGCCTGCTGGCGAGTTTACAATGGGACGTGACGATGCTGGAATGTCGGACCAAAAACCGGCCCATGTGGTCTATGTGGATAGCTTTTGGATTGATAAGACTGAAGTAACCAATCAAATGTATTCGGATTGTGTTTCAGCGGGTGATTGTGCCTTGCCCACTAAAACCGAAAATTACCTGGATCGAGTTGCAAATGAAGCTGGCTATGGTCAACGCCCAGTGGTCTACATAAGTTGGGATGATGCTCAGAAATATTGCAACTGGGTTGGGCGGCGTCTGCCAACCGAAGCTGAATGGGAAAAAGCCGCTCGCGGCACAGATCAGCGTCTTTATCCCTGGGGTAATACTTGGGAAAGCGATCGAGCCAATTACTGTGATGTAAATTGCGAAAATGACGGCAAGGATTCTTCACATAATGATGGTTATCGCTGGACTGCGCCGGTTGGCAATTATCCCGACGGCACCAGCCCATATGGCGCCCTGGATATGGCCGGTAATGTGGATGAATGGGTTTCTGATTGGTATGACGAGGATTATTACACAGAATCCGAAATAGATAATCCTACTGGCCCGCTGGGCGGTGATTATCGTGTTGTGCGGGGAGGCTCCTGGTTTTACGAATACTTCCGTTGCCAGACTACAGATCGTCGTCTAAGTGGACAATCAAATGTAACCAGCTATATCGGTTTTCGATGTGTTGTATCGCCTTAATCCGAAAGGGATGCTATGAAGCAAATTGGTAAATACCAGATCATAGATTTTCTGGGAAGCGGTGCCTATGCCGAGGTCTATAAGGCAGAAGATACGGCGCTTCATCGCACAGTTGCATTGAAGCTTCTTAAACCAGCCCTTTTAGCTGATGATGATGCGGTAGCCCGTTTTATGAAAGAAGCTCAAACCGCAGCTAATTTGATACACCCTCAAATTGCCTGGGTTTGGGATGTTGGCAACCTTGAAGGTCGGTATTATATTGCTATGCGGTTTATTGATGGCAAACCCCTCGATCAGGTATTGCAATCTCGCAGCACTTTACCCTGGGAAGAAGTTCGTTCAATTTTCGAACACATGTGCACTGCCCTTACTTTTGCTCATGAACGCGGACTCATTCATCGGGATGTCAAGCCGCAGAACATCATGATCAGTCCAACGGATGGCGCAGTTTTGACTGATTTTGGTTTGGTGCGTGCCATGGAGGGCAGCGGCATTGGAACTCGTACTGGCGTGATGATTGGCACCCCTGCCTATATGGCACCGGAAATCTGGCGCGGCGAAAGCGCAGATGCCGCATCAGATCAATACGCCCTGGCTTGTGTTCTGGTAGAAATGCTGACCGGTCAGCCCTTGTTTGGTGCGCCAACTCCGCCGGCGGTCATGCTGCGGCATTTTGAGGCGCTCTCTTTGCCAGAAAAATGGACCGCCAATTGTCCGGTCGAACTCTCAACCGCAGTCCGGCGCGCCCTCTCTCAGAAAACTCATGATAGATATGCATCTGTATCAGAGTTTCTCCATGCGGCTGTGCCACCTGCTATAGTCACTCCACAGCCAGATTTAACCGACGTCAAGGCTGCCATTGAAGCAGCCATCCGCCTGGAAGATTGGCATGAAGTCGGTCAACTGCTTGATGAAGCTGAAGCTCTTGTTCCCGGTGATCGGACTGTAAAATATTATCGCCGTAAGCTTCAAAAAGCACTTGTTGAGCAAATCAAAACTGCAGAAACAACTGCTGAAACCCCTGAAAGTAATCAACACCAAGTGGATACGCAAGTCAGCGCTGAACCGGCTACAAATCCAGTTCCTACCACTACCGACCAGACCGGAAGTGAAATCATTATCCTAAAATCAAATAATGCAGATGCTAAAATTGAACGCCCTGCACAGGCCCATTTGCGATTCCTGAACGATCGCGCTTTTTTGTGGTTGACTGAAGACCAGGAAATGGAATTTATCTGCATTCCTGCTGGGGAATTCTGGATGGGTAGCGATCCGCAGAAGGATAAAGACACTTACTCGGACGAGTTACCTTGGCATTGTATTTCCCTGCCAGAGTATTGGATTGGTCGTTCTCCCGTCACCAATGCCCAGTATGCCGTCTTTGTTCAGGCTGTTGGTGGTGAAGCGCCCTCCAGTTGGCAAAATCACCAACCACCCACTGAAAAACTGAATCATCCAGTCGTCAATGTCTCCTGGTATGATGCCGTGGCTTACAGCGATTGGTTGAGTAAACTGACCGAACAGAAGATTGGCCTGCCAACTGAAGCCGAGTGGGAAAAGGCAGCTCGTGGCTCTGATGGACGTATCTACCCATGGGGAAACGAGGAGCCGGACATAAACTACTGCAACTTCAGTGCGATAAACAAAGACACAACCCCGGTGGGGCAGTACAGTCCATTAGGAGATAGCCTTTATGGGTGTGTAGACATGGCTGGCAATGTCTGGGAATGGTGCGCTGACTGGTACAGTGAAAACTATTACGCCCGCTCGCCTCAATCCAGTCCGCCAGGCCCCACCGGTGGACAATTTCGTGTCTTGCGCGGCGGCTCCTGGGGCTATGATGCGAGGCATGCACGTGTTGCTTACCGCGGCACATGGAACCCTGACAATCGCAGCTATTATCGGGGCTTCCGTTGCGTACTTCGTTTAGCATCTTGATCAGGTCGATCTGGGTAATTGAGGACCAAAAATATGTACATACCAGCATTATTCTGTGCATCGTGCGGTTCTTACATTGGCGCTCGTAATAAATCATGCCCGGCTTGTCTTACTCCTCGACGGCTTGATCAGCAATTCCTTGCTCCTGGAAAGCCAATTTGGTTGCTTCTTTCACAGAACTATGATCACGCTTCTAGTTCACAGGCTTTACGGGGGAGACCAGTGCTATCTGATGAATTGGTACTGTTCTCTGGAGGCGACCGTCAATCTTCAGGTGGGGTACTGGCTCTCAAAAAAGACAGTGGCAAGAAGACTTGGTTGTATCCTCTTAAAAATAGTATTGAAGGAGGACCGGTTATCAGTGAGGACCGGGTACTGTTTGCCACATGGAATCCTTCCGGGCAGGATGAAGATGCAGCGGTATATTGTCTGAAACTCCAAACCGGAGAGGAAAAATGGATATACCCCCTACCTGCTGGAGTTTGGGGATCCCCAATTGTTTGGGGACTGCGTGTATACGTTGGGTGTACAGATGGGCATATTTATTGTTTGGATATATCGAATGGACGGCTGATCTTCAAGTGGTCTGTTGCCCAAAGGCCAGATCGGATGTGGTTGTATCTGGAAGGAGGGTCCTTACTCGCTATTCAGAAACAAGGCAGAGTCAGTGTGCTGGATGCACTGCGAGGAGACATATTGTGTCAGTGGCAAATATCTACATGCGACGAGGTGAATAGCAACATAGCGCGTTGGGGAGGATCTTTTTACTTTGGAAGCGCTGATGGACAGATAATCTCATTCCGCCTTAAAGACGGTCGTGCTGAGTCTGTGTTGCGCAGCACTGAAGCCTTTCGAGCAACCCCGGTAATAGCCGATGGCGTCCTTTACGCTGGGGGCAAAGATAAATTTTTGCGGGCATTCGATATTCGACAGAAGAAGGAACTTTGGAATCGAGAGTTCACGCATTCGATCGTTACCTCTCCAGCATTAGTGAATGGTTTAGTTGCCGTATCGGTGAATGAAGGGAGAGTGTATGGTATTGAAGCAACATCTGGTCATGAGGTTTGGAGTTATTTACTCAGCCAATCGGCTAAATTGATGACTGATCCCGTGGTGGAAGACGGGGTGATTTATGTGGGGTGTGATGATGGCAGCATATCTGCTTTACCTTGGCATATGGGGCAGAATCTATGGGCTGCTACATGGTTGGAGAAGCACGGCCAGCTCATAGCAGCTGCCTCTCATTATGCAGTTGCGGGAGATTATGAAACCTGCAACCAACAATCTCGCGCCAGACATTACAATTGCGCCATTCGGATTTGGCGCGAATTGGGCTTGAGAGAGAATATTGCTCATTTACTTGAAACTCAATTAGATGTAACTGAAGAGCGGGTGGCTAACGAATATGAAGATGCAGTATTTGTCAATAATCTAAATTTGACCGATCCTCAGCGAGCGGCTAATCTTCTCCACCGGGCGGCTGATTTATACCAACGAGCTGAAGACGAGGTTTCTGTACGCCGCTGTGAACTCAATGCTACCCGTGCAGCGCGATCAGCATATCTGCATGTTAGGCCAATCTTGCTTCCTAATGAGTGGGAGAAGGGCGAGGAACAAGAGGTGGCTTTTGTGGTCAAAAATATGGGGAATGTAATCGCTCAAAAAGTATGTGTTCGTATCGCTGGTAGTAGCTTGACTTACAGGGTTCAGATTGAAACAGGGAACTTGGCAGCAGGTGCACAAGTTGACATTGTGGCTCAGGTGCTACCGTTGTGTACTGGAGATCTTATAATTGAAGCATTTCACACTGATATTGCAGGAAAAATTTGGGCGGGTTCTTTTAGGCGATTTCCAATGATTGTAAAATCTTCTAGCGTTATCCTAGATATTAATGGAGATGTAGGTATGTTAACGCTCTATGAAGAACATATGGAGGGCAAAATTAAGGTGCGCGGTGATGCTGGTTTGGTAAAAGTGCAATTGAATCACAATCAATAGATCGGATGTCACATCTTGATCAGCACAGAAAATCTACCGTGGCTGATTGGTTAAGCAACTCATTGCCTATCTAGAACTACTCAGCTTAATTGATCAAAAACACCACCTGCTGTTTATGCCAAGAAAGATCAGACTATGCTATACTCAACCTTAAGAAATGAGTCCACCTTACAATTACCCTTTTTTAATGTTTACCACCCCAAAGAATGATGTATCCTGCTGGGTGATTAAAACATTGTGCGTGTTTGTGATGTAATAGCTATTAGATAAGTATATTTTTAGGTAGGGAGGTAATCGATGATATATAAACGTGGTGATATCCTGCTGAATAAATATCGTTTGGACACGCTTGTTGGTCAAGGAGCCTTTGCCCAAGTTTGGAAAGCAACGCATTTAGAGTTAAATATAACACGGGCATTGAAGATTTTGCGTCGCGAAACCCCGGGTGTTAGTAGCGTTGACTTTGATGATTTTCAGAAACGTTTCCGGCTTGAGGCCCAAATTGGAGCCAAAGTAGACCATCCTAATTTGGTGCGTGTACATGACTTTGAGCAAAGTGGTGATACATTGATCTTAGTAATGGAATATGCACCGAATGGCAATTTGTCTAGCCGGATCTCACGATCCCAAAATGGTGGAAACACAATTTCAATTGAGAGAGCTATACAGATAACATTGGAAGTTGCCCAGGGATTGAGTGCTTTGCATGCTCACGATATTGTTCATCGCGATTTAAAGCCCAGCAATATTGTTTTTGGAAAAGATGAGGTGGTTAAGATTACAGATTTCGGGCTTGCACAAATGCCTGGTGGTCCAGGTTTTCGGTCCCAGATGAGCCGGCCAGCTTTGCATCCTGGTACGCCAGGTTATATGAGCCCTGAGCAAGCTAGTACACATGGCTATTTACATCCATCTTCCGATATCTACTCCTTGGGCTTGATCTTATTTGAGATGTTGACAGGGCGAAACTATAACAATGTGAAGCCTGGTATTACAGCGGCTTCTCTGCGCTCCGATGTGCCTGTTTGGTTGGATAGATTATTGTCTCAGATGCTAAACCCTGATCCGCAGAAGCGTCCATGGGATGGGGAAGCGATAGTCTCGCACATATTAGATGAACGTAATAGAAAACAAACCACCCATTCTAGCCTACAACAGTTTTATAAAAATGCAAAAAGGCCAATCATTTTATTAGGTATATTACTAACTTTAGCACTTGCTGTGTCAGTTATCTACACGCTCCTTGTGCCTGATAAACCATTGTCAAAACTAATACCCACTATTACATCTGTTACCGATCTGGATAGCCAATTAGCTACTCCTTCACTTACTTACACACAACTTCCTGTTAACGCTACACCCGTCATTAACCTTGACGAACCGACTAAAACGCTTGCGTTTCCAAGTACACAACTCTATTTATCCCCGACGCCTTATTTGACAAGTACAGATACACCAAAACCTACGAATACCAATACGTTACCCATACCAGTTATTCTACCTACTTACACTCCTTCGCCAACAATCACCCGTACATTACCCCCCCCGGTCATCCCACCAACAAATACTCCATCACCTACCCCCACTTCTACACAGACTCGTAATATCCAGGGGATTGCTTTTGTAACAAACCGAGACGGTAATGAAGAGATTTACTGGATGGCTGCTGATGGTAGTATGCAGGAGAATCTTACTAATAATCGTGCTACCGATGGTCACCCGAGCTGGTCTCCTGATGGGAGCCGACTTGCTTTTCACTCTGATCGCCAGGATGGCGACTTTGAAATCTATTCTATGTCAGTCAATGGTTCAGAATTGCGACGTTTGACTAATAGCCCTGGATGGGATGGACAGCCAGAATGGTCGCCTAATGGTCGTTATATTGCCTTTGAGTCTGCACGTAACGGGGCATTTGAGGTTTTTATCATGAATTCGGATGGGTCAAATACATACTTAATACCAAACAGTACTAATGGAGGCTATCCCACATGGTCACCAGACGGTTCGCAGATTGCCTTCTCAATGATCAGGGACGATAATCGAGATATTTATATTTGTAACCTTGATGGTGGTAATCTAAGGCGCTTGACAGACAACACTGCAGAGGATTGGATGCCACGCTGGTCACCAGATGGTTCATATATTATTTATTCATCTAATATAAATGGAAACTTTGACCTATTCCGGATTAATGTTGATGGTTCAAATTTAAAACAATTGACATTTGGATCATCTAATGAATGGTGGCCGGTTTCTTGGTCTTCGAGTAGAGAACAAATAGCTTATACTGTCGATACATACGGAAGCTGGGATATCTTTTTTATGAGTTCAAGTGGTCAAGAATTACTTCGATTAACAGATAGCAGTGCAAATGATTTATGGCCGGCTTGCCAGCCCTAATATTGGTCGATTATTCTTGATTATCTTTCACTCCTCTTGATACTGCTATATCCGGAGCAAGTTGCACAGTGAAAACGGGACATGCTGCACACTTAAGTTACAATTACTTTGACCAGTGGTTTTTAATGACGTACAATCGTTTCTGTAAAATCTAGCACCTTAAAAAGTGTAGATCAGGTTGTACGAGGTTTTGTTAAGGTGCGGAAAAGAAGGCTGCTACGTCGATCTTGGAGCAGGCATAGACAGGTTGCATAATCCGGAGCAAGTCGCGCAGGCAAACCGGAGGCGCACAACTCTTACACAGATGGGGTCGCAAATCCGTCCCTGAGAAGCTATCTTCCCAGGGGCGGTCTGTTAATCCCCAATAGGGGATGCTTTCACCCCTCCCCCAACTCCTCCACCAGCCCCTTGAACTGCTCCAGCGCGGCCTCCAGCTCTTCCATGATCTCCCGCGCCAGCGTATCCGGGTCAGGCAGATTGGCCGAGTCTTCAATCGATTCATCCCGCAGCCAGAAAATATCCAGGTTGGCCTTGTCGCGTACGGCCAGTTCTTCATAGCTATAGGAGCGCCAGCGCCCCTGCGGATTGTCCTCCGACCAGGTAGGCTGACGGTCGTGCCGGTTGGCCGGGTTGTAGCAGGCCACAAACTCGTCCAGGTCGGCCCGGTCCAGCGTGTTGGTCTTGAGCGTGAAGTTCTGATTGGTGCGCAGGTCGTAAATCCAGAGCTGCCGCGTCCAGGGTGTTTCGCTGGCCGGCTTGCGGTCGAAGAAGATCACGTTGGCTTTGACGCCCTGGGCGTAGAAGATGCCCGTGGGCAGCCGCAGCAGGGTGTGAACATCGCACTCATTCAGCAGGCGCCGGCGCAGGGTTTCGCCCGCGCCCCCCTCAAACAGCACGTTATCGGGCACCACCACGGCCGCCCGCCCGTGCTGCTCCAGGATGCTGCGCACATGCTGCACAAAGTTGAGCTGCTTGTTGCTGGTTGAGACCCAGAAGTCATCCCGCACAATGTTCTGGGCCTCGCGCCGGGTCTCGCCGGTGTCGGTTACAAACGTGATGCTGCTCTTTTTGCCAAACGGCGGGTTGGTCAGCACCATGTCAAAGTACTGCCCTGGATGCGCCGCCAGGCTGTCGGCCACATGGATGGGCGAAGAGCCGCCGTTGGCGCCAATGCCCCGCAGGTACAGGTTCATCACGCACAGCCGGGCGGTATTATCCACAATCTCCCAGCCGTGCAGGGCTTTATGGTACAGGTGCTGCCACTGGTCCTGGTCCAGGGGGTGGTTTCTGGCGGTGTAATCGTGTGCCGCCAGCAGGAAGCCGCCCGTGCCGCAGGCCGGATCGCAAATGGTCTGCCCCGGTGCCGGGTGCATCACCTCTACAATTGCCTGGATGAGCGGCCGCGGGGTGAAGTACTGCCCCGCCCCCGATTTGGTATCCTGGGCGTTCTTTTCCAGCAGGCCCTCGTAAATCTCACCCTTCACATCAATATCCAGCCCAATCCAGGTTTCGCCGTCAATCAGTTCGATCAGGCGCTCCAGCTTGGCGGGGTCCTGAATGCGGTTCTGCGCCTTGCGGAAGATGACCGGGATGAGCCCCGAGCCCAGCCCCAGGCTGGTCAGGATGTGCCGGTAATGCGCTTCCAGTTCATCGCCCGACCGCCGGCGCAAACTGGCCCAGTTGCACTCAGCGGGGATGGCGCTGGTTTTGCCCAGCGCCTGCACGTTTTCGTCATCCATTTTGAGGAACAGCAGGTAGGTCAGCTGCTCAACATAGTCGCCGTAAGACATGCCGTCGTCCCGCAGGACGTTGCAGTAGTTCCACAGGCGTTGGACAATGGTAGCGGATTCATTCATGGCAAATTTGCTCCGGGGGTAAAGTGGAATGATAACAGTCTTCAATCCATCGAATTGAATTTTCGGCAATATATTGGCGAATATTGGTCAGCTCTTGTTCATCGCGAATGATATGCTCAAAATAATTACGTTGCCAGATGGGTTGGTCATCATAGTATCGGGTATTGCAAATGGAAGAAGTAACCGAAGATTTGTACTGTCCGACCAATGCACCTAAAGATCTGGCAATGGGCTTTCCAAAAGACGGCGCCTGAGCTGGGTTAGCGGGGCCAGCCAATTTCCAGATGATCCCATGTATGTGATTGGGCATGACCACAAATTCTTCAGGTTTCAGGGCAAGCAGTGCTTTGGGCTTGATGAGCTTGAACCATTCTCGATAGGCAATTTGCCCGCATGGGTTGAGCTTCATTTCTCCATTTTCAACTTCACCAAAGAGGTGTGCCCGCTGCCAGGTGACGATGGTAATAAAATATGCGCCTGGCTGGGTATAATCGTAGCCAGCCAACCGGATGGAGTGGCGCTGTGGTTTGTCTTGAATAGATTTATTCATTGTTCATCATCCCCCATCGCCCATCCCCCCAACCCAGGCATCGCCCAATGCAATTCCCACGCCCGTAGGGGCATGGCGGTCTTGACCCCAGGCGTTGTCCACCTCGATTCCCAGCCATGCCCGTCCCCCCCTTGTTCCAGGCATCGCCCAATGCAATTCCCACGCCCGTAGGGGCATGGCGGTCTTGAACCAGGCATCGCCACCCTGATTTCCAGCCATGCCCATCCCTCCCCAACCCAGGCATCGCCCAATGCGATTCCCATGCCCGTCCATCCATCGCCCCCGGTGTTTGCGGGTATGGCTGGTGACCGGTTGAGGCACGCCGCAAATGATACCGCCATACCCCTACAACTGCCCACTGAACGCCTGCTTGAGAATCGCCTGCCGCAGCCGGGCGGACCGCGCCAGTAGCGCCGCAACCACCGCCTCAACCTCAGCTGCCACCGACAACCGCCGATCTAGCTCTGTAACAATCCGAATTTGTTCGGGTATAGGGGCAAGAGGAATAGGCAAAGCCTTTAATTCTTTTACACCCTTAACATTTGGAATTGCAGTCCCTGTTGAACTGTCAAAAAGTTTATCCTGAAAAAAAGAGGAGCGGAAATAATAAATAAAGAATTTATGATCAATTATTCTATCGCTGATTCGAACACGCAGTAAAGCTTGATTGATGATCCCCTTTTCTGAATCTTCGGGCACTCGAGTTATTTTCCCCAAAGAGCCAGAGCAACTTATTAGATAGTCACCAGGTCTAACTTCAAAAGACCTCAATTTTTCAAATAACTCAGGCGTAATATAGTATCTCCCAAAAGAGCAATCATCGTTTATTGGGCAATATTGTTCATATACTTTATAACCACTGCTTACAAATATTGATTTCTTTAGGGTGCTGCCAAAAGGCCCTCTTCTAAAAGAGCCGTCTTCGTTGGCTAGTATCGTATCCCACCTCACCCAACACCACCCCTCCGGCAGGGCGGGCAGATCATCATCCACCAGCGGCGCCTTGCCCAGCCGGCGCAGCAGGGCTTCAGCCGGCTCGTCGGCGGGGTCTTGCGCCACCAACCGGCCCTCGCACGCCGCCTTCAGCACGCTGGCTTTGTAGCGTTTCAGCGCCGCCTGAATGCGCCGCAGTGCCGCCACGCCGGCATCCAACTGGCTGAAGAGCGCCTCAATCTTGGCAAC
>Ga0116172_10002549_pt1 | contig 15714 bp, 14 predicted proteins | sample AD_UKC083_MetaG_FD_89799 | JGI IMG/M metagenome (GOLD analysis project Ga0116172, IMG submission 89799) | Active sludge microbial communities of municipal wastewater-treating anaerobic digesters from USA - AD_UKC083_MetaG | ecosystem: Engineered > Bioreactor > Anaerobic > Digestate | place: USA...
TGCACTTCTCCATCATGGCTGATGATGCCGTCGCGCACCTGGAAAGTGAGATTCAAGCCTTTGCCTTTACGGGAGATGTAGTCCACTATGTGCAGGCTTTCCAGATTGTGGTGAAACTGGCCTATACCCGCTGCTTCACAGCATTGGGAGAGGGCTTTTTCGCCATCGTGTCCGAAGGGGGCGTGTCCCAGATCGTGCCCCAGAGCTATGGCCTCTATCAATTCAGTATTAAGTCCCAGGTACTTGCCTATCGTGCGGGAGATTTGTGATACATAGGCAATGTGCAGGTTGCGGTTGGTCATCTCCTCATCAATCAGGTTTGTGAAGCTGAAGACCTGGGTTTTGCCATGATAGCGGCGATAGGCTCCGCTGTAGAGGATTCTATCCCGATCTACGGCAAAGCGAGAGCGCATATCGTCTGGAACTTCTTCTTTGCTGCGCCAGGCCTGGCTATCCCGGAAGGCACGCTGCCCCAGGAAAGATTCGTGTCTGGCTCTTATATCTTTGAATATCTCATGTAGTTTAGCTTTCATATTATACCTCGTGTATAGATAAACTAAGAGCCGGGAATCTTCTGTCAAATAGATATTCTCGGCTCTGTTTACATTTAGGAAAGTGTTTTAACGGCTGAACTTGTTCTTCCGGGGTTTGGTATCAGCAGGGCTGTCGCTGCTGTCACCTGATTTATGGCTGGAACGGCTGTAGCTGCCATCACTGGGTTTGGAGCCGGAGCGGTTGTAGCTTCCGGGATCGCTCTTCTTTCTGGAATGGCTGTAACCACCTTCGCTGGGTTTAGAGCCGGAACGGCTGTAACCACCTTCGCTTTTGCTGCCGGAGCGGTTATAGCTCTTGCGGGGAGGCTTTTGCACGGTGGAGACTGTGAGGGTCAAACCCTTGTATTTAAACTTGCTCATGGCTTCCAGCAATTGCTTTTCAAATTGACCGTCGATATCGATGAGGCAATGATCCTGATAGATGTCTATCTGGCCAATCTCTATGCTGCGGGAGACTTTAAGCTGGTTTATATAGCGCATTAGATCTCGTTTGGTGAGACCATGACTGAGGCCGATATTGAGCTGGAAGGTCTTAAAGGAGCAGTTTTCTTTCTTCTCAAACTTCCCTTCGCGCTTGGGACGCTCTTCCGGACCATGCTCCAGATCAGATATATCTTTGTAGTAATTCAGGAAGCGATTGAATTCCACTGAGACAAAGCGCTGGATCAGCTCTTCCCGGCTGAGCCAGCTAAGTTTCTTATAAACGTTTGGCAGGAAACTCTCTATCTCCTCTGTATTTACTTCAATGCGTTCCACAGTGTCCACAAAGTGATATAGCTGCTTCTCGCAGATCTCTCTGCCTCCGGGTACCTTGTTGTAGCTGATTTCTTTGCCCAGCCGCTTCTCCACTGCTTTCAAAGCAGCCAGTTCACGATGGTGAATAATGGAGATCGAGATACCACTCTTGCCGGCTCTACCGGTGCGGCCACTGCGATGGATGTAAACATCCGGATCGGTGGGGACATTGTAGTTGATGATATGGGTGAGGTCGTCGACGTCCAAGCCTCTGGCAGCAACGTCTGTAGCAACCAGGAGACGGACATATTTGGTGCGGAAGCGGTTCATCACCAGTTCACGCTGTCCCTGAGAGAGATCTCCGTGCAGGGCATCGGCATTGTAGCCGTCCTGCTGGAGTTTATCGGCTATTTCCTGAGTCTCTATCCTGGTGCGGCAGAAGATGATGCCGTAGATTTTGGGGCTGATGTCGGCAACCCGCTTCAGGGCTTGATACTTGTCTTTAGCCTGAACTTTGTAGTAGAGATGGCGGATGTTTTCCAGGCCTTGGTTCTGTCTGTCCACGCTGATCTGGTGGGGTTCTTTCATGAAGCTTCTGGCCAGATGAGCCACTTCTTTGGGCATGGTGGCAGAGAAGAGAAGGCTTTGCTTTTGCTTGGGAGTCTGCTCCATGATGGCAAAAAGCTCCTCTTTGAAGCCCATGTTGAGCATTTCATCAGCTTCGTCCAGGATGAGCAGCTTCACCTGATCCAGGTGCAGAACGTTCTGACGGATCATATCGTTAACTCTTCCCGGAGTGCCGATTACGATATGAAGTCCCGCTTTGATGGCCTGCTTTTGGGGGTAGATGGGAGCACCGCCATAGATGGCTGCAGACTTGATGCGGGGCATGTGCTTGCCATAAGCCTGCAAGTCTCCGGCAATCTGCATGCAAAGCTCCCGGGTGGGACAAAGAATCAGGGTTTGAACTGCCAGTTTCTCCACATCGGTGAGTGCAAGGGCAGGAAAGCCAAAGGCAGCGGTTTTTCCGGTGCCGGTCTGGGCCAGGGCAATGAGGTCTTTATCGTTATCCAAGAGCCAGGGAATCACTTCTTCCTGGATCGGAGTAGGGTTCTGGTAATTGAGGTCCCGGGCTGCACGCAACAGGGGTTCAGGGAGGCTAAGATCGCTAAAATTGGTCACTAATTGTTCCTTAAGTTTGATTTTGTGTGCCACTTTCCTGTAAGGCTCGTTTCTGTAAAGAGATATAATGCCAAGGCAGCTGATAAATCCGGAAAGAAGGGAGAGCTAAGTGCTTAAGGTGCTGCAAATAGAGAAACAGCTTGACAGAATCAAGCCATGGAAAGAATAAATCTGAAAAGGATTTTATTATGACCAGAGAGAAGTATACACTTACCGAACAGCTTGATCCCAAGGATGTTACAGACATTAGTGAGGGACATAAAGCATCACTGATTCAGAGTGGCTTGCTTCCCTATCGCACCTCTCATGGGCGCATAGTGTGGGCAAATGATGCCACCCGTATCTATAAGATGGGCAAACGCAACCCTGTTAAGAAGTTCAGGCTGTTCAACAAGCGAGCTTCACACAAAGCCAACCGTATCAAGAGGGGCGGCTCCGGTATATCCAGGTTCAAAGTTCTAAGGGACTTTTTGCCTTTTTTCCTATTACTGCTGGCAATCGCAGCATTTCTTGTGGCGGTCATCAAGTATAACTTCCTCTTGGGTTAGAGATTAGGAGCATAGATTTTGAGAATTCTACTTACCAACGATGATGGCATTCAGGCAGAAGGACTGCAGAGCATGGCACGTTCTCTCAAAGCAGCTGGACACGAGATTCTAATAGTTGCTCCCGATAGCCAACGCAGCGCCAGTTCCCACTCCATTTCCCTACACCGGGATATCACTGTAACAAAAATAGCTGATGATGTTTATTCCGTCAGCGGCACTCCTGTGGATTGTGTGGTGGTGGCACTGCAGAAGATCAATTCCAAACCTGTCGATCTGGTGATCAGCGGCGTGAATGCCGGGCAGAACATGGGTGAGGATATCCTGTATTCAGGCACTGTGGCTGCTGCCACGGAAGCCGCTCTCTTAGGCTACAAGGCCATCGCTGCCTCCATCTGTTCTTATACCGATCAGGTCTATGAAACCTCCGCCTGGTGGGTTACCCAGTTGCTGGAACTCGGCTTGCACGAGCTTATCCAACACCTGGAAGTATATAACGTGAACTTTCCAAATCTACCCAAAGAGCAGATCCAAGGCATGAGGCTCACACAGACTGGGCATCGCAAGTACTACAACTTTATCAAGATAACTTCCGAGAACGAAGAAGGCTTCAGTTATCAGATTGGTGGTGATAAACCCATTTGGGAAGAGGCCAAAGGCACCGATGCCGAGGCTATTGCCGAAGGCTACATCTCTATCACTCCTCTGGGCTTTGATCTTACCCGGGGAGAAGCATTCCCCGGCATCCTGAACTGGCTGGAAGAAAAGGAACTGCTGAAGTTTTAATATGCGCTACGAAGATCAAAGAGCTCTTCTGGTGAGAGAACTTGAGCTGCAAGGCATCAAGGACGAGAGAGTCCTGAGAGCTTTTCTGAACACGCCCAGAGAGCTTTATGTTCCTGAAGAGCACCAAAGTCTTGCATACCACAACCGGGCTTTACCAATTGCTGAACGGCAAACTATCTCCCAGCCCCTGATGGTTGCCATCATGCTGCAGACTCTGGAGCTCACTCCCGAAGATACAGTCCTGGAAATTGGCACCGGCAGTGGTTATGAAACTGCCGTTCTGGCCTCCATAGTCAAGGAAGTCTGCTCTGTGGAACGATTGGAAAACCTTTCTCTGCAGGCGCAGCAGATCTTGAAGAAGCAAGGTTTCCGCAATGTCTATTTCAGGATAGGAGATGGAGCGCTGGGCTGGGAAAAAGCCTTCCCTGCCTACAACAGCTTTGATAAGATTATCGTTAGTGCCGGAGCCAGGCAGATTCCTTCCAGGCTCACCGAGCAATTGGCCGAGGGTGGCAGAATGGTGATCCCGGTGGGAGAACAGCAACAACAGAAGCTGGTGCTGCTTACCAAGAAGGATGGTGTGCTGAGCCAGAGCGATTGTGGCCTCTGTGCTTTTGTCCCGCTCGTCACAAGCACCTAAAGGAGAGAATATGTCTTCAAAGATTGTCCAGGCCTTAAGAGAAACCCTATTCAACGAAGCTCAATACAACTACCTGAAGCAGTTTTGCATATTTCAGGACTTGAGCCTTATGCAGCTCAAACAGGTGAACAACCTGATCAACCGCAGGGAGTTCAAAGAGGGTGAATGCCTGTTTGAAGAAGGATATCCCATGGAAGCTCTCTTCTTTGTGGAATCCGGCGATATAGAGCTAACCAGCAAGCTGGGCGGAGCTCCTCAAAAGCTTGGTAAAGGTGCTATTCTTGGCATGATTGATGCCCAATTGGAGGGTGGAAGACGCAGCACGGCAAGAGCGCAGAGTAACTGCGTTACCTATGCCATCTCCATCACAGACCTGAACTATCTGATAGATCATAACCCGGTGCTTGGAATCAAGCTGCTACGGGCTATAGCAAAGTACTTCAGCCAAACAATCCTGCACTGCTTGAACAGGTAGAGATGAACTGGACAAAGCTGGTCTTCAATATCTTCCTGATTCTGCTGGCAGGCCTGGCGATCTTTTTTTACCGCTTTATCTTCGTGTATCTGGGAACGGCTATCCTGATCTCCTTCATACTTGATCCTCTGGTGAGCTGGTTTGAACGCAGAACCATCCCCCGCTGGTTCTCTATCATCATAGTATACTTGATTATACTGGGGCTGTTAGCCTTCTCGGGAGTGAGGTTGTTTCCACTGCTCAGTAACCAGGCTCAAAGCCTCTTTGCTCAGTTCAATGGAGATTTAGACGCAGAAACACTGCTCGCCTTACCGTTGCTGAAGGATGTTTACAGCATTGCCCAGGATCTGGATGCAAGCATCGCAAACCTGCAATCTGCAAAACTCTTAACAGATACCCTGGAGAAGGGCATCGGCCTTCTGGGCTCCTTGCCATCCATGCTTCTGGATAATGTGGCAGCCATCGTTGGCACCATATCCTTCCTGGCCACAGTGCCCATCCTCAGCTTCTTCGTTATCAAGGATAAATACTATTTTCGCAAGAAGCTCATCAGCCTGGTTCCAAACCGTTACTATGAACTGACCCTGATCCTGATCAACAAGTTCGATGAGACGGTGGGACGCTTTTTCAGGGCTGTGCTCTTTGAAGTGATAGTAGTGGGAATCATGGCCACGATAGCATTCAGCATAGCCGGGGTACCTTATCCCTTCCTGGTGGGGGCAATAGCAGGATTGGCCAATGTGATCCCCTATTTCGGTCCTTTCAGTGGTTGGGCGGTCTCTGCCTTGGCAATACTGCTTTCCGGCCTCAATCCAGTGCAATTGGTTTGGTCTGCCCTGGCAATGTACATCGTTCAAGTGGTAGATAACAATATTGTTTACCCGGTAGTGGTGGGCACTACTATCCGTATGCACCCATTGGTGGTTCTGCTCACTGTAATAACAGCCGGATGGATCGGTGGTATCATCTGGATGCTGGTCTCCGTACCTTTGGTCTATATAGTTTTTAGTCTGGTCAAGGTTACCCACGATAACCTGAAAGCCTTTAGAATAATCTAATTGAGGAATAAATGAGTATACTAGAGAAGTGTCATCAATTTCAAGATGCCCGTCGCGCCATTGCGATGGGATATTATCCCTATTTTAGAGTGATAACTTCGGAGCAGGACACTGAGGTGATCTGCGACGGACAAAAGATGTTAATGATGGGTTCAAACAGCTATCTGGGACTTACAACTCACCCCAAAGTGAAAGAAGCCTCCATCGAAGCCATCCGCAAGTATGGCAGCGGTTGCGCCGGCTCCCGTTTTCTGAACGGAACGCTGGATATCCACATCAAACTGGAAGAAGAACTGGCCAAGCTCTGTAAAAAAGAAGCTGCTCTGGCCTACCCCACCGGATATCAATCCAATGTCGGCTGTATCTCTGCCATCGTCGGGAAAGGCGAGTATGTGATAACTGATAAGTACGACCACGCCTCCATCATAGACGGCTGTAAGCTCTCCGATGGCACCATGCTGCGCTACAATCACAACGATATGAAAGACCTGGAAAGAGTGCTGAAGAAGATACATGGCCAGAACGCTCTTATCGTGGTGGATGGCATTTTCTCCATGGAAGGAGACATTGCTTTCCTACCGGAGATATCCGAGCTGGCCGAACGTTATGGCGCTTCTGTGATGGTTGATGAAGCCCACTCCCTGGGAGTTCTGGGCCATGAAGGAGCTGGAGCTGCCGAGCATTTTGGACTCACCGATAAAACTGCTTTCATCATGGGGACTTTCAGTAAATCTTTGGCTTCAGTAGGTGGCTTTATCGCAGCCGATGAAAACCTGATCCACTATCTCAAGCACAAATCCCGTGCCCTGATCTTCTCCGCTTCTTTGCCCCCTGCTTCCACAGCCAGCGTCCTGGCTGCTTTGGAGATCATGAGAAGCGAGCCCGAGCGCATCCAAAGGCTCTGGGACAACACTCACTACATGTTAAACGAGTTCAAAGCCATGGGCTTCAATACCGGAGACAGCAACACACCCGTGATCCCTTTGCATGTGGGCAATATGATGACCGCCTTCCAGATGTGGAAACGCCTGGGCGAAGAAGGCGTCTTTATCAATCCTGTCGTTCCCCCTGCCGTACCGCCCAATTCCTGCCTGATCCGTACATCATTCATGGCTACTCACACCAGAGATCAGTTGGATTTTGCCCTGGAGAAATTCCGCCTTGTAGGAAAAGAAATCAAAGCCATTTAGAAAAGAATTGACACAAATTTATCTGTGTTTAAAGTGCCAGCTTTCCGGTAACTAAAAGCAATACATATAAATAAGCCATAAAGGGAGGAAAAACATGGCAAGCAAGAGCAGTAGTGAATACTACAGCAGCTACAAGGAGATGTCTCCGATCCGGGCGATCGCCGAGACCCTTGTGAATAACCACATGGTGCGCAAACTAACCGTCGCCGAAGCTTATGAGCTGGCGAAGAAACAACCCGGGGTAACGGTCACCGATCTTCCCGTCTATCCCAAGTTTGCAAAAATGCACAATCTACCGGAAGATGCGAAAGTACTCAATGACTGCCATGGCAACATCATCGGACGCACCGCGAAAGCCCGCAGATTCTACCATAGGCTCCCTTCAGACAAGAAAAACAAGCTGGAAGGTGATTTCCGCGAAGCCGTCTGGCAAATGCAGCACTATCCTTTGATCATGGCCGAAGCCGTGTTGGGCATGGATAAAGACCTCATGATCAAAGCCACTTTTATCACCACAGAGACCGATGCTGCCAATCTCTACAACTGGCTTTTGAACTTTGCTCCATATGAATCCGTTCAGGCCGAGTATGAAGCCAGTCCCAAACTCCCCATCCAGGATATCATTTTGGTAGCCTTCAATGAATGGACTTGCGATGATCCTTTCTACAACAACGTAGGCGCTCCTCAGCTTGCTCTGGTGGATGAGAAACACAACGTGATCGTGAACCTCGGTATGCGCTATTTTGGCGAAAGAAAGAAAGGAACCCTCACTCTGGCCTGGACCAGCGGTATCCGCATCGGTATGGCTGCCTGCCACGGTGGCATCAAAGAGATCGATTTCACCACTTGCAAAGATGCTGCAAACCACAAGTTCGGAAAGCGCTCCATTGCTTTCTTCGGTCTTTCGGGCACAGGTAAATCTTCTCACACCAATAGCCATGATAACGGCAAAACCCTGCCCGAAGGCTTCTCCAAAGTCGTGCTGCACGATGACGCTTTCCAGATAGATCTGGAAAACAAGGTTTGCCGCTGCTGGGAACCCACCCTGTTTGATAAAACCGATAGCCGTGAAGTCGGACATCCGGATTGGAAGTTTGCTCTGGCTCAGATGAACCATGCCGTTCTCAATCTGGATGGCAAACGCTGGCCGGTTGGTCTCGATCTGCGCAATTCCAACGGACGCGCCCTGCTCGATAGAGACCTTCTGGGAAACCACGTCAACCGCTGCGCCTTCCCCAAAGCCCTGGTCTGGCTGATGAAAGATACAGTCTTACCTCCCGTCCTTAAGCTCAGCAACAAATATCTGGCTATTGCCATGGGTGCTGCTTTGATGACCCAACGCAACCGTGCAGAGAACGTTACCGAAGACGAACTCAAGAAGCTGGTCTTCGAGCCTTTTGCCAATCCCTTCAGAGTTTATGAGCTTTATCGTGACGTGGAAGCCTTCCTGCACGTGGCAGAAAACGGAGCGGATTTCTACTGCTTCAATTCCCGCGGTTATTGGAAGGAAGCCGATGACAAGCTGGAATCCATCCCCTTGCAGACCTCACTCACCATGCAGACAGCCATTCTCACCGATCAACTGCAATGGGAGCCTTGGGATGCCCTGCCCGGCGCTATGATCCCCACCAAAGAGTCGGTCGATAAACTAGTGCCCGGTTTCTATGATAAGTATCTGCCTCAAAACCGCGGCAACTACGCAGAATACATCACAACTCTTAAGGACAGATTCCAGCAGAGACGTGATTTCTTGAGCAGCTCAGATGTTCAGGAAAAGCCGGAACTGCTACAAGCTTTGTTATCTCAACTGGATATCAAAATCTAACAACTCCTACCTAATGATGAAGCCCCTGCTGGTCAGGGGCTTTTTTTGTGACAAGAAATAAGTGACGAGAGAGTTACGCCAGTGGCTTACGGGCTCGTGCCCAGAGATAAGCCTCTCCCCTGCCGGGATCTTTGAATTGACGTGAGAAGAGAGGTTGATACAGGTCATCCACCGGCCCTGGAGCTGAAATCCACCAATGAATAATCTCGTAGCCTTTGAATAGAGTATCTTTCAGGATGCTCTCGCTGATGGTTTGCGGTTCTGCCCGCTCCGGAGCATGATTCAGGTTGAAACTGCCGATGATCTCTCCTCCGGGCTTGAGAATCCGGCGGATTTCTTCGCACATTGGGCGGAGATGTTTCACGTGATCCAGTGAATTCACCGAGTAGACCACGTCACAAAATGCGGTTGGAACAGGAATACTAGCCTCGGTGGAAGCTACGTAGATCATATCGTGGCCAAGGTGTTCAGAGGGAAAACACTCAATATATTGCTGAGCCAAGACGTCTATACCAATGCGTATCCTGGCGCTCTTTGCCCAAACCAGGCTGCCACGGGGACCACACCCGAAATCCCCCACTATCTTATCCTTCAGAAAGGCATCGTCCTTCTCGTCCGCTATGGAAAGCATCAGCTTGGCGTAGAAGTCGTTGTTTAGGCGGTTTCCTTCTTTGGTAAAACGTTCTTTCCAATAGCGTAGTTCATAAGAGTGTTTACTGTGAGTGAGTTTATTGTAGGCCAATTTCATTCTGACCAGGATATTCATGAGTTCTCCCCGCTAATTCATCTTTGACCTTCAGCTTTTACACCGGGACTTAGTTGTCAAGTTAAAACGCCGCAGACCAGAGAGAAAAAGACAGACCAGTATTGGGAAGAAACCCGTATTGTAGCTTTGCGAAGCTACATCGCTTGTTTCGGGAAGATCGGAATCCTCCGTTATGGGAAATTCGCTGATCATTCCTAATGGGTCGCCGAGTCTTCACCGAGTCTTGGCCGACTCTTCCCGAGCAAAGTGTTCGGGAAGAGTCCTGCAAGACTCGGTGAAGACTCGGCGAGGCATTGGGAAGAGATTAAGTATCAGACTTGACAAAAGCTGCCCCTGTCCCGGAGAGTGTCGAAATCAACTAAGTAACGAGGATAGAGCTAATTGGATAGTATTGGACTGCCCACCGATGATATTGTTGCTCTTGTGGATTGCAACAATTTCTACGTCTCCTGCGAGCGGGTCTTCGATCCGTCCCTGAGAGGCAAACCCGTGGCAGTTCTATCCAATAACGATGGCTGCCTGGTCTCCCGCAGCCAGGAAGTGAAGGACTTGGGCATTCCCATGGGAGCTCCGGGATTCAAGCACGAAGCTCTGATCAAGAGCCATGGCGGTGCGCTGCTATCTTCGAATTATGCGCTCTATGGAGATATGTCCCAAAGGGTTATGGATGTGCTGGCAATGTTCAGTCCGGATCTGGAAATCTATTCCATAGATGAAGCGTTCCTGCGCCTCAAAGGCTTCAGAATCCGCAACCTCCAAGAATATGGAGAGAAGATCAAAGCTACTGTCGAGAAGTGGACGGGCATCCCTGTCTCTATCGGCATTGCCGGAACCAAAACTCTGGCCAAGGCTGCCAATCACTTCGCCAAAAGAGTTCCGGGCTTTAGGGGCTGTCTTTGGCTGCAGACGCCGGAGCGGGTGAAAGAAGCCTTAATCCGCCTGCCCGTCGAGGAAATCTGGGGAATCGGGCGGCAATATGGCAAGTTCCTCAAACAGAATAAGATCATGACAGCAGAAGAACTCCGTAATGCCGACGATAAGTTCATCGATAAATACCTCACCAGCGTGGGACACAAGACGGTTCTCGAGCTGAGAGGCTACTCCTGCATTGAGATGGATGAAGCACCCGCCAAGAAAAAGAGTATCCTTGTCTCCAGATCCTTCAGCAAACAGGTAACAGATCTGAATGAGCTCAAAGAAGCAGTCTCCTCCTACTTGACCAGAGCCACAGAAAAGCTGCGTCGCCAGAGATCCGTGGCAGGATACCTGATGGTTTTTTTGAACACCAACCGGTTTAAGGACGGGCCTCAATACAACAGCTCCCGAGCGACCACATTGATGCCGCCCACCGCTTATACTCCCTTCATGATCAAGCAGGCTATGGAGCTCTTGGAAGACCTCTATCTGCCGGGTTTTGAGTATAAGAAAGCCGGTGTCATGCTGGCCGATATCATCTCGGAAGAAGATGTGCCTCTGAGCTTTATGGAAACCAACTATCTGGACGATAAACGCAAGGATCTGATGGATGTGCTGGATCAGATCAATGGTAAACACGGCAGAGATACGCTATTTTTTGCCAGCTCGGGCGTTCAGAACGACTGGCAGATGAAGCGTGCCAGGCTCAGTCCTCAATATACCACCCGTTGGTCTGATCTGATCAAGGTGAAGTGATGCCATACGAGCTTGTTGCGCCTTTCACATATCAGGAAAAGATTCAGCGCTCGGATTTTATCTGTTTTCTCTACCCTATCACCAGCTCTGAAGAGATGAAGGAAGCTCTCAGCAAGCATCAGAAGGAGTATGCCACCGCAACGCATAATTGCTATGCTTATGTGATGGGAGAGAATCAATCCACCCGCTACTACTCGGATGCCGGAGAACCGGGAGGAACTGCTGGGAAACCTATTCTGAATGCTCTCCTGCGGGGTGAGATGACCAATACGCTGGCTGTGGTTACGCGTTACTATGGGGGTATCAAGCTGGGGGTAAAAGGTTTGATCGAAGCCTATGGCGGGGTTACTTCCCAGACAGTGCAACTGGCAGAAAAGAGGCTTTACCGCGAGTTTACCGGCCTGGAGCTCACCTGTGACTATCCCTGTCTTGAGCTGGTGCAACGTTACGCCCAAACCCATGAGATATCTCTGGGTGAGGCGCAGTATTCTTTGGAAGTGAAGCTAGCGCTGCAATGCCCAACTGAGTATCTGGAGAATTTCAGACAATTTCTGGATGGCTTAAGCCGTCAACATGCTTTAGCTTATAAGCTGTACACATAATGTTTATAGAGGTAGAATGAGGAAGTTTATACTCATGATAATACTACTGACAGCTCTGAACCTGCTCCCGGGGCAGAATTACCGGATAATCTCCAGCCGGAACGGCAGAGATATCTCGGTGACAGAACTGGCACGTCAATTGAACCGTTTCGACCTGGTCTTCTTTGGCGAGATCCACGATGATGCCTCCCTGCACCAAATCCAATCCCAGGTGTTAAGTGCTTGGCACAGAAGAAATCACAAGCTTATTGTAAGTTTTGAGATGTTTGAACGTGATGTGCAAAGCTGGATGGATTCATACCTTAGCGGGGAGATTAGCGAAGAGGAATTTCTGCATGAGGCACGACCGTGGTCGAACTACGATCCGGATTACCGCCCCTTGGTGGAATTTGCCAAAGCTAATAATCTCAAGGTCTTGGCAGCAAATATCCCCAGGCATATTGCCTCTCAAGTGGTGCGTTATGGCACAGACAGCCTTGCGCAGCTCAGTGATGAAGAGCGTGGCTGGATGGCAGAGCAGATTACCGCCACTCCCGGAAACTATAAAGAACGCTTTCTGCAGAGCATGGAACTGGATATGGCGCATGGCATGCCCGGAGACCAGAACGTGATGGACAGGCTTTTTTATGCGCAGTGTATGAAAGATGATACCATGGCGGAAAGCATTGTGCGTTCCCTTCAGGCCAATCCACGCTATAAACTGATTCACTTCAATGGAGACTTTCATTCCCGGGCTTATCTGGGCACCGTCGAACGGGTAAAGTCCCGCTATCCGCGGGTGAGAATTGCGGTGATCAGCCCCCAGTATACAGATAGCATTGCCTCATTCAGTTTTGACCGCTCACTTCAGAGTGAGGCAGATTTTCTGATCGTGAAGGCTCCAGAGGGAACTAACTGATGCAGAGAAAAGCTACTCACGCAGGAACCTTCTATCCGCGTTTTGCCGATCAACTGCTGCCGATGATTCATGCTTGGGAAGAGACTGCAGTCCCCGGGCTCAAAGCCAAGCGCAGCCTTGCTCTGATCACCCCGCATGCGGGGTTGATCTATTCCGGGCAGACAGCAGCTCTGGGATTCAGGTTGCTCAGCACAGAAGTGGTGGATAGTTTCATCATCCTGCATCCTTGCCACCAGGCAGGACATTTCAAGTATTCGATCTCTCCGTATGACAGTTACGAATGCCCTCTGGGAGAGCTCTTTCGGGATGAGGAACTGGCACAGGAACTGGACGATCTGAACGAAGTTTCAGTGCACCCCGGTTATCATCTGAAAGAACACTCTATGGAGATTCAGCTCCCCCTGATAAGGCATTATTTCCCGGGAGCCAAGATTCTTCCCATCATGCTGGGCAGGCAGAGCCCGGAGAACTCCGTGCATCTGGCTTCCAGGCTGTATGAGATCATCACTCGCAGCAAGAATAGAATTGTGGTGGTGGCCTCCAGCGATCTCTCGCATTATCATCATGCCAAGACAGCCATGGTTATGGATCACAGGCTGGAAGAGCGTCTTCTGCAGATGGATAGCGAGGGTTTGTGGGAAGATATCTGCAGCGGCAAAACTGAAGCTTGCGGTATTGGAGCTATACAGAGCTTGATGCACTTGGCAAAGCTCTTCAGCTCAGCAGCTTTTGAAACAGTTTCATACTCCCACTCCGGGATGGTTTCTCACAATAACCAGCAGGTAGTGGGCTATATATCCGCCAGATTGGCGATTTGAGGAGAAGATACATGCTAAATCCTGACCAAAGAAAGAGTCTTTTGCAACTCGCCCGGACAAGCATCGAAAGCCGCTTCAACGGGCATGAACCGAGTCCTTCGGAAGATCCCATTTTTCGAAAGCAATACGGCGTCTTTGTGAGCTTGCACAAGCATGGTGAGCTTCGGGGCTGCATCGGTTACATCAAAGGCCACAAGGCTTTGGGCTTGAGCGTGGTGGAAATGGCTCAGGCTGCAGCGTTTCGTGATCCGCGTTTCAGCCCCGTTTCACAGGACGAGATCCCGGAACTGGAACTGGAGATATCCATCCTAGGTGAGATGATTCCAATCACCGGGCCTCAGGATATACAGATAGGCAGGGACGGTCTGCTTCTGGATCATCCCCGGGGCAGCGGCCTGCTCCTGCCGCAAGTTGCAGAGGAATGGGGTTGGGGTCCGGTGGCCTTTATGCAGCAAGTCTGCAAGAAAGCCGGCTTGTCACGCGGTAGTTGGCAGGATAAGGAAGCCAGGATCTTCCGTTTTGAAGCAGAGGTGTTCTCCGAGTAAGAGATATCCTCCCAAGACTCCCGGAATAATGAACAGGATTCATATATTACTACTCTGTAAGTTAGTTAGTTTTTTTAATACTTTTTGGAAGCGCTTCAAAACCAGTAAAGAAGCAGGTTTCATGGCTTTTTGGACAAATGAGCCTTTGCAGCACTGCAGCCTTTTGGAATAATATTTGCTCTCCTTACTTTCACTTCGTGGAACCAAGGAGGTTTGTTATGAAGGCTTCGATATTATTAATCGCAACGGTTTTGCTGACCAGCATGATCTTTGCGCAGGAATTTGCGATACGTCAGGCTAGCAACATCCGGTTTGGGGGCATGAGTATCAAGGGAAACTATAACCAAACCTTCGTCATCTGGGAAGATGCTGCCAACGGGAACACCCAGATCTTTGCCCAAAAGCTGAATGCCAATGGCGAGACACTCTGGAGTGAACCCATCAGTTTCGGACAGGCAGACATCTACAACTGTGTGGAAGCTGCAGTGCGCAGCTCGGACAATGCCAATCTGGTGCTTTACAGTACCTTTGTGAACATAACCAGGACTGTATATCTTGCCAAGTTTGACGACAACGGCAACAATCTATGGACAGGGGCTCCTGTGGTAGTATACAGTGGCACAGACACCTCTCCAAGCTTTAGCATGACCGCAAATGCCGTTGGGGGTGCCTACATAATTTACACTAATGATTTTCAAGTTACCCATATCAGAGGTATAAACATCGATGCTGCAGGCAACAATCTCTGGGAACCCTCAGGCCATGTTCTGGCAAACTTCAGCTCTGAAGTCAGAGTTCAGAGCACTCATCCTGATGGCCAGGGCGGAGTGATTGTAAACTGCTATTTATGGGACAACAACAGGACTTACAGTACTCATCTGATACGTTTCTCAGCCAATGCAGAAGTGGTTGGCCCCAATCCTCTGGTGCCCTACGATGCCTTCTCCATGCCGCTCAAGAACTCCTTGATCACTTCAGATGGGAATATACTGCTCTATGGTTATATATATCCGGATTATGATGTTCTGCGTATGCAGAAGATTGACCTGCAGGGCAATCCCCTCGGTGAGACAGTTGCTTATGACTTACTAAGTACCGGCCAGGGCAAGCAAATAGAGCTCTGTCCAAACCTCTCCGGAGGTGTGGCAGTGGCATGGCGCTACCAGGTAGATCAGACTCTCTACACCATAGCTCAGAACTTCAACGCCAATCTGCAAGCCCAATGGGAAGTTCCAGGGGTTCTGGTCAACAGTCCCTCTTTTGACTACAACGATCTCAATCTGGTAACAGATGAGGCCGGCGGTGTCTGGCTGAACTCCTGCGAGAGAATATTCTATGTTAATTCTACAGGAAACTCTGTCTTTGGAGAAACGGGACTAGACTACTCCCCATATTCCTTCAAACAACCCCTGATGATCTGCAAA
>Ga0116172_10002550_pt1 | contig 15713 bp, 13 predicted proteins | sample AD_UKC083_MetaG_FD_89799 | JGI IMG/M metagenome (GOLD analysis project Ga0116172, IMG submission 89799) | Active sludge microbial communities of municipal wastewater-treating anaerobic digesters from USA - AD_UKC083_MetaG | ecosystem: Engineered > Bioreactor > Anaerobic > Digestate | place: USA...
AAGAGAAGGCGTCCCCTGGTTGAGCGGATGATAGTCGCCACTATAATACGAATTTTGTGGGACGCCGAGTGACTCCCTACGGTGTAGGGAGATGTCAGCCAAGCTGACAGAGGGTACGTGCAGCTGTTAGCTGCGGCGTCCCCTACATTAGCTAACGGCTAAGGGCTCAAATCATAAGTCCCACAAAGCAATGCCCCGAAGCGTTCAAAACCACTTCGGGGGCGTTAAGTCCTATACTTATTTATTCTTGAACCACTTGTAGTAGTACCTGCGGCAGGTATAATAGCACCTGGAAGCCACATCCTTTCCGAAGAAAAGTATCAGATTTGCCAGTGAAAGCAGGAGGAATATCCTGGTCTGGAAATCTCCCATTATAAAAGCCACAACAAGTCCGAAGGCTGAGAAAAGCCCCAGCCACTTTATCTTTATGGGGATAAAGAAGAACAGCAGTATCTGCTCGTCCGGGAAGAGTATTGCAAAGGCAAGGAAAAGGCTCACATACAGATAATAGTTGGTGGCGTAGCCCAGTATAAAGCCTGCTATGATACAGCCTATGACTCCCGTAAAGTAAAACACATTGAATTTGAAGCTTCCCCATTGGTGCTCCAGCGCCGTTCCCATCATCCAGTAGAAATAAAGCGCAAAGGCAAGGAATATCATGTTGAATTCGGGCGGCACCAGCACAAAGGAGAGCACCCTCCAGACCTCGCCCTGAAGTATCTTCCCACGGTCGAACTCTATCATGTCTATGAGAAAGACCTTGTTATTGGGGTTGGTCATGAGTATAATGTCCGCCACGGCAAAGACCGCCATGCCCAGGACGATATACAGCATGAGATTTGATATTGAAAAGCGGCGGAACTTCCGCTCAAGCTTATCAAGCAGTTGATTGAGCATCGCAAAACCTCGTTTCTTATTCAGTTTTATCCAGTATATCACGGGAAATACAGTTTGTCAAGAAGCCCTCGTCACACGGTCTCGCCCCGTTCTATACGCTCAGCCAGGTCATTGAGATACACCCAGCGCTCCATTTTCTCGTCCAGCTCCTTTGAAAGGGCGTCCTTCTTGTCGGAGAGCTCCTGTAGCCTTACATAGTCGGAGGTATTGGCTGACATTTCCTTCTCCGTATCGGCGATAGCCTGCTCCAGAGCGGCGATGTCATCGTCTATGGTGTCGTACTCTCTCTGCTCCTTGAACGAGAAGCGGAGCCTGGTCTTTCCTGTGTAGACTCTCTCCTTTTTCTCGCCCTTTTTCTTAGGCTTTTCGGCGTCGGCGGAGGTGAGAGCTTTTTCCGCATAGTCGGTATAATTGCCGTTGAAGCGATTGCACTGACCGTCCCTGAACTCGAATATCTCGTCAGCCATCTTGTCCAGGAAGTACCTGTCATGGGAGACCGCTATGACGGCTCCGCTGAAGCTCTCAAGGTAGTCCTCAAGTATGGTGAGGGTGGTGATGTCAAGGTCGTTGGTGGGCTCGTCGAGGAGGAGTATATTTGGTGCTGTCATAAGGATCTTCAGCAGATAGAGCCTTTTCCGCTCGCCCCCCGAAAGCTTCTCTATCCTGTTCCATTGAAGCTCGGGCGTAAACAGGAATCGCTCAAGCATCTGTGAAGCCGTCACCGTACCGTCGGGAGTCTGCACTCTGTCGACGGTCTCTCTTATATAGTCGATAACGCGGAGCGTGGGGTCCATGGACTCGCACTCCTGAGAGAAATAGCTTATATTCACGGTATCGCCCAGAACTATCCTGCCCTTGTCGGGAGCCACCTCTCCCGTCAGCATTTTCAGGAAGGTGCTCTTGCCTGCGCCGTTGCGTCCCACAATGCCTATCCTTGCATCACGGGATACGATATAGGAAAAATCGGTGATAAGGGGCTTTCCGTCGATATTCTTGCTGATGTCCTCTATCTCTATGGTCTTTTTGCCCAGACGGGAGGACACGGACTGGAGCTTCAGCTTCTCAGCCTCAACGGGTATCTCGCGGTTTTTCAGGGCTTCAAATCGCTCTATCCTGTCGCGGGACTTGGTGCCCCTTGCACGGGCGCCCCTGCTTATCCATTCCAGCTCTCTGCGGTAAAGGCTCCTGTTCTTACGCTCGGCAGCAGCCTCGTCCGCCTCTCTCTGTGCCTTTTTCGTAAGATAGTCGCTGTAGTTGCCGTCGCTGACGTAAAGGCTGCCCTTGTCCACCTCGGCTATCCTGCCGCATATCTTATTGAGAAAGTATCTGTCATGGGTGACCATTACTATCGCACCTCGGTACTTCATCAGCAGGTCCTCAAGGAGCTGTGCGGTCTCGTTGTCAATGTGGTTGGTGGGCTCGTCCAGAAGCAGAACGTCGCTGGGCTGCACCAGTGCGGCAGCAATACCTGCGCGGCGCTTCTCTCCGCCCGAAAGGGTGCTTATATCGCGGTCATAATCCGTTACCCCCAGCTTTGCCAGCACTGACTTCGCCTCGTACTCCTTCGCCTCCTTGAGGTCGTCGGGAAGGTGGGAAAGCACCTGTGACAGCACGCTTCCCCTGTCGTCGAATTCGGGTATCTGCGGCAGGTAGGATATCCTTATCCCCCCTGTCTTGATGACCTCGCCGCTGTCGGGCTCCTCAGCCCCTGCAAGCATCCTCAGCAGGGTAGGCTTTCCCGTGCCGTTTATGCCGATAATGCCCACCTTGTCCCCCTCGTTCAGGAAGAACGAGACGTTGTCGAGCACCTTTCTCTCCATGTATGTCTTGGATATATTCTGAGCCGTAAGCAGGATCACTTGGGTTCACTCCTTGATAAAAAATAGCTGTTATAAGTATATCACATATCCGCCGAAAAGGCAAACCGTACATAAACAAAAAGCTTCCGCGGCTGCGGAGGTTTTATGTAAGACAGGATAATTACTTCTTTTCCTTGAGAAGGTCTCTGATCTCTGTAAGAAGAACTTCTTCCTTCGGAGGCTCTGCGGGCTTCTCCTCTTCCTTCTTCTTGCCAAGGTTCATGAGCTTGTTTACTGCCTTTACCATAAGGAAAATGCAGAATGCCATGATGAGGAAGTTGATGATAGCTGTTACGAAGTGGCCCCAGTTGAGGTACTGACCTGTGTCGCCGAGCTTGATCTTTCCTGCGACCTCAGCACCGCCGATGCAAGCGATAAGGGGGTTGATGAAATCCTCAGTGAGAGCAGTAACGATATTACCGAAAGCAGCACCGATGATGACACCGACAGCCATGTCCATTACATTGCCCTTGAGTGCGAATTCCTTGAATTCCTGTAAAAACTTCTTCATTTTTTACAACATCTCCTTAATATGAAAATTATGATTTATTAAATTTCCGGCAAGCCGGGAATTTCCACCTGTTTTTTGGTCTTCTTTGCCTTCATCGACTCAGGGAGCTCTATGGCATCGATCTCATCGTTGTAGGTCTTGGGCTTTTTCGGCATAGCCTCAACAGCATGATCCGCCTGAGCCATAAGAGCCTCGGTGTGCTCATTCACATTGGCTTCCAGATCATCTGCATTGGCTTTATCAGCCTTGTTCATGATGTTCCACGCCCTGCTCTTTTCATGAGCGCGGAGATCACCGGCGTCCACGTTCTTGGTTGGGCGCATATAGTCGATATGCTTTTCCTGCTTTTTGGCTTCAAGCATATCGGGGTCGGCAGTTCCTGCGGACTTCATATACAGCTTATTGAACTTTGCGGGCTCGTTCTTTCTGAGTTTGCTTGCGTCCACAAGGGGCGTATCGTTCATATAGGCGTCCTTTTTCTTCTCGAAGCGCTTCATGCCGTCTATCTCGTTGCCGCGCTTGCCGAAGAAATCGTCTGCGGAGTCTACCTCTGCGTGCTCGGTTGCCTTGCCGCCGTCGAAGAATTCCCAGAAATCATCGGGGGCCTCTACCTTCTCCTTATCCTCCGGGGGAGGGGGGAGGAGGAACGGGCTTCAAGGGCTTCAACTGTGCACCGGGCATACCTGCCATCTGTCCCATGGGAGCGCCCTCGGGCTTGTCGCCGTTCTGGGGCTGACCGTACATCACGGGCTGACCGTATACCGGCATACCATTGGGATCGTAGCCTATTATCTGGGGCTGACCGTACATCATGGGCTGACCGTATACCGGCATACCATTGGGATCATAGCCTATTATCTGGGGCTGTCCGTACATCACGGGCTGGCCGTACATAGGCATACCGTTCTGATCGTAGCCCACTATCTGGGGCTGGCCATACATCATGGGCTGGCCGTACACAGGCATACCGTTCATCTGCTGAGAGCCGTTCTGGGAAGGAAGTCCCTGCATACCGTTCTGAGGGGGCATACCGTTCATCATGGGCTGCTGAGGGGGAATGCCCTGCATACCGCCCTGAGGGGGGCATACCGTTCATCATGGGCTGTTGAGGAGGAATGCCCTGCATACCGCCCTGAGGGGGCATACCGTTCATCATGCCCTGCTGAGGAGGAATGCCCTGCATACCGCCCTGAGGGGGCATACCGTTCATCATGCCCTGCCGCGGAGGGATACCCTGCATACCGCCCTGGGGGGCAGCGGGTTCATAAGTCCCTGACGGGGCATAGTATTCATGTTGTTCTGGGGGCGCATAATGCCCTGATTATTGATCTGAGCCTGTCTTACAGCCTGCGACTGCTCGGGAAGAGTAACTCTGCCCGTATCCAGCTTGGGGATAAAAGGCTCATCGAAGCTGCTGAAATCAAATTCCTCGTCTGAGTCGTTCAGCTCATCGGCGGTGTACAGATCGGAAGAAGATTCTCTTGAAGGGGTGTCACTGATGGTAAAGGTTCCGCTTCCGAAGGTATAGCCTCCAGAAGCAGGATCTTCTTCAGAATGATAGCCGCCCATATCGACCTGTTCAATATTGATATCCTGCGGATCCTCAAGATTGACGCCGCATTTCACGCAGAATCTGAAACCCGCTTCGTTGTCAGTTCCGCATCGGGGACATTTCATAGAAATCACTCCTTAAAGCGAAAATACAGGGAAAAACAAACGAAAAAAACAAAGCAGGACGGTCACGAAAAACAGCCGTCCGCAGTAAGCAGTACCCATATTTTCACAATATACATTATAGCATTAATTTAATTCTTTTTCAAGTGTCTGAACAAAAGATTGTGCAATACAGCTTTAAAATATACCTGCTTTTTGTACAGATTACCACTATATGACGGATTTATCGGAATTTAGGCTTTATATATAGCCTTCTGCCCATTATATATGAGGAGAAATCTTTTGTTGAAACAGCACAATTGGCTTTCGCATCAGTCAGTCTGTATACAGCATTTTTACAAATATATTCCCCGACCTCTATATTTTCGGAAAGAAATATGATATAATATCCTTCAGACGCATTTTTATATGGTCTGATATATTTTATGGTTCCGATATTCGTAGAAAAAGAGAGATAAAAAGAACAAAAGTTAACGGAGTTTTTCAGACTCCCTATTTCAGCTGCACGGCAGCGGATTGGAGCAGACATATGTCAAAACAGAAGATAAGCAAGAAAAAAAGCATCAGGCGCGCCAAGACCATGACGGAAGTTGTCATCAGCCTTGTACTCGTCGGAACCTGCGGTTTCTTTGTAAAAAATACCTTTTCAAATATGCGCGATGTGGAGGCATCACCCTATTTCGACCAGACCGATATAGAGGTGACAACTCCCACAGATACCACGGTCCCCGACCCCAACCAGACTATTTATGAATCATCTCAGGTGAATACTACGGACAAGTTCAGGGGAGACCTGGTACTTGTAAACGAACAGCACCAGTACTTCGGCGGCGATGAGGACCTTGTCAGCATCACCGATATGAACTATGAGAACGAGGTAAGCTGCTATACCGCTGTTGACTCTACCTATACCATTCTCAGACATGTCTATGAGCCTATGACAAAAATGGTCCAGGACTTCTATGATAAGTATTACAACGATACCCTCATAATATACGGCTCATACAGAACTACCGAATTTCAGCAGCAGCTCTATGAGGAAGATCTGGCTCAGACAGGGGACGGAGAGTCCACAAGAGTGGCCAAGCCAGGCTTCAGTGAGCACGAAACAGGTCTCGCATTCGACTTCACCGAGTCCGTGAACCATGATTATGACGGCACAGGCGACTTTGAGTGGATCAACAAGAACTGCTACAAGTATGGCTTTGTCGTGCGCTATACCGAGGAAAAACAGAGGCTTACCAAGATACAGAACGAGCCCTGGCACTTCCGCTATGTGGGTATCCCCCATGCTTACTACATGACCACCAACAACCTCTGTCTTGAGGAATATATAGACCTTGTCCGCGAGCACCCCTATGACAAGGATCACCTTGAGTTCTCCTATGACGGAAATGACTATGAGGTCTACTTCGTAGCCTCCGATGACGGCGCCGAAAAGACCACAGTCCCTGTTCCCACAGGCACAAGATACGAGATCTCGGGCAACAACGTGGACGGCTTCATCGTTACCGTATACAAGGGTCAGAAGCCCGTTGTTGAGGAGGCTCCCACCAAGTCATTCGACGACGAAGACACCGATGCTGAGGAAAACAGTACCGAAGACACAGAAGCCTCCGAAGACAGCTCCGATGAAAGCAGCGACGGTGAGGACTACTGATACCCCATAATAATCACTATTGCCCGTGAGCGGTCTTATGACTGTTCACGGGTATGTTTTTTTGCGGAAGAAAAAATGCAAAACAGTTAGCGTAAACTAACTAAAATTGAGATTTCAACGCATTAAGGGCGAAAAACAGCCATGAAAAATCTTTGCCAAAAACTTGACATTTGGATTCTGATGTGATATAATGCTTTGTGTCAGAGGTTCATGCGAACTTATAGGGAGTTGTTTTGAACGTTTGACGTAATTATCAGGAGGGATTTTACCATGAAAAAAGTATTATGTTTATCAACCGTTCTCCTTTGCCTCTCAGCAGGCCTCTTCGGCTGCGGCGACAAGAAGGAGTCAAAATCCAAGAGCGACGAGACTACCACAGCTGTAACAACTTCCGCAGATACTACCGCAGAGGATACCACAGCCGGTAAAAAGTCTGAGGGAGACGCCGACGTTTCCGCTTACCTCGGCAAGTGGGAGTGCAAGGAAATGATAATGGACGGCGAAAAGATGGACAATTTCTATGGTCTGGACGCTTTCGCACTCTATCAGATCGAGCTTCTTGACGATAATTCAGGCAATTTCTTCTCAGCCCTTGAATTCAAGGAGTCTCAGGAGTACACAAAGATCAACTGGGAGCTTTCTGACGATGGTACTGTAACACTTACCGGCGGCGATTTTGATGACGAGGATCCTCTGACTATGAAGCTGGAGGACGGCAAGCTGGTAATGGACCTGAGTGAAGCAGATACAGAGTTCATCACATACCTTGAGAAGGTGGACGAGTTCACCGAGATCCCCGAGGACGAGGAGATGTCATTCAGCTTCTCTACCGAGGGCGACGCAGAGTTTGAGTTCGACGGCTCAGACCCTGAGGCTGATACTACAGACGCAGAGTAATTTCCTTTAATAGAAAAGTGTGTTCGGAAAAAACGGCGGAATATCCGCCGTTTTTTTCTGTCCTCGGGAGCAAGGGCGGGAGAAGTAATTTTTTTGCTTCTGCGATTGACATTGAATACTGTAAGTGATATAATAAATTATATATGTATATTTGCGGCTGTATGCCGTATATGATATAGAGTTGAGAGTTGAGAGTTGAGAGTTGAGAGTTGAGAGTTATTCTGCTTTTATGTGAGTAAAGCCAATACATTCATTCTCAGTTCTACATTCTCCATTCCCAATATAATAACAGTTTGGAGATAAAGAATTGATAAAAACAGTTAATGGTTTGAAGGTAAACTACGAGGAAAAGGGCGAGGGCGACCTCATCGTCCTGCTTCACGGCTGGGGAAGCAACATCACCCTGTTCGCCAATATGATAGAGCTCCTGTCGAAGAAGTACAAGGTCGTGGCTATGGATATGCCCGGCTTCGGAAAGAGCGAGGAGCCGAAAGAGGTCTGGGACGTAAGCTCCTATGTGCAGTTCGTCATCGACTTCCTGAAGGACTATGACACCAAGGAGGTAATGCTCCTGGGTCACAGCTTCGGCGGACGTGTCATCATAAAAATGCACAGCCGCGATGACCTGCCTTTCAAGGTCACAAAGGTCATTCTCGTGGACAGCGCAGGCATAATGCCGCCCAAGTCCAACAAAAAGAGCTGGCGCACACGGTATTACAAGCTGGGAAGGACAGTCCTCTCCTGGGGCATTGTAAAAAAGATATTCCCCGACGCACTGGAGAACTTCCGCAAGAAGATGGGCAGCGCAGACTACGCCGCAGCTTCACCTATGATGAGACAGGTCATGGTAAAGGTGGTAAACGAGGACTTAGAGCCCTATCTGCCCAATATCAAGGCTCCGACCCTGCTTGTGTGGGGCGTCAACGATACCGCAACCCCACTTTCCGACGGCGAGAAAATGGAGAAGCTCATTCCCGATGCAGGTCTTGTAAAGCTGGAAAATGCAGGACACTATTCCTTCCTGGAGCAGCAGTTCACCTTTAACCGCGTGATGTGCAGCTTTATGAAGATAGAAGAATGATTTTAATTCGTAATGCGTAATGCGTAATGCGTAATTGAGGTGTCCGCTTGCGCGGACGGATTGAAAAATTTCTGATTCATCGCTGTAAGGCGATACCATTAATTACGAATTACGAATTACGAATTACGCATTTTAAGGAGATGTTTATGAATATAGTTTTATTTGTGATATATGCGGTCATTGCGCTGGGAGCCACGGTATTTCTTGGACTGAGAGAGTTCCATATGCTCCAGCTCAACGGCTACAAGACTCCCGAGCATTCACGCTGGATGAAGAAGAACGCAAGGCGCTATATACTGCCTGCAGTGCTGTTCTGTGCGCAGTTCCTTCTCATTCCATTTCAGCATAAAAAAGGACTCGCAGCAGCTCTTATAATTGTCCTTTGCTTCTTCAATGCGATAATAGCACTTCTCAACAAACCCGGCAAGAAGTTCAAGAAGCCGCTGGTATACACGGCACGTATGAAGCGGATGATGATAACATTCAGCATACTGGTCGCAATATACTACGCTATCGCTGTCATTAAAGGCAAAACATACGCCGTTGTTGACGGAATTGATTTCTGCCGCACCGAAACACACTGGTTCGCATGGTATCTGCCGTATATTATGGTCGGCTCTGCTCTGTACCTCACACCAATACTTGTTCCCCTTTCAAATCTTATCAACAAGCCTGTGGAAAAGGCAGTACAGAACTGGTATATCAACGACGCAAAGCGCATACTCTCGGAGTGCCCCACACTTCACAAGGTGGGTATCACGGGAAGCTACGGCAAGACCAGCATGAAGTTCTACCTTGACGAGCTGCTCAACTCACAGTACAACACGCTGAAAACTCCCGAGAGCTTCAATACTCCCATGGGCGTTACAATAACTATCCGCCGCGACTTAAAGCCTACTCACGAATACTTCATCTGCGAAATGGGTGCAAGACGAGTTCACGAGATAAAGGAGCTCTGCGGCATTGCAGACCCCCACGACGGTATCATCACTTCTGTTGGTCCTCAGCACTTAGAGACCTTCGGCTCTATCGAAAATGTGCTCAACACCAAGTTCGAGCTTGCCGACCACATTAAGGCTAAGGGCGGTAAGATATACCTCAACGGCGACAACGAGCTTATCCGCAAAAAGGCTCCCGAGTACCCCAATGCAGTGCTCTACGGCCTGAACGAGGGCAACCACTACCGCGCAACTGATATATCGGTTTCCGACAGGGGTACTGAGTTCACGGTAACTGCTCCCGACGGCGAAACACAGCGCTTCTCCATGAAGCTTCTGGGCGAGCACAATGTTCAGAACGTCCTTGGCGCTATCGCCTACGCTCATGGAACGGGCATCTCCCTTGACAAGCTGACTCTCCCTGTTAAGCGTATAGCCGCAGTTCCCCACAGATTACAGCTCCTCGACAAGGGCGGCAACATGACCTTTATAGACGACGCATACAACTCAAACCCCAGCGGCTGCCGTGCAGCCCTGAACGTCCTCGGTCTCTTCGACGCCTGCCGCATACTGGTAACTCCCGGTATGGTAGAGCTGGGCGCAAAGCAGGAGGAGCTTAACTTTGAGTTCGGACAGGAGGCTGCAAAGGCCTGCGACCACATAGTTCTTGTGGGCAAGGCTCAGACAGTTCCCATATACAACGGTATCAAGGACGCAGGCTATGATATGGACAACGTATTCGTGGCAGACAGCCTCGGCGAGGCTCTGGACCATGTAAGGGCATATCAGACCGACAAGAAGAAGATAGTCCTTCTTGAAAACGACCTGCCCGACAACTATTGAGCGGGGAGCCCCCCCCGCGGGCGTCCACGTTGTCGCTTGCAAGCTCGCTCACATTTAATAGTGCTGTAAATCGTACATCGCTTACGGCGCATTAATTATTGACTTTGTAGGGGCGGCGTTCCGCCGCCCTGATGCATACAAAAACTGTTGGGCGGCGGAACGCCGCCCCTACACCAGATTATAAGGAGAATAAACAATGAAGATCAATCTTGCAGTTCTTTTCGGCGGAAGAAGCGTTGAGCACGAGGTTTCCGTTATCTCGGCAGTCCAGGCTATGGCAAGCATAGACAAGGAGAAATACAACATAATCCCCGTTTATATGACCAAAAAGAGCGAGTTCTGGACAGGCGAAAAGCTCATGGATATAAACAATTTCAAGGATATTCCCGCGCTTCTGAAGGAATGTACAGAGTGCGTTTTCGTAAGGAGCGAGGGCAAGGTACAGCTCATACGCCAGAAGATGAAGAAGTTTGGTTCAAACCTCATCTCTGATATAGACGTGGCTTTCCCCATAGTTCACGGCACAAATGTTGAGGACGGCGCTCTTCAGGGCTACCTCCAGACACTTGACCTGCCCTATGTGGGCTGCGATGTTCTGGCTTCGGCTGTGGGCATGGATAAGTTCGTAATGAAGATATTCCTCAAGGACGCAGGCTTCCCCGTTCTGGACTGCTGCCGTTTCTCCTCCTATGAGATAAACGAAATGGACAGAATGGTGGAGGAGGTCGAGAAGAAGTTCGGCTATCCCGTTATCGTAAAGCCTATCAATCTCGGCTCCAGCGTAGGTATCTCAAAGGGCAAGGACAGAGACAGCCTTATCAGGTCCATTGAGGAGGCTTTCGAGTTCGCTGACCGTATCCTGGTCGAGCCCTGCGTGGTACAGCTCAAGGAGATAAACTGCTCCGTTGTGGGCGACAGCGAGTCCGCAGAGGCTTCCGTATGTGAGGAGCCTGTTCAGGCAAGCGGTGACGATATACTCAGCTACGACCAGAAGTACGTCGGCGGCGGCAAGGGCGGCAGCAAGGGCATGGCTACCCTCAAGAGAAAGATACCTGCAGAGATAACTCCCGAGCAGGACGAGTTCATCGGAAAGACAGCAGTTGACGCCTTCCGCTATCTGGGTCTCAACGGCGTTACACGTATCGACTTCATGATAGATATGGCAACCAACAAGGTATATATAAATGAGATAAACACTATCCCCGGCTCTCTTGCATTCTACCTCTGGGAACCCAAGGGTGTGAAGTACACAGAGCTCCTTGAGAGACTTATCCAGCTCTCGCTCAAGCGCTACAGACAGGGCGAGAAGATAAGCTATACCTTCGATACAAATATCCTCTCAATGGGCGGAAGCTTCGGTTCAAAGGGCAGCAAAAGATAAAACAGAGCGGCTCAGCCGCAGGAGATATTTATGAAAATACCGTCGCTCCTTCCCAAAGCAGAAAAAATATCCCATGACGAAAGAAATAATCAGAATACAGAAAACCGTATTATCAACTTCGGAAGCGCAATGAAAATTGCTCTGATATTATTTGGAATCGTGATAGTTTTCGGGCTTGTCATGAGTTGCTTCGATGATTATACCGAAGAAAATCCATCCTTGCATTATGCTGTGGTAATGATATTTGTAACTCTCCTTTCAGCATCTATAATAATGTTTTTCATTTCAACCATAAATGTGGTCATTTCAAACGGAAGGATAGTTTGTATATGCTCAGAACAAGGCGGCAGGGTGAACTCTGCGCCGCTCATCACCGCATTACTGATCTTCCTGGTTTTCTATGCCTGTGTCGAAGGCAGCAAGGGCAACCCAAAGGGTGCTTATCCCGCATATGCACTTATCGACTTTCTGATCATACGGGGTGTTTTCAGACTGACTCTGAAGCCAGCAGTCATATCACTGGCTGTACTGTTAAGGAAAAGGCGCTGTACTGAGCCAATAAGAGCTGAATTGTTCCGAAAAATAGAAACTCACAAACAGCCAGACGAAGAAACCAAAAAGCTTTATGCGGATAGCGGCAGAGAAATAAAACAGTATTATGATAATATATTCGTATATGAGTATTGCCGTGAGGATCAGTATTACCATATATTTTTGAACGAGATGTACTGCAGCTCTTCCGAAAATTATGAGTATTACGATATAGATATCGATCCGGAACACCCCGAATACTTCATGATAAACAAGCATTTCTATTTCACGGTAAATAAACAAGAAATGAGATTTTCTTTCTGGTTCTTAGTCTTTGCTTTACTTTTTATATCACCAATATGGTTCACGAAAGTACTGCATTTTATCGCAAATCTTTTTTAAAAGCATATCTTCCCGAATAAGGAGGCTGTAAAATGAACGAAAACCGTTTTATCGGCAGCGGTCTGAAAAATGATTACAGGGTCATGTTTCACAACATAAAAGCAAGCCTGATAAACAGCCGCGATAAGCTCCCCATTGCGTACAGAATATATGAAAACGGTTCTTTCGATGATAATGAGCGTATAATGGGATACGAATTCAGATCATCAAGGAAAATAATGCTCTTCATTCTGGCAGGATTTGTTCTGTTTATTGCAGCAGGACTGATATCAGGGTCATTGACTTTGATTTTCTGGGCGTTTTCGTTTGCACTCCTTGCAGGCACTCTGACACCGGCGGATTTTTCAAAGCTGAATATCTATACATATTCCAGCAGAACTGACCGCTACCGCGCCGAAAAAATAAGTCCTGACCGCACAGAATTACTTATAAGACTGATATACGTAATTATAGCCGCATTCTTCTTCATACTCGGTACTGCCTTTATGAAAGAAGATACCGACAGCACCTTCTTGGCTGTCAGCTTTTTATCATTCCTTGCACTGATATACATTGCAATACTGTATTCGTGCCTGATATTGCCATTCAGACGTCTGAACTGTATCAAAAAGCGCATAAGGAACTGTACTGAGGCCGTCAGAGTACAGCAGAACGCAAAAAATCTCAGACGCGAAGCATCAATTGACGCCCTTGACCATGTTATCGCTTCCTATGCAGGCGGAGAAGCCGAAAATGACATCTCCGCAGTCGAAAGAAATATCAAGACCGTAAAAGAAGCTCTTTCAGCCGGGGAGGATATTATATATTATCCGAGGTATACATATGAATTCAACGGCGAAAAATACGGCATAAACCAGCACCTGAAAGACCTTTCCGAATATGATACTGTCCGTATTGATCCTGTTCACCCTAAGAGATACTGCAGAGATGAAGATATCGGACCTGTTTACGAGAAAGAACGCCGGCGGCTTGGCGGGAACATCTGTATGGGAATATTATTCCTGCTGCCTCTGATCGCTTATATTGCTATAAAAACAGCCGTTTGTGTATAAACTGATCCAACAGGCGTTTTTAAAGACTTTATGCAATACATATAATAACAAGGAGGGTTAAAAATGACCGAAAAAGAAAAACAGCAGGCAGGCGAGCTCTACAACGCCGACGACAAAGAGCTCTTCAACGACAGGATCAAAGCTAAGAAGCTTTGCGGCGAATACAATGCCGTTGAGTGCAATGATTTCCAGAAGCGCGAGAGGATACTGGACAGGCTCCTCGCTCTGAAGGGACAGAAAACCGTTATCGAGCCCGATTTCTTCTGTGATTACGGCTATAATATCATTCTCGGAGATAATTTCTACGCAAATCACAACCTCGTTATCCTCGACTGTGCGGAGGTCGCTTTCGGCGACAACGTCTTTATCGGTCCAAACTGCGGATTCTATACCGCAGAACACCCTATTGACGCAAACCTCAGAAATCAGGGACTTGAATCCGCAAAGCCCATAAGCGTGGGAAGCAATGTATGGATAGGCGGCAACGTCTGCGTCCTCGGCGGCGTAACCATCGGTGATAACGTAGTCATCGGCGCAGGAAGCGTAGTTACCGAGAATATCCCCTCAAACTGCGTAGCTGTGGGAAATCCCTGTCGCATTGTAAAGAAACTGGAGCCACTTGCAGCTGCACCGGCACAGTCTTCCGCTGAATCCTCACCGGCACCGGCTCCCGGACAGCCAAAGGCGGCAGCTCCCGGGAGAAGCAGTGTACAGAACAATGCCGGCGCCCCTCAGCCCGCCCCCAGAAAGCGCGTTGAGCTCACAAAAGTAGATGATCCCATGAACCACGGCGGGTTCCCTAACAGAAGAAAATAAAGACGAAAGAAGGCTGATCCATGAATACCCTGCACTTCAAATATGCAGTAGAGATCGAAAAGACACGCTCTATAACTCAGGCTGCCGAAAATCTTTATATGGCTCAGCCCAACCTGAGCAAGGCGATAAAGGAGCTTGAGAGCAATCTTGGCATAACCATTTTCCGACGCACCTCAAAGGGCGTTATCCCCACCGACCAGGGGCTCAAATTCCTGGAATACGCCAAGCAGATACTCATACAGATAGACAATATGGAGGCGATCCACTCCCCTGACAAGCCGAAAAACAGCCGTCTGCGCATATCCGTGCCGCGAACGGGCTACATTTCAAAGGCTTTCTCGGACTACATCGCTTCATTGAATACTCCCGAGGATATGGAGATATTCTTCTGTGAGACCAATTCCCTCAGAACTATCGAGAATGTCCGCGAAAACGGCTATGATTTTGGAGTTATCCGCTATAACACGGCACATGAGAAATACTTTGCCGACTTTCTCTCCGAGAAAAACCTGGACAGCAAGCTCCTGTGGGAGTTCAGTATGCTGGCGGTAATGTCCGCCGAGCACCCTGCCGCTGAGGCTGAGTCAATCACCTATGCTGACCTGTCCTGCAACTACACCGAGCTGGGTCAGGGCGATGACGCTGTTCCATATGTTTCGGGAGCTGTGGAGAAGCTCTACGCCGCAAACCGTCCTGCTGACGTCCCCGTCAGAAAGGTGTGTATGTATGACCGCGGAAGCGCTCTTGACTTCCTGCTGACCGTACCTCAGGCGTATATGCTGGATTCTCCCATGCCTGCGGAGCTTTGCAGAAAGTACGGTCTGGTGCAGAGAAAATGCTCCTTCCCTGACAATAATTTCAAGGATATGATAATCTACGCCTCGGGTCACAAGCTCTCAGACAACGAGCTGAAGCTGGTGAACAGGCTCTACGAGGTAAGGAACGAAAGTGCCTTTGCGGAGTATAAGTAAGGCATATAATATAGGGAATGCGATTATTCTCAAAACGAATAGCATATATCCCTGCATCAAAGTGATAGCAGAGGCGGCTGACCCGCCCCCTGTCAAGTAGACAGCGCAAAAAACAAAAATATTCTATGTTGTGACTAAAAGCAGTCTGTGCAATTTGTGCAGGCTGCTTTGTTGTTAGCAAATGGCAAGCACCGACCAGC
>Ga0116172_10002553_pt1 | contig 15698 bp, 15 predicted proteins | sample AD_UKC083_MetaG_FD_89799 | JGI IMG/M metagenome (GOLD analysis project Ga0116172, IMG submission 89799) | Active sludge microbial communities of municipal wastewater-treating anaerobic digesters from USA - AD_UKC083_MetaG | ecosystem: Engineered > Bioreactor > Anaerobic > Digestate | place: USA...
ATTCTTCCAGCTGCTGATTATCCCGGCTTCGCAGGAAATTTATTCGCAGGCGCTGCACGAAGGCTTGATTGAAATATTCATGGCTGCAGGAGCCAATATCCTGACGCCTTCATGTGGTCCGTGTCTTGGAACCGGTCAGGGCATTCCGGCCGACGGATACAATGTCATTTCAACTGCCAACCGCAATTTCCTTGGCCGTATGGGAAATAAAAACGCCAATATTTATCTGGCTTCTCCCGCAACTGTGGCTGCTTCGGCACTGGCCGGAAAAATTACCGATCCGCGCGGAATTAAAGGCAATGATAAATTCCCGTACAGCATAGCGCAAAGTCCGACGGTTTCTATTCCTGAAGGTGAAAACCGGTTACTTGGAAACACCTGGAATTACACCGATGTAAACAACCTGAATACTGACCAGATGTTCGCCGGTAATCTGACATACAACATCAAGAGCAGCGAAGGCGACAAGATTATGCCGTATCTGTTCAAGGGCTTTGACGAAGCGTTTGCAGAGAAAGTCGGAGCAGGGCAGCTCATCATGGCCGGAGCCAATTTCGGTTGCGGTAGCTCGCGCGAACACCCGGCTGTAGGTCTTGCTTTTGCAGATGTGAAAGCTGTGATCTGCAAATCGGTCAACCGCATTTTCTATCGTTCGTCCATCAATCAGGGACTGCCGATCATCGTGCTGCCAGATGCAGTGGATGCATACAAGGCCGGAGATGCTGTTGAACTCGATTTCGCTGCAGGAAAACTCACTGTGGGCGACAAAGTGTTCACCTTCAATCCGCTTCCGGAAAAGCTGATGAACATCTTTGCCAACAAAGGTCTGGTGAATTATTACAAGAAAAACTAAACACAATATTCCACCGTCCGAATGTAAGGAGGATGTGGAATCGTTGTGTTTATGCGCTCTTGCAACCGACGATTCCATATCCGCCGTTCGGCGGACGATGGAATATCGGTTGCACCGATGCACTACTACGACATCCATACACATCACGAATCGCAGTCTCCATCGGTGACAGGCATATTGAATGTGATTCCGGGACAATCCGTTCCGGAATCTTTTTTTTCGTGCGGCATTCATCCGTGGTATGCGAAAGACGCATCCATAGCGGATTTGAAGCAGTACATGACAAATCCTTATTGTGTTGCTGTCGGTGAATGCGGACTGGATTCAGTGAAATCTTCCATTTCGTTTGATGAACAGAAAATACTTTTTCGAGCGCATCTGGAGCTGGCCCGGCAATATTCAAAACCGGTTGTTTTACATGTGGTGCGAAGTACGAATGAGTTGTTTCATATATTGAAGGACTTTCCGGAACTGGTGTACATCTGGCATGGATTCACCGGAAGCGAAGAAACACTCAGCCAATTTGATCGCTTCAGCATGTATTATTCATGCAGTCCCCGTGGATTGAAAAATCCTGAAATATGGCGCGCTGTGCCGGCTGAACGATTGTTGTGCGAAACAGATGACTCGGATATTTCCATTGCAGAAGTCTATGAATCGCTTGCTGCTGGCCGGCACGAGGGCATTGAATTGATTGCTGACAGCATCAAAAGAAACGTTGTAAAAATATTCGGACATGAGCTGGAAAGAAAGGACTGAATTGCTGTTAGGCGATGAAGCTGTCAGCAAGCTGGCGCATTCGCATGTGCTGATTGCCGGACTGGGCGGGGTAGGCGGCATGGTGACTGAAATGCTCGTGCGTGCAGGCATCGGCGAAATCACTATTATCGATGCCGACACCATTCATGACTCGAACCGCAACCGTCAGCTGATTGCGCTCTCAAGTAACGACGGACACAGCAAAGCCGAAGAATGGCGCAAGCGTCTGACCGACATCAACCCGGAACTGAAAGTGCATGTGATTGCTGAATTCATCCGCGACAAAGCCATTCCCGAATTACTGGAAAACAAATTTGATTTTGTCGTTGATGCCATCGATACACTGGCACCGAAGGTGTTTCTGATTTATCACACCATGCAAAAGGGTTATCCGCTTGTATCGAGCCTTGGGAGCGGAAGTAAGATGGCTCCGGAACAAATCAGGATATGCGATGTTTCGGAATCATATAATTGCAAGCTTGGATTTTATGTCCGCAAGCGGTTGCATAAACTCGGCATCCGCAGCGGATTTGATGTGGTATTCTCACCGGAGCCACAAAAGGAAAATACCGTCATCCCGGATGAAAGCGACGAAGCCATCAAATCGACCATCGGCACCATTTCATACATGCCCAACGCGTTCGGAACTTTTCTCGCAAGTGTTGTGATACGGCGCTTGCTGGGAATTGAAATCAATAAATAGAAGCATTTCAATAACGAAACTCACTTATATTCACGGTCACCATTTTACCGGGATCGGTAAGACTTTCGAGATGCGTTTTGAAAACGATTGTCTTGTTGTCGTGGAAATAAAAATCTTTTCCGGGATAGGATTCATATTCCTTTGCCAGGAAATAGTTCACCGGACAGGCATATTTTTTCGGAGGCGTTGCGCCATCAATCCGCACGAGGTACAATGTGCTGATAAGCGGATCAACACCGGCTTCAACGGGTTTAATGCTCAGAATCAGCGCCAGACTTGAATCAGGTGACCAGGCAATTCCACACAAGGTATTGGGACCATTGTGGGCAATAAGAATTTCTCTTTTGGACCGGTGTTGAATGTCGTATTCAAACACGGTGTCGGCATCGCTGTAATAAAGATAATTGCTGTCGTTCAGTGAAATAAGCCGCGGCGAAAACAGGCATTTCTGCACCTCGTGTGGCAGTGAGATTTTCATGCCCGAAGTATCGGTGACTATGTAATCGGTATAAAAAGTCGTTGACACTTTTTCGAGAAAAAACTGCGCGGTGCTCTCAGAAAAGCAGAACAACAGAAATGCTGCAAACAGCACTGGGCGCAGTTTGCCGGCTATCGTTGAATGACTATTTGTTGTGTGTGGTTTGATGATGTCGAGTTTATTTGCAGCAAATATACACCTTCCGGCAGAATTGAAGTGTTAAAAGCACCCACAAATTCGTCTGAAAGTTGTTTTTGCAGAACAATCCGGCCCGTCTTATCACTGATGATCAGTTTTGCATTTGAATATGCCGGTGCCAGAACGAAGTTCAGAACATCCTGTGCGGGGTTCGGATAAATGCTGATGTTTTCATCCATTTCATTTTCTCCGGTACAATCGGTGAAGGTCACTTCAACTGTATCTACTGCGTCGCAGCCATTGGTGGTGACAATGACGAAATATTCAAACAACCCGTAGCCGCCGCTCAATGCAGTGTCAACAAGCAAAGTCTGCGATGTTGCTCCGGTTGACCAGAGATACGTATCTGCGCCTGCACCTGCGTCTAGCAGAATATTTCCGCTGCCGCACATGGTTGTGTCTGCATGCAATGCAACTGTTGGATATCCGAATGACTCAATCGTCTGAGTGATTGCATTGTTGTTTGTATCCGCATCATGTGAGTTGTAGAGCTGAACCTCGATGTAATAAACATAAGGATTGGCGGTCATATCGAGTGGTTCACTGAAAGTGTGCGTGATGATTTGCTGCGGTAAAAATGGCGACGACAGCACGATGGTGTCCATCACAACATTGAGCCAGCCTTCGTTCAAAGCAACAATTATTGAATCGCCTGCCGGAATTGTATTTGCAAAATTGGTATTCTGCATGCGGATGGTAATGCTGTCAATTCCGTGTTCACATGCGTCGTAGAGCGTGTCCATCGAAATCATGGCTATATCGTAAACGGGTTTTTCATAAACTGAAAAGTCGTCAAATGCAAAACCGTCGTTGCCTCCGTTCCATGCAGAAAAAACAAACCGGAATTTCACCCACGATGCACCGGCAAGTGTCGGAACCGCATGCCGGGCCACTTTCCATGATGTCTGCGCTTCACCTGTCCATCCGATGGAGTCTGAAATGGCTGCCAGCGGACGTATGGAAGCGTTGTTATACCAGTTAAGCGTGTCCCCTGCGTTTCCGATGTTGATCCAGTTTGTTCCATCGGTCGTATATTGAAATGTGGCGCCGTCAAACAGTGTGTCTGCGTTCACAAAATATCTGAATTCAACCTGTGGAACTGAGAGGTTGGTGAAATCGAAACATGGACTTTCAATGATACCGGATGTGCTGCTGTTATACATGCCGTCGCCGCAGGTGGAATATGCCTGCGTGCCGCTGAAAGCTGAGTTGATCACGGCCCCGGCAGGAGTATCTTTTGTCCAGAGTGTATCCGATGTTGCCCAGATCTGCACTGCTTCTGCATTATCGGTATATGGAAAAACAGAAATCATTGGCTGGCTTATGATGGTGATTGCAGCGGAATCGTTGGCAGTATTGAGGTCGAGCGGCAGCATTGATTTTACAATGATCAGATGCGGTCCGGCTGTTGAAAAATCAAACGTCTGATTGGATGTTACATTTACAGTGGCACCTGATGCGATATTTGTTGCAATCGTATCATTCACCCATGTTGTACCGCCATCTGCCGAAATCCGCACCGGAAGCGATGTTACAGTAACAGTCCCGTTGTTTTCCGCATCGAATGCCACCGGATTGCTGCTGAGTCCGCAATTGCTTTCGGGTGCAGTGATGGCAATCATTTCCACATCGTTTCCGCGATCCGAAATGCGTATGTTGTCGAATGCAAATCCTTCATCATTGTTGAAACTGCCGGCACCGAAAAGTACGCGGAGACGAATGCCCGGATAAGCTGTCAGCGCAAACATGCTGTGTTGCATGGTAATCCATCCGTTGCTGCCATTGGCATCTGCTCCGGTCCAGCCGGGAGCATTGTTGGCAATTCCGTCAACATCGTAATCGTTGTACCAGTCAGCATCACCGTATGCGCCCAATGTTTGCCAGGTGTTGCCGCCATCGGTGGAATACTGCACCTGAGCGCCGTCCCAGCCACCTTCGCTTTCGTACCAGACATCCATTTCGAGCCAGGGATCGCTCATGCTGCTCAGGTCGAAACACGGGCTCTGTACATAACTAAGCTCATTCAGATTGTGAGTGCCTGTCAGATTGGTCACCCAGCAATTAAGCCCGGCCGACGCTGTGTCAATGACTGTATTTTCGGGCTCACCCAGCTGCCATGAATTATTGACACCACCTGAATTCCAGCTGCCAGTGCCCGATTCAAAGCTTTCAGCATATGGGAATGCATTGACTGTAATTACAGAATTAATATAAATGGAATCAAGATTATTCGCATTGTTTTCATCGGTCAATGGCATCACCTGCACCTGGAAATTATAGGTGCCCGGGGTTGACAGATCGACCACATGTGTGAAAGTGTAGGTCAGCGTATCGCCTGAAGGAATGGTCGGCAGGAATTCCGGTGTATACCAGCTTGCTCCGCCATTTTTTGAAAAGGTGGCAACAACATTGGATTCGGCCATCGAGCCGTTGTTGAAAAAGGTCGCAGTTACTGTTTCAGTGCTGCCAAGACCGCATCCTGACAGCGGTGCATCGATTGACAGTATTACCATATCATGATCGAGTAATTCAAATTCATAAGCCCCCATATCCGGATTTGTCAGATTCCGCGCGGTTCCCATGATGTCCTCCGTAACCGTTGCCATCGGCAGTCCAAGATTGTTGAGTGCTGCGTTGGTGAATTCAGGCGAGGTTGCACCTGCAAATATTGGATCGATTTCAACGGAGTGTGTGTCGAAACCCGCAGCTGTAGCGGCTGTACGCCATGCAGCAATATCAGCACAGTTGGTCGCTCCGTATTTGCCAAGATAGCTGCCGCTGACATTGAAATTGTTGTAATCGCACTGAGACACATAATTGTTGGTGATTGAAGTCGCTGAAATTTCAATTCCATAGCCACCTCCGTTGTTCTCAAAAATGTTATTCAGAATGCGGATGTTGCCGTATCCGGCAGATGAGTTGAGGTACATTGCCCGACCTGCAGTCGTGCTGCCGCTTTGAACGCGCACGGTGTTGAAGGCGACATCAACGTAATTGCAATTGTACGGATAAATGCCACGCAGTGTGGCTGTGTTGTTTTGCTGATAAATATAATTGTTGGCAATCAGAACCGGATTTGAAGCAGTGCCGTTGAAATCGCGCATGTAGAGCAGATCTCCGGCAGAAGCATTTGCGATAATGGTGTTTCGTGTCACTTGCACTTTTCCATTTCCGTAGCGCATATAAATCCCGCTGAAGTTCGCTGTCACTGCATTACTCACCACCACATTGCTGTCGATGATGGTGTTGCTCTGATTGTACATGAAAATGCCCGCAACAAAAGGATTGATGATATTGTTTTTCCGGATGATGAGCGAATCTTCGCAGCTGGCTGATGATGCGCCATACAGGTACATCCCGTAAGCGCCGTTGCGTAGCGTGTTGTTTTCGAAAACACTCATCGAGTCATTCGTCGTTGTACCCGGATTTGAATATATGATTGCCAGTGCATTTGTATTGGTGGTCGCCGCAGGTGCAATCAGATGAAGATTTCTGTATTGATTGTATGCGCAAATGCTGTCGATGGTCAGTACCCGCGAAAACGATGTGTTTCCGGTGCTTTCAAGTGTCAGGTTTTCAATCGTAACAAACGAGGTGGCATTCACCGCCAATGTGTAATTATCTGTTGCGCCGGTTGGTGTATATGTAATTCTGACTGCAGCGCTATCCTGCGATGACGATCTGAGTATGATGTAATTCGATGCCGAAACGCCGTACACGTGATCAATCTTTGCCTGCTCCGTATAATCTCCGTCAATAATCTGAATGATTACCGGACCACAAACGCCTGCATCGGAAAGTGTATCGCATGCGGCAGCAATTGTTTGGAAATTGTTTCCTGTTGAGGGCTGCAGCGGATCGACGGTGTATACACCGCTCATCGAAATGTGAATCCATGTGCGGAGTGTGTCGTTGCTTTTATTTGTGTCGGCCGAATCCAGATAAACTGTCAGCAGATACGCGCCAGGTCTTGCAATGTCAAATGTGTCGAGCTCCAGTGTGTCTTTTCCGTCAGGTGTAATGGCAGTTGCCGGACCGTTCAACAGTCCTGTGGTACCATCGGTCAATGTCCAGTGAATATTGAGTGCACCGGCAGGAATCCCTGTTCCGCCTGAGTCTGCTAAAACAACATGATTAAAAACCAATGACCCGAAACAGTAGTGATTCTGCGATGGTTCGGTAAATCCACTCAATGAATAATCCTGCTGTGCAAATGAGTTGAAACATACAAGACTGAAAATCATTGTTGCGAAAACAGCATACAGCTTTTTCATATTAATTGTTTTTAAGTTCTTCAACTATTTTTGTGAGAATTTCACCTGCTTTGCCTTTTAAATAAACGTCGCGCGGACCAAATGCAAACACGTTTTTTTCGGGATTGATTTCAATGATTCTTGCACCGTTGCGGCGGGCCTCCTGCGGTATCATGTTGGCGGGCATCACTTCTCCCGAAGTTCCGACGACAATCATCACATCGCACGAAGCAGCAGATTGAAATGAACGGGCATAGGCCTCGGGCGGAATGCCTTCGCCGAAAAATACGAAATCGGGCTTCAGCACAGCTTTGCATGATGGACACACGGGCGGAATTTTATCCAGCATTTTTTCATCGGCCGGATATTTTGCCTGGCATTTTTCGCACAGAAGTTGCGCGGTCGTTCCATGAAACTCAATCACATCGGTATTTCCGGCCATATGATGAAAATGGTCGATGTTCTGGGTAATGACCAGAAGTTTCTTTTTTATTTTTTCAATTTCGGCCAGTGCATAATGTGCCGCATTGGGCTTTGTGTTCTGCAGAAAACTGTAGAACAAATCTTTTATTACCTTCCACGACTCAGCCGGATGGCTGTAGAAGTAGCTCAATTCAAGCACTTCGGGATTGTATTTCGTCCACACTCCGCCTTCACCGCGGAAAGTCGGTATTCCGCTTTCGGCAGATATGCCCGCACCTGTGAATACGGCAGGCTTCTGCGACTCACGGATTAACTGAGCAGCTTTTTGTATTCCCCCTTCCATGATCCAAATATATAATTTTATATTGAATCAGGCTCATCTTAATCTGTATTTTCTTCGCTCTGGTTTGTTCTGTTTTTGTCAAATTCAGCCGTCAATGACGATGCATGTGCAAAATTCCGCTCATCCACATACATCTTTATTCCACCAATGGCGTTTGACAATAACGGATCGACCGTTATGGTCATTTCATCACGCATATAGACAAGGATTCCGTTCGATTCCAGAAATGCCTGCAACATGTAGTATTCATGCGGCCAGACAAAACTCCGGAGAAAAACCCAGTTAACTTCTTCGCTCATTGTTTTTTTGTAAAGATAAAAAATACTCAGCAATATATGCTCAAAACGCTTCTATGATGTTGAATACTTTGTGCCCCTAATCCTTCTCCGCCCTCTACTCCGAGCGCGCAGGTCGTGTGTGCCTGCGGCGGGTGACGCAGTTGTCACATTGAGCGGAGTCGAAATGTCGACAGCGGCGAATAAACCCCCGCTGGCCGCCGGGCAACACATCCGCCCCGCGCCGCTTGCGCCTGCGGCCCGCCATACTGCTCACTGCGGACCCTGGGCCTGTCTAAGGGGCGGGGTGCCGGGCTCCGCCGGGGTGCAGTGCTGACTGCTCAATTAAATGCTGTTGTCAGCGGTGCTATAAAACACTGCATCTATTGTACCGGCCGAGATTCTGAAAAAAATTGCTGATGCCCTTGATACCACTACCGATTTTCTGATGAGCGGAGACAAAGACGAAAAAGCGCAGGCCGCCCTGAAGGATTCTGAACTGCTTCAACAGTTCAAAGCCGTTGAACAACTTGACGAGAAAGATAAAAATACCATCAAAGATATTATAGACGCTTTTATCAAGCGTAGTAAATTACATCAGATTGTTCTGATGTAATTACAAAAAGCCGCTCTGTAAGCGGCTTTTTTAATATTGGGATGAGTGTCAAGGATTTGTTTTGGATGTTACAATACTCCACTTTTTCTACTAAGTATTAATAGCGCAATAATTCCTAAAAAAGCAATGCCCGTTAAAACTAAATAAATGATTGAATATACTCTTTTAAAATTTCTAAAACGAATAACAGCTTGTCTTCTCATTCTAAGTGAACCGGAGGATTTAAATAAAGAAAACAGAATTGTGAATAGAAATATTGAGACAATAGTAGCGATTGGACCCAGAGGTAAATCTTTTGAGAAGAGACTATTCATTACATTCCATTTCAAAAAAATATCAATAATAACAAATATCAAAAGTAAATGAATATACATACAGGCAACAGCAAGTGCCACTGCGCTTGACGTCATGTCTTTCCATCTTTTTGTGTAGGCCTTTTTTACAAACAAATAATAGGTTATCCAGAATTTATACATCTCTTTACCAGTTTTTATAAAAGTATTCGCCAATGTCTACAAGGCCATTCACAAGAATAATAGCCGCCCCAATTGGTGCAGCTGGCGTGAACAACATAACAGTTCCAACAGTATATGCCGCAGCTTGAGTTGTTTGGTATACACCTTCTGCATTGTTGCCTTTTTCAAAAGCATCAGCAGCAGCTATGGAATTATCAACAGCTCCCCAAACTCCCCCAACAACGTTCGCAGTTTTTCCAATTGTTTTTATTAACCCGGTTTTTGTTCCGCTTGCAGCCTCGCTTGCCATAGTTGTTTCTAAACCAATTCCAAGAGAAACATCATCTCTCAAAGATGGACTATTTGCTTCATTTTCTCTTGTGCCTATAACATCAAATGGTTTCATCATAACCGTATTATGAAGATTTCCTTTATCATCGCCATAAATCGTCATCCCATCATTGTTCACTGCGGTTATAGTTTGGCCTACATATTCAACACCCGCAGCATCTGCTTGCTGTGGTGTATTAATATTTTTATCCCAATAAATATCTCCGTCTAAACCTTCAACCCATCCATCATTCATACCATTAGGATCAACTTTCATCACAGGATTACCGCTACAATACATATACGGAGATTGGTGCGGATACTTATCACTCATTGGATCCACACTCAGCCAAACAGATAAATCCGAGTCATAATATCGTGCGCCGAAATATGAAAATCCCGTAGCGTTATCCATTGCTCCTGGTGCATTTATCATTGCCATTAGAAGCAAAATTAGTCATATTTGATTCAATAAACAATCCACCTACGATTCCATTCTCTTCAAAATTGTCGTAGGTGTAATAACACGTATGACAAAATTCTCCATTTTTTGTTAGCGATATATGAGGTGTGTCATCGTAAGTAGAAACATTATTCATATCCTCCATTGAAATTATCATAGATTGCTGAGTTGCTTGAATTGCCATTTCTTCCTTCCGGTTTTGTTTTAAACCAGCCAAAAGAAAAATTAGTAAACCTGTAATCAATAGCAGCAATCTATGTTTCATTATTCATTTGTTTGTTTACACTTTTGGTCATTAACGGCCCAAGGGTTTATCATGGATGTTGTAGCGCAAGTTTTGATTGATATTTCGTTTGACGACCTCTAAATACAACGTCAAGCTCCTTAGTTTTAAGAGGCGTTTCTGACATGTAGAAAAATCCATCTTCAACAAATTTGTCCATTTGCTCTAACACAAATGGCTTTTCCCTGAATCTGTTATATGAAAAATCATAATATTTTAAATTGACTAAATTTTTGAAAGTTTCAGGAATTGTATCCAAATAATTATCAAAAAAGGTTACTGAATTTAAAGTAAAACAACGGTCTATCCCTTTGGGTAATTCATGTAATTTACACTCCGCAATGGTCAAATCAGACAGAAGAGTTAATCTTGAGAAATCAGAAGTTATAGAAACACCAGGACAATGATAAATCCTGAGTTTTTGTAATCCTGTTAGACCTTCTAACCCATGGCCAATTTCTCTAATATTGCACATCCAAACATCAAGACGCTTTATGTGCTTATATGTATTGTAATCATAAAAAAGTGAATCTATATCTGAGTTACTAATAATTACTTCTTCCAACATTGGAAAATTATTAAAATCAATACTTAATTTTTTCCACTTATTATTAGAAAAGGTAAAAGATTTAATATTTTTAAAATGATATAAGAAAGATTCAAATTTAGAATTGTTAAACAATGTAATGGCATCAATTTCAGAAGAGGATTTGGATACAGCCAATTTTCTTGCAATTATAATATCGAAAATCGCATCAGGGCATGTGTTGTTTGAATATTCCACTTTAAGATATGGAAGTTGAGTAATACTCGAAGACCATATTTTGGCGTTCTGTCCTGTAGGCAAATCACCGTTTGTACAAGACATTATAGAACTCAAGACAATAAAAATCAAGTGCTTCATTTCGTCTAAGGTTTTAAGAATCTATTCTTCTGGAACTGCTTGTTTTCCTGGGCGATTATAATATTTAATCTGTGGGTCATCTTGAGAAAACATACTGTTTCCTGATTGAAAAGTTGTCTCCTGTCCATTGTCATATACAACCTCATTATTAAGTGTAACCCCTGTTGATTTTCCACCACTATAATCAGCAGTACCTCGTGGAGCAAAAACTTTGAGCATTAAAGATTTTGAAACGTCTTTGGCAATTCCATTTCCCGTTTTACACGCGGCAGAAAGCATTACGGCATTTTTTGAAAAAGCAAATGGGGAAATGAGAGAGAATCCAGAACCTGCTAATCCGATCATACGTTTTAGATGAAAATAGTATGCATCTTTAGTTCCATGACTAAGTAATACAAGGACAGTAATCGATTCACTATACTCATTACCTTCCCCATCAGTTTTGCTTCTGTCATTAATATAATCAATTACGTCTTGAGAGTTACTGTAGTACTGAACATTTACGCCTGCCTTTTTCATCTCTTCAATAAATCCATCTGCGCCATCAATTTCCTCCTGATCATCCCTATATATAAGGACTGTTGTGGATTCACCTTGCGCAAGTAATTGCTTGGAATAATAAACAGCTTTGCGATAAAAATTATAACGGTTCGTCATGTATTTATCTGGTGGCCCCTGATATCCAACAACAATTATATTTTCCTCACCAAACAGGTCTACAATTTTCATTGGATTTCCTGATACATACATGTATGGAGATAAATTGGCACTTTTGTGTGTTTTCGGATCCACGCTAAGCCAAACCGACAAATCACTATCATAATATCTAGCACCGAAATATGAATACTGCGTTTCGTTGTCTTTTTCTTTGCCCGAGAATTTATAAGGGGTGTAATAGGTCGATGTGATTTTCTGCTCAACAAATGGTTCGCCGTAGGGCATGTACCTGCCTGCGCCGAAGCTTCGGCAGGCAGGTTGGAAATGCTGGCTGGCCAGACCGTTTTTGTTGGTTATAAAGCTGCTGCTGCCGAAGGCTGGAGATGTTTTTGACAAGACGCTCGCGATAGTCATCAAGTTTGTAAAGTTTGTAAAGTTGAAAGATGACGTTTGCGCTTGCGAAATGAGGCGTGCAGAGAGGTCGTGCGGGGCTGGATGCTCAGGGTGTATATTGACATAATTGTATGTGAATTCGCGCACATGTCCGCAGCGGGGAAATGACTCGCTCCCAAGCCGAAAACCTGACCGGAAGCCGCCTGCCGCAGCGCCGCTGTCCCACAGGTCCTCGCGTCCCACCAGACAATCTCTGCCGATGGAGACAGCGTATCCGCCAGCAGCCGCCCCGCGCGCGCCCACAAAGCAATTGAATATAGCTTGCGTTTTCACAAGGCTAAGCTACGAAAATATTTCTGAAAAATTCAAAAGCCGGCGCTGTGGCCGGCTTTGATGTGATCTATTGAATTTCTGTGTTTTACCAATATTGGGATGGGTGTTTAGGATTTATCTTGGATGGTGCAGTGTGCTTGGATACTTATCACTCATTGGATCAACGCTGAGCCAAACACTCAAATCCGAGTCATAATATCTCGCACCGAAATATGAATATTGCGTTTCATCATCTTTTTCTTTTGCGGAGAATGTGTAGCGGGCGGCGTAGCCGTTTTGCTGGTCAACGAAGGTTTGCTCACATTCTGAAATTATTTTCAAAGGAGTTCGCGAGCTCAGCGCCAGTAGGCGCTTCGGTTCGCCGAAGGGGAGGTACCTGCCTGCGCCGAAGCTTCGGCAGGCAGGTTGCAGGTGCTGGGTGGCATGGCCGGTGGCATCGGTGATGAAGGAGCTGGAGCCGAGGTGGTCGGGGTGGTAGAAATACAGGTTAGTTTCAAGCATCATAGATTTACGATGCATTACACCCAAATATGGATCAATGGTAACATAATCCGGATTGAATTCGGAACACTCAATGCCACGGTCAACCATTATTCGTAATTTCTTTTTAAAGTTTGTGACATCCCCTGAAATGAAGGGTAGCGGATTATTAAGCGGTGGAGTTGGAGCATAACTGAAATGACCTCCAATCTTGGTGCAAACGCGCTCGCCTTCGATGTAATAATTCATTTGCATTATTTCAATCATTTGCTTCGGCGTCTTTCAATTCGTTGTTCAGTTGCTCTGCTGAAGGCAGATTGGTGCGCATATCTTCTGGCAGCTCGGTGTATCGGTATTCACTCACTCCAATTGGACTGTTTGTGTCTCTTAACGAGAATTCCACTTCATAATTGTCCTTATTTTTACAAAGCAAAATTCCAATGGTCGGACGATCATCAGTTTCCTTCACCAGCTCATTGATGGCTGTGATATAGAATCCTAGTTTACCTACAAATTCGGGTTCAAATTCGCGCATCTTGAGTTCAATAATAATATAGCATTTGAGTTTTGTGTGATAAAACAATAAATCGGTGCGATACTCTTTCCTGCCGACTTTCAGCAGAAACTGCCGCCCCATATAGGCGAAGCCCTTGCCTAGTTCGAGTAGAAACTGCGAAATATGCTGAATCAGCTTTTGTTCCAGTTCCAGTTCCTTCGCTTTTTCCGAAAGTTCAATAAATTCGAGGTTGTATGGATCTTTCAACAGATCGCGTGCAAGATCGCTCTGAATCTGAGGCAGCGTTTGACTGAAATTTGTTATTGCTTTTCCCTGCCGGCTGTAAAGGTTGCTTTCAATCTGATATTCAAGTACCGCGCGGCTCCAGTTGTTTTCGATGGTTTTATTCAGGTAAAACAGCACCTGATGCGGATCTTTAAGTTTCTCGATAATCAGAACATTGTGCTTCCATGGTATCAGGCAGCAGAGTGCTAATACCGGATGAGTTTCCAATAGTCCCCCAACCTGGGGGATTTTTGATTTTTCAGATGTTTCAGTCAATTGTCCACCAGTCCGGGGGATTATTTCGGGCATGTTCTGATAAAAAGAATGAAATTTCTTCATGGCGAACAAATTGGTCCTCGAAAAACCTGTCATGCCCGGAAATTCTTTTTTAAGATCGGCACTCAAACGATTGATAAATCCGCTGCCCCAATCAGAGCTTTTCTGTTTTTCGGCAATTTGGCGCCCCATCTCCCAATAAAGGAGTATCAATTCCGCATTTACGCTTAATGCAGCTTTTATCTGTCGCTGTCTGATTTGCTCTTTGAGAGTCAGCAGCCATGCATTGTATTCTTCGCTCAGAAATCTGGCAGTCATTTCAGCAGATTTTACAACTCGGATTTTTTGCTAATTTAAAAAGAAATTTATAGTATCTGAATTTATTTACAAACAAAAAGAACGATTTTATTGCCGTAAAAACAAATAAAATGAAACAAATTGAAACTCATTTTGCTTGATCTGTACTGCACGATACATTCATGTCCGGCAGAGAGGTCGCAAACCAATCCCTGTTGGCGCCCGTCAGTCTCAGATAGCGGTCCCCTCCGGCAGACATACGGACGCAATAACATACAATTATACTAATGCGACCGCAGCTTATTGTCACATTGAGCGGAGTCGAAATGTCGACAGTGGCGAACAGACTTTTGCACGAGCTGCCACCGCCTGAGTCTATGCTCCTGTTCATTCTTCGACTCCGCTCAGAATGACAGCGAGCAAAATTTAGGTTGGCGCCGGTCAGTTTCAGCGAGCGGTCGCCACCGGCATCATAAATGTAACTGCTCATGTAGCGTCCGTCGCCGGTAGCCCACATGCGGACAGCAAATGGTTTATTGATAATTACAATTGGACAATAAATTAAAGGTTCTACAAGTTTTTGTGTGAAGCAGGCATTAAAAAAGATGCTGCATTCATGTTGCGCGTTGTTGTTTTCTGCGGAAATTAACGTAAGGAATTTCACCAGACCTGCAGCGCAGGTCAAACAATAATAGCCCGGCGAAGCCGGGTAAAGGATAAAATTCAAACGACCTCGGAGAGGTCAAATGAAGGACAATCTTTGAAATGATTATTTCCCGGATGCATATGTATTGGACCCGCCAGCTGGCGGGTCTTGCTTTTGTGCATTTTCCCATCCGGCTTCACGTAAAACGTAACAAGTTCGCCGGACGCTATTATTGTTTGACATCCTCCGGATGTCTGAAATTTTCTTCAAAAAAAACGTCAGTGCAAATAAGGTCAGTTCGAAAACCACCACACAAAAACTCGCAGAGCCCAATAAAAAAATCCGGCGAACCGGATTTCTTTTCAAATTAAAACTGAATGTTGCGTCACAACTTCTCATTAAATCGCCTGCTCACTGCTATCCAGTCAATCACATTAAAGAAGTCGTCTATATACGCAGCTCTTTTATTCTGGTGTTTCAGATAATAGGCATGCTCCCA
>Ga0116172_10002560_pt1 | contig 15662 bp, 11 predicted proteins | sample AD_UKC083_MetaG_FD_89799 | JGI IMG/M metagenome (GOLD analysis project Ga0116172, IMG submission 89799) | Active sludge microbial communities of municipal wastewater-treating anaerobic digesters from USA - AD_UKC083_MetaG | ecosystem: Engineered > Bioreactor > Anaerobic > Digestate | place: USA...
CCATTGCCGGTAAGGACGCGCCAACACATGGTGAAGCCAAGAACTCCTGGCTTACTGGAACTGCCAGCTGGAATTATGTGGCGATCACCCAGTATATCCTCGGTATAAAGCCTACTTATCGCGGTTTATCAGTCAAGCCGGTAATCCCTGGAGACTGGACGGGGTTTGAGGCAAAGCGCGTCTTCCGCGGAGTGGTCTATAACATCAAGGTTGAGAAGCGCAGTATATTAAACACAATCAGGCTTAGTGTTGACGGTCAGATGATTGAGGGTTGTATTATTCCGATTCCTCCCCAGGGCACCCGAGAAGTGAACGTGTTGGTGGAATTGGCAGCAAATTAAAAACAATTTGGTCAAAGAACTTGATAACAAAAACAATAAAAGGAGATATACGGTGAACACATTTAACCCTAGACCCGAAGATAAATTTACGTTTGGATTATGGACGGTTGGCTCAGGTGGACGCGATCCATTTGGCAGCCCTGTTCGTGACCCCAAAACCCCGGCAGAGTTGGTTTATCTGCTGAGCGAGGTTGGAGCTTATGGCGTCAACTTCCATGATAACGACCTGATCCCGATCGATGCCACCCCTGCGGAAGAAGCAGCGATCAAACGCGATTTTCGCAAGGCATTGGATGAAACCGGCCTGGTAGTGCCCATGGCGACCACCAACTTGTTTGGTGATCCGGTTTTCAAGGACGGCGCTTTTACCAGCAACGATCCCAAGGTGCGTGCTTATGCTCTGCAGAAGACTATGCGCGCCATCGACCTGGGAGTCGAATTTGGCGCGAAGATATACGTCTTTTGGGGTGGACGTGAAGGTACAGAGACCGATAGCAGCAAAAGTGCGGTCGAATCGATCAAACGCAACCGCGAAGCGCTGAACTTCCTGTGTGAATACAACCTGGATAAAGGCTACGGTCTGAAATTTGCCCTTGAAGCCAAGCCAAACGAACCACGCGGTGACATTTATAACCCCACCATTGGTCACATGCTTGGTTTCATCGCCACGCTCGATCACCCAGAGATGGTTGGCGTTAATCCGGAAGTCGCTCACGAGCACATGGCAGGCATCAACTTCATGCACGGCGTGGCTCAGGCCTGGGAAGCTGGCAAACTCTTCCACATTGACCTGAATGATCAATATCCCGGACGTTACGACCAGGATCTGCGCTTTGGATCGCGAGACATCAAGGCAGCCTTCTACCTGGTGAAGTTCCTTGAGGATGTCGGTTACGACGGTTCAAAACACTATGATGCCCACGCTTACCGCACGGAAGATTACGAGGGCGTGAAAGACTTCGCTCGCGGCTGCATGCGCACCTACTTGATGCTGAAGGAAAAGGCTGCCCAGTTCAATGCCGATCCGGAGATCCAGGCGATTTTGGCTGAGATCAACGCTGAAGATCCGGCGCTTGCCGCGTTATTCGGCAAGTACTCACCCGAGAAAGCAGAAGCAATCAAGGCACACGCATTTGACCGGACAGCGATTGCAGCGCGCGGGCTTAAATATGAGCGGCTTGATCAATTAACCATCGATCTGCTGCTCGGCATGCGTTAGTAGATTCTAGCTAACTAATAATATCGAAAGAGACAACCATGATCCCAACCCCCACTCACATCAAACAGCGTGTCAGAGATTTATTGGCGCAGATGACCCTCCAGGAAAAGATCCGCCAACTTGGTGGATACTGGTTCTACGAACTACAAACAAAAGGGCAATTAGACCAGGAGAAAGTAAAGGCAAAGCTGAAAGATGGGGTGGGGCAGATCACGCGCATTGCAGGCGCAGGCAATTTGTCGCCTGTGGAGACTGCCAAAACCTATAATCGGATCCAAAAGTTCCTCGTGGAAGAGACACGTTTGGGGATTCCAACCATCAACCATGAAGAGTGCTGTTCTGGTCTCACGGCGTTGGGCAGCACAGTTTACCCACAGATGATTGGCCTGGCGGGTACCTTCCAACCAGAACTTGCCCGGGAAATGACGGAACAGATCCGCAAGCAGATGCTCGCCATTGGCGCGCGCCAGGGGCTGGCGCCAGTGTTGGACGTCGGTCGCGATCCGCGTTGGGGACGGATCGAGGAGACCTTTGGCGAGGATCCTTTGCTGGTGAGCCAGTTTGGCAAGGCATACATCCAGGGTCTGCAGGGAGAAGATCCAGCGGGGGCTGTCATGGCGACTGGGAAGCATTTCATCGGGCACGCTTTTTCGCAAGGTGGCTTGAATTGCGGTCCTGTGCACCTGGGCGAGCGAGACCTTTGGGATGTCTACATGGCTCCTTTCCAGGCAGCGATCCGCGACGCGGGTTTGATGTCGATGATGAATGCCTATCCGGAGTTGGACGGTGAGCTCGTGGCTGCCTCGAAACGCATTCTGACTGACCTGCTGCGGGACACGCTCGGCTTTGACGGTGTGGTTGTCTCTGACTATGAAGCTGTGGTGATGATCCACAATTATCACAAATCCTCCCCAACTCGCAAAGATGCTGCCATCAGGGCACTTATCGCGGGGATTGATGTGGAGCTGCCTACCTTTGATTGCTACATGCCTGGGTTGCAGGAAGCCTTGGAAGCGGGCGAGATCTCGCTCGAAACGATCGATTTATCTGTCGCGCGCCATCTGACTAAAAAATTCGAATTAGGGTTATTTGAAAACCCGTATGTGGATGAAGGCGGCGTGCTGGCAGAGTTTGAAACGCCGGCTAATCGGGAACTTGCAAAGGAGATTGCAGAACAAAGCTTGGTGTTGCTCAAGAACGATGGAATTTTACCAATTAAGCCATCAGTAAAGAAGATTGCGCTGATTGGACCCAACGCGGATACATGGCGGTGTATGGTGGGTGATTATTCTTATCCTTCCATGCGCGAGCTCCTGTGCCAGGATCCGCCAAGCGGGTCGGGTTACGAGGGCTTGACCCAGGCGGACATGGAAAAGATGCCGGTAGAGATCCCAACTGTCCTGGAAAGTCTAAATAAGGCGCTTCCTGCAACCATGGAAGTGGGTTACGCCAAGGGTTGCGAGGTTTCAGGAAACGATCAGTCGGGCTTTGCTGAGGCTGTTGATCTCGCAAAGTCCGCAGATGTGGCAGTGGTCGTGTTCGGGCATAAGTCCGGCCTGGCTTTTGACTGCACAACGGGCGAATTCCGGGACTCAACTGACCTGGGACTGCCTGGCGTACAGGCTGAACTGCTGCAGGCAATCTTAGAGACAGGCAAGCCGGTCGTGCTGGTGTTGATCAATGGACGACCGCTCTCGATCCCGGGCTTTGTTGAGGCTGCCAACGCGGTACTTGAGGCTTGGGTTCCGGGCGAGGAAGGCGCGGGCGCCATCGCCAGCGCGCTCCTGGGGCAACTCAATCCCGGCGGCAAACTGCCGGTTTCAATCGCGCGTTCAGTCGGACAGGTGCCGATATTCTACAACTATAAGCCTTCAGGCATGCGCTCCAACATTTACGGCGATTATGTCAATGAAACCGTCAAACCGTTGTTTCCTTTTGGGCACGGCTTAAGCTACACCCAGTTTAAATATTGCAATCTGAAGCTCGACAAAGAGCTGGCGGGTCTGGATGAAACATTACAGATCTCATTTGATGTGAAAAACATTGGGAGCGTTGCTGGCGATGAGGTTGTGCAGCTTTACACCAGGGATGAGTATGCGGAGTTTCCGCGACCGGTAAAAGAATTGCGCGGATTTGCGCGCTTGCATTTGCTGCCGGGTGAAAAGAAACACATCCGTTTTGATCTGCCCGTCAACATGTTGGCGTACTACGGCGAAGGGCTGAAGTTGGTTCTTGAACCGGGGACGGTGAAAGTTCTGGTTGGCAGTTCCTCTGAGGATATCCGCCTGCAAACTGCGTTCGAAGTAAGTGGTGAAACCAAACAAATTGTAAAAGACCGTGTGCTGGATTGCCCGGTTACTGTTACACCATAGGAGGGTTGACCATGGCGTACTTTTTGGGGCTTGATGTTTCCACCACCAGCAGCAAAGCGCTGTTGATCGACCGAAGCGGCAAGGTTTTAGGCACTGCGTCTTCTGCGCATAGCCTTTCTTCCCCCAAGCCTTTGTGGTCCGAACAGGATCCTGCACAGTGGTGGCAGGCGGTTGTTCAGAGCATTCGCAGCGTTATCAATCAAACGGGAATTGCACCCAGTGAAATTGAAGCGATCGGTCTGACCGGGCAGATGCATGGTCTCGTGCTGCTGGACGAAGCGGGGGAGGTGCTGCGTCCTGCGATTCTTTGGAACGACCAGCGCTGCCAGGCGCAGTGCGACGAGATCCACCAGCGGGTTGGCAAAGAGAGATTTATCCAGATCAGCGGAAATGTTGCGCTGACAGGTTTCACCGCGCCGAAGATCCTCTGGGTCGCTGAAAATGAGCCCGAAATCTACTCCCGGGTTCGGCATGTCCTTTTACCCAAAGATTACATTCGTTACAAGCTGACGGGCGAATTTGCGATGGACAAGGCAGATGGCTCAGGCACGGTGCTGTTCGATCTGAAAGCACGGGATTGGTCTGAAGAGCTGCTTGCAACCTTGAATATCCCGCGCGAATGGATGCCCCCGACTTACGAAGGTCCGGAAATTACCGGGCATATCAGCGAGTCTGCAGCCGGGCTGACCGGCTTACCAACGGGTGTGCCCGTGGTTGCTGGCGGTGGTGACCAGGCGGCTGGCGCGGTGGGAGTTGGGGCTGTCGAGCCGGGCATTATCGGCCTGACTGTTGGGACAAGCGGCGTGATCTTTGCCACCACACCTGCGCCTTTGGTTGAGCCTGAAGGGCGGCTGCATGCCTTTTGCCACGCCGTTCCGGGCAGGTGGCACTTTATGGGGGTCATGCTCTCCGCGGCCGGCAGTTTGCAGTGGTATCGCGACACCCTGGCAATCGGGGTCAGTTTTGACGATCTGCTCCACGAGGCGGAATCGGTGCCTGCGGGCAGCGAAGGATTGCTGTTCCTGCCTTATCTGAGCGGCGAACGCACTCCCCACCCGGACCCACTTGCCCGGGGCGCTTTTATTGGCCTCACCCTGCGCCACACCCGTGGGCATATGACCCGCGCTGTGCTGGAAGGCGTAGCTTTTGGCTTGAAGGACAGCTTCAACCTGATCCGGGATGCCGGTCTGGAGAATGTCAACCAGGTGCGTGCTTCGGGTGGGGGAACGAAGGGCGCTCTTTGGCGGCAAATCCTGGCGGATGTGCTGGAAAGCGAACTCGTCAGCGTCAATACTGCTGAAGGGGGGGCTTTCGGTGCCGCGCTACTGGCTGGGGTGGGGCAAGGCGCATGGCCGGACGTGGTAACCGCTTGCCACGAAACGATAGAGATTACCGGAAAAACCGATCCCAACCCAGACACATTTGAGGTGTACCGGCACGCCTATCAGGTCTACCGGGAACTCTATCCGCTATTGAAAAATACTTTTACGCAACTTAACTGATCAGCAAAGGATAAACGTCATGACATCATTGTTAAAATTTCCGGAGAACTTCCTGTGGGGGACTGCCACCTGTGCTTACCAAATCGAAGGCGCGGTAAACGAGGACGGCAGGGGAGAGTCTATCTGGGATGTGTTTTCTCATACTCCCGGGAAAATCCACAACAATGATAACGGAGATGTGGCTTGCGATCATTATCACCGCTGGCAGGAAGACATTCAACTGATGAAGTCCTTGGGCTTCAAATCCTACCGCTTTTCGATTGCCTGGCCGCGCGTTTTGCCTGAAGGACGCGGGAAGATCAATCAGCCTGGTTTGGATTTTTACAACCGACTGATTGACGGTCTACTTGAGGCAGGTATTCAACCTTTGGCGACGCTTTACCATTGGGATCTGCCGACCGCCCTGGAAGGAGCCTGGCTGAACCGTTCGACCGTGGATGCCTTTGCCGAGTACTCAGGCCTGGCAGCACGCCATTTCGGGGACAGGGTGAAAATGTGGTTTACCATCAACGAGCCCTGGTGTGCGAGCCATCTGAGCTATACGATCGGCGAACAGGCTCCAGGATTGAAAGATCGTTCCAAGGGCATCCTGGCGGCGCACCATGTTCTGCTAGCGCATGGCGTGGCAGTCAAGGAACTACGCAAAGCCGTCCACAACGCGCAGATTGGGATCGTGCTGAACATGAGCCCGATCCACAACGATCCGGATGCTCCAATCAGTGAGGACAGGGTCCGTTTTATGGATGGGGAACTCATTCGCTGGTTCGCTGATCCTAGCTATGGGCGAGGGTATCCCAAGGATATGCTCGAGGATTATGTTCGCATGGGAATGCTCAAGTCAACCGAGCCTGATTTCATCAAGCCCGGTGACATGAATCTGATCGCGCAGGAAACTGACCTTTTAGGGATCAATTACTACACCCGGATGTTTGTTTCATCGAAGAGTGAGGGCGTTCATAGCGAGAACCGGGATGTGCCCAAGACTGACATGGGATGGGAGCTCTATCCGCAGGGTCTGTTTGAAATCCTTGAACGTGTGAACCGGGATTATCAGCCCAGGCAGCTGATGGTGACCGAAAACGGCGCCAGCTATGCAGACGGTCCTGATGAGAATGGAAGAGTCCACGACCAGAGACGCATCGATTACCTGCAGACCCATATCTACCAAATCTGGCTGGCGATCCAGGCGGGCATCCCGGTTAATGGCTATTTGGTTTGGTCGTTGATGGATAACTTTGAGTGGGCAAGGGGATATTCGCAGCGCTTTGGGATAATCCACGTTGATTACAAAACCCAAAAACGTACGGTCAAAGACAGTGCTCAATGGTACAGGCATGTCATAAAACGAAATGGTTTGTCAGTGGATTAAGTTCTTAAAATCTTCTGTAACGGAGAATGGATCACATGCAAACTAAATGCGTACCGACTTACACAGGACGTACTTTGCTCACACCCCCGCCGGCGGAAGCCACCGGGGGTTTTGTTAACTTGCTCGGCGAAACCTTTTATAAAATCGAGCATTATGACGCCATGCCGCCATTTTTCATGAGCATTGTGAGTGGGGCTGACCACTGGTTATTTATTTCCTCAACGGGTGGGCTTAGCGCTGGAAGAATCAACGCTGAACATGCCTTGTTTCCGTACTACACCGAAGATAAAGTCACCGAAAATTTCGAAAACACCGGCGTAAAAACGATCTTGCGCGTTTCACGGGCTGACCAAACCTGGCTTTGGGAACCATTTTCGATCCGGCAGGATGGACAATACCACGTTGAACGCAATCTGTATAAGAATATCCCTGGAACCACGCTATTCTTTGAAGAAATCAACCATTCTCTTGGGCTGACTTTGCGATATAGCTGGCGCACAGGAGACCGCTTCGGTTTTATCAAAACAGCCTGGCTGAGCAACACCAATCACCAGGATGCCCCGTGCAATGTGGAAGTGTTAGATGGTTTTCAGAATATTCTTCCAGCGAACATCAGCCCGGCAACCCAGAATACATTCAGCTCCCTGCTGGACGCCTATAAACGCAGCGAATTGGACGAAGAGACAAACCTGAGCTTGTTCGGCCTTAACTCCAGGTTGACTGACCTGGCTGAGCCCAGCGAATCGCTGGTTGCAAACGCGGTTTTTCAGCTTGGGCTGGAGCCGCAACATGTGCTGCTTTCTTCCAAACAGCTCCCCGCCTTCCGGTTTGGGGGAAGCCTTGAAACAGAGACGGAAATTCGGGGGGAACGCGGTGCGTATTTTGTTCACGCCAACTTGCATTTGGAAGAAGATCAAATTGCCCAATGGTACCTGGCAGCGGATGTTCACCAGGATCACACCGCTCTGGCACGTTTGCGGGAATTCTTGAAAACGCCCATGGACGCGAAGCAACAAGCGATTGAGCAGGATATTAAATTCAGCGCACTTGATTTACAGAACTATGTGGCAGACGCGGATGGATTGCAGGTTTCGGAGAAGATCCATGCCAGCACGCACCATTTCGCAAACGTCCTTTTTAACGTCATGCGCGGTGGAATATTCTTTCAAAACTATTTGATCGAAAAATCTGACCTGCTGGATTATCTCTCCACCCACCAACGAGATCTTCCAACAGTTCATGCTGACTTCTTCGCAGCTTTGCCGGAAAAATTTAGTCTTTCGGAAATGCGTTCTCGCGCTGCTGAATTGAGTGATCCCAGCCTGCGCCGTTTGCTGAACACCTATTTGCCCCTCACATTCAGCCGCCGGCATGGCGATCCCAGCCGACCATGGAATGTGTTTTCCATCAACCTGAAAAATAAGGACGGCTCGCAACGCCTGGATTACGCGGGTAATTGGCGTGACATCTTCCAAAATTGGGAAGCCCTGGTGTATTCCTTCCCCGAGTTCGTGGAATCCACGGTGGATACTTTTTTGTGTGCTACTACGGCGGATGGATATAACCCTTACCGAATTAGCCGTGCTGGTTTGGATTGGGAAGTGCCTGAAGAAGGCAATCCCTGGGCGAATATCGGTTACTGGAGCGATCATCAAATTATCTATTTGCTCAAACTGATGGAAGCCAGTGAGCGTTTTCATCCCGGGGAGCTGCGTCAGCGGCTGGACATTCCAGTTCTGAGCTATGCGAATGTGCCCTATCGCATCAAAACCTACAAGGAGTTACAGAAAGATCCGCACAGCACGATTGTGTTTGATCACCTGCTGAATGAAAACATTGCGGAGCGGGTGCGGCAATATGGCAATGACGGACGCTTGCTGTTTGCCGCGGATGGCAGCGTTGTGCATGCCTCGCTGACTGAAAAGTTGCTCACGCTTTTACTGGCCAAGTTGGTCAATTTCGTCCCTGAAGGCGGGATCTGGATGAATACCCAGCGCCCGGAATGGAACGACGCGAACAACGCCCTGGTGGGGTATGGCCTCTCGGTGGTCACGCTTGGTTATCTGCGGCGCTTTGTGGCGTTTTTCCAGGAGTTAATCAAGGATGAGGAGGGCGAGTTTTTCCTTCACAGCGAAGTTGCTGAATTACTCCAAACTATTGCCGGGCATCTAGTGAGGTTCCAGCCCACTTTAAAGGGGCAATTCACAGCCGAAACGCGCCGGGAGATGATGGACGCGCTTGGCGAGGCTGGCAGCGGCTATCGCTCTGGGATTTACGCCCATGGATTCAGCGGGGACCTGAGCCAGTTGTCTGCAGATGCATTACGAGCGTTTCTGGCAACCGCGCAGGAATACCTGGAGCATAGTTTACGGGCCAACCGGCGCCCGGACGCGCTCTATCATTCATATAATTTACTGCGCATTGAACCGTGGCAAGCTCACGTGGATCGCCTGGTTGAAATGCTTGAAGGGCAGGTTTCGATCCTCTCTTCTGGTTTGTTGAATGCTGAAGAGTCCCTTTCGCTTCTGGAGAGTCTGCGGCTAAGTTCGCTTTTCCGGGCGGACCAGCACACGTATATCCTCTATCCAGATCGGGTATTACCCCCTCTCCTCAAAAAGAACACCTTGCTGCCTGAACAACTCAACCATTTGCAGTTGCCTGCCCGATTGGTAGAAGATCTGGATACGACGCTTTTCACCCAGGACATTCACGGTTTGTTCCACTTTGGCAGCAGCCTGCGCAATATCAAGGATGTGCGTAAAGTTTTGGAAACCCTGCGAAACCAGCCCGAGTATGTGGATCTGGTTGACCAGGAAAGCGACTCTGTTCAACGTTTGTTTGAAAACACCTTCCGCCATGCCGAGTTCACCGGACGTTCCGGTACCTTCTTTGCTTATGAGGGCTTGGGGAGCGTCTATTGGCACATGATTTCGAAACTTCTATTGGCAGTCCAGGAGACCGCTGTGCGGTTTAGAAACGAACCTGATGCGGAAAAGCTGTGCGATTTCTACCGTGATGTTCGTGCGGGGCTTGGGTATCAGAAAACACCTGCTGAGTACGGCGCTTTTCCCGCCGATCCATATTCACATACCCCCAAAGGACGCGGCGCGCGCCAGCCAGGCATGACCGGGATGGTAAAAGAGGAAATCCTGACCCGCCAGTTGGAGGTGGGGGTGCGGTTCGAAGCAGGGCGGCTGGTGTTTGACTCCTATTTACTTGATTCATCTGAACTGCTCTCTTCACCGCGTAGATTTGCCTATTTGGATGTGTTAGGCGAACAGCAGACTCTGACCTTACCGGCTGGAACACTGACCTTCTTCGTCTGCCAGACCCCCGTTTCCGTTCAATTTGGCGATCGCGATGAAATCGAAATTCACCATGCGGATGAAACATCCCGGAAACAAAGCGGTCTCTGGTTGGATACAGAAACCAGTCAGCACATATTCATGAGGGATGGCGCGGTCAAACGCATTCGTGTAACTTTTTTGCGTGGTGATTGACAATCTATAGAATTAGAAAAAATATTTCTGAACGCCGATACTTTCAACAATTACGTGATTCTATCAAACTAAAAGGCACTCTGCGTAAATCCCGCAGAGTGCTTTTTTTCTCTTACATTAGGTTTTATTTTGCTTCAGACTTTTTCTCTTGACATTCCGGGCACAATCCTTCGAAAACAATCCGGTGCCTGTTGACAGTAAAGCCTGTTTCGGTGGCTGCCTTTTCATCCAGTTGCACATCATAGGGCAGTTGGGTGTCGCAGACTGCGCCGCATTCCTGGCAAATTAGATGGTAGTGCTTTTCAGCATGCCATTCAAAGCGATCTATGTGCGGCAGTTTTACCTGGAGCACCTCTCCCTGCTGTACCAGGACATTCAGATTGCGATACACTGTGCCCCGACTGATTTTGGGGTCAAGAGCCCGAACATCCAGGTAAATCTGGTCTGCAGATGGATGGTCGTGGCGTGCTTTTACCGCGTCCATAACTAACTGACGCTGATGGGTGTTTCGCTGATGCTTCATAGGCAAATGCTCCAACTTAGCCGGAATTTGTTCACATGGAACTGGAAAGAGTAGCCTTGTTCAGCACGTTGTTATCCAGCTTGGCAAGTTCCTGCACCTTGGCAAAGTCCAGCCCTGCGGCATTGGTGAAGCGCTCACCATATTCAGGATCAGCCAGGAAGCAATGGACAGCATGGCGGTACTTGATGTTTTCTGTAACCGGGGCGATATCAGCGGCAGTATTTTCGATCAGAATTTGTTTCTTTTCTTCTGTCAGAATGCGCCATAAATTTCCTCCGGCGCGGAAGCAATCATCAGTGGGGTCATCCTTGGGATCATAGCGGTACATCGCGCCCTCAAGATCCAGGGGAGGTTCCATCACTTCAGGTTGAGCTGACCAAACACCGTAGCTGTTTGGGGTATATGCAGGTGTGCTTCCGTAGTTTCCGTCCACGCGCATCGCGCCGTCGCGATGATATTCATTGACCTCGACCTTGGCTCGGTTCACAGGAATTTGGTTGTGGTTGACGCCCAAGCGGTAACGTGCCGCATCCCCGTAAGAGAACAACCTGCCCTGCAGGAAACGGTCGGGGCTGAACCCGATGCCAGGAACAACATGGGCAGGCGTGAAGGCGGCCTGTTCAACTTCAGCAAAGAAATTTTCCGGGTTTCGGTTTAATTCCAGAACGCCGACTTCGATGAGTGGATATTCCGCGTGACGCCAGATTTTGGTGATGTCAAACGGGTTTTCGTAGTGGTTTTTTGCCTGTTCTTCGGTCATGATTTGCACATACATGGTCCATTTGGGGAAGTCACCGCGCTCAATGGCCTCGTAGAGATCCCGTCCATGGTACTCACGATCCATGCCGTTAATCTTTGCAGCTTCCTCGTTTGAGAGGTTTTTGATGCCCTGGTGGGTCTTGAAGTGGAACTTGCACCAAACGCGTTCATTTTTGTCGTTGTAGAACGAGAAAGTGTGCTCACCGAAGAAATGCATATTGCGGAAGGAGGCCGGTATGCCGCGATCACTCATGACGATGGTAATCTGATGGAAGCATTCAGGCAGCAAGGTCCAGTAATCCCAGTTGTTTTGGGCGGAACGGCGACCCGTGCGGGGATCGCGCTTGACAGCACGATTGAGGTCGGAGAAGTTGTGTACATCACGAATAAAGAAGGTGGGAGTGTTGTTGCCGACCAGGTCCCAGTTGCCCTCTTCGGTGTAAAACTTTACTGCAGCACCTCGAATGTCACGTTCGCAGTCAGCAGCGCCTCGCTCGCCCGCAACGGTTGAGAAGCGGACAAAAAGTTCGGTTTCTACGCCGGGCTGAAGAACCTTTGCCTTGGTGTACTGTGAGATATCATGCGTAACGGTGAGTTTACCGTAAGCCCCCCATCCTTTGGCGTGCATACGACGCTCAGGGATGACTTCGCGGTTGAAGTGTGCCATTTTTTCCATCAGCCAGACATCCTGCATCACAACAGGGCCACGAGGACCTGCGGTAATGGAATTCTCGTTGTCAGGAATTGGGGCACCTACTTCGTTTGTGAGTTTCTTGTGGTCGTCCATATTTGGTTCCTTTCGTTTATTTCTTTAGATGTTTTTGATTGATTTTTCTCAGGGTTGCTCACTTCTAAAGTGAAAGGCAGATAGCTAGCATCCATGAGTACGCACAGATTTTAGGCAGCATGAGCATGCCGATCCTGGGGTTTTTGTTCACCCATAAAACAACCGGTAAGTAAAATGCAAAGCTGAGAATAATGGCGAGCCACATTAAAGCAAGTCCGGGAACTGCGTTTCTGTTGATAAAAAACAACCCAGCCACGACTAAGCCTTGCAGGAAAAAAGGAATATTGCGAGCGATTCCCCAGACAATTGGCGGAAAACGATCCCTCCAGCGATTTTGGGGAAGCAGACAAAGGAAAATGCGTACCGCTGTTAATGCGTATAGCAGATAGGACCAAGCGTTGATGTCTTTTGGGGAATAAACAAGCACTCCAACCTGCCAAAGAAGCAGATAAAACAGGGAAATGGTAATTGACGTAATCTGCTTCCCGGTGCCAAGCGCGTTCCGCAATTTTTCTTCTTCACCAGTTGTGATTGCATTGAGTCGCGGAATGAGGTGAAAAGCATCGCCAGCAACCAGGATCAAAGCTGCTGCGCCTGCCAGAAGTCGGGCAGGGTTTCCTGAGGCAGTCGAAATGAGCACAACGCCAATAGTAAGCGCAAGGACGAGATATGATGCGTCGAAAATTGCTTCAATCGTCCCAAACACGCGCTTCATTCGGTTTCATCCCCCTTGTTAACTTTCGCTTTCGCAATCGAGAGGATATGAAGTGAGACACTAACACCGACTATTAATACGAGGGCAAGAATCCACATTTTTTGGATAACTACCATCGAGACAAACAGTGTTCCCCAAAGCCAGATCAAACTATTTCTGACCGTTTTTGGAGAGAGCCCGCTTCTCTGCTCATAGTTTTCGATATGTTCCCTAAAAATCGGGATTTTCAAGATCTTAGCCTTAATGCGAGGCGTTGATGAGAAGCAAGCGACTGAAACCAACACAAAGGGAGTGGTGGGCCAAACCGGAAGCAGCACACCAATCGCTCCCATGCCTAAAAAAACAAACCCCAATACTGTAAGTAAAAGCGTTTTCAGCTGCAATTCATCTCCATCATTAAAATAATATTAGGACTTGTTACTATTATAAGTCATAAGCAGCTGTCTGTGGGAAGGAAATTTTTGGAGTAACGAACATAAATAGCCAAATTTTGAGCATAAAGTTGGAGGAATAGGAGTAGAACCCTTACAGTCTATGTTCAAATGGGCGTTGGTTAGATCGCTAGAAAGGTAGTTTGCTTGTTTTAGGAAATCAGGAAATTTTTGGAAACACCTTCTCCACCAGCATACTGTATTCCTGCCAAGCAGGATGGTATTTTAACTCAGCGGTCACATCGGCGACGGCGCGGTAATACCAGGCGTGCTTCTTGGGGTCTTTTTGGTTAAAACGCTCCCAAAGTTGGTCGCCAAGCGCCAGGTGGTCCCGGCACATGGCGCGGATGTTAGAGAGTTTGTCTCCAAGCGCCACCATCTTCACGGCAAGATCTTTCTCACCGTCGAGGTGTTGGATGGTTTTCTGCTTGCGGATCAGCCATGTGTCTGAAGCGGGAAGATCTTCCCGCTTGTTTTCGGTCTCTGAGTTTACAAGGCCAGCCACGCGCTCGCCAAACTTATCCGCGATCTCATACATGGAGATATGAGCGTCCTCCAGGGTGTCGTGCAGGACCGCGGCGGCAATGATTTCAAGGTCGTCCGTCATAGTCGCCACGATGGCGGCAGCTTCAAGCGGGTGCAGGATGTAGGGTGTGTTCGTACCTTTGCGGAGTTGGCAGCTGTGGGCATGGATGGCAAAAACTATCGCGTCGTCCAGTAAAGTCATGTATCCTCCCATGAATAAATGTGAGAAATAGTTACGGCTGCTTTTCGAGGCGGCTAAGAAAGGCTTCGAGGATGACGCCATACACCACGCCTGCAACGAAACTAATTGGATCCTGGAAGTTTGTTGAACTATAGAAGGCAAAGGAAACCAGAAGTCCCAGAATTGCCCCACGCAGCAAGGATTTGTTCCGGCTTGTGGTCTGCCAAGGAGCTCCCACGGCCAGACCAATGATGACCCGGTTGAACCACAAAGAGAAAACGAAAGTCGGAGAAGCCGTTCCCCCTGAGCGAAGGTATGCCCCAACCACGCAAACAATTCCTAACACCGCACCACCGATCAGCGCCAATTTCAATCTTTTAGTCATAATTTGCCTCTATACCTGCTCCGAATAAGTGAATTATTGAAATTATCTCTTGTGGTTTAATGGTATCACTTTCCCTGAAGACAATATATTAAAAAAATCCCTTGGTTGTTCTCCAGATGTCGGAATCCTTAGCCATGTAAAGCAAATTTGTGTGTTTATGAGACTTCAGAGTTCAACCAACGTTCCCGTCCAAGCAGGGGTGAACAGGATTTCAGGGTTAAGTTCCCCGCATCTTGCATTCACCTGCGTGAAGTGGCTGGTATCCCAAAAATCATCGGGGTCGCGTGCCAATTCGTGCATGTGGGTGACCACGAGCCGGCGTGGCGCAGGCTCCGTGAAAAAGCGGCAAAATTCTTCAAGCAGGGGAGGTGTTTCATTGAGTGCACACTTTTTCCCAAGCCAGAGGTGCGCGAAGATGCCATCCAGGCTGCCTAGTTTGGTCAGTCCTTGGGCTGGGAATACGCGGGTGTCTCCCGGGAATGCCCATCTCTTTCCGGAAAACTCCGCCAGGTAACCCATCTCCGGCACACCGTTGCCATCTCTGAAGTGCAGCCCCTCGAAGGGTATCAACACCAGATCCTTGATCTGTATTGGGACGCCTGGATGGGGTACGATGATCCTGGCTGCCCTACCATTGAAGACAGGAAGTAATTCCTCCAGCAAAAAATCCGGTACGATCCAGGTCACTGGCAGATCAACAAGCTCGGAAAGTAGCTCGAGGTCAAGATGATCAGCATGCCTGTGGGTCAGAACCACCGCCTCCAGGGGAGCCAGGTCGTTTGCAAAATCCAGGTTGTTTGGCAGAGAGAGGCGTGAGAACAGGGAGAGTGGATCCAAAGCCCAATGGACACCAGCAGTATGGAAGAGGTAATTAGCGCAGTAAGTCAGCCAGGCGGCATCTGTTTCAGCAGCCCGCCACTGCGCGACCATTTGTTCCCAGAGAGCATGGTAGCCCTCCACAGCGGTTTTTGCTAGAAGGGCTATCCTGGCTTGTTGGTCTTCGAAATTTATTCTATGCGTAGTATTTTGCAATGAAGTCTTCCACTTCAGCGA